>ENA-OQAZ01001054-OQAZ01001054.1-human-gut-metagenome-genome-assembly--contig:-NODE-1054-length-14147-cov-2.273110_pt1 | contig 14147 bp, 20 predicted proteins | sample MGYA00242737_ERZ504531 | MGnify/ENA primary metagenome ERZ504531 (study PRJEB26092, sample SAMD00036244) | human gut metagenome | host: Homo sapiens | study: EMG produced TPA metagenomics assembly of...
TCGCAAAATCGCATCTTCGATGCTTCTATTTTGCTCATGTGGTTACCTCGCCATATAAAATTGCTATTCTGTCTGAATGCAAGCATTCACAGAAAGCAATTTTGCATGGCTCTGAATAGTTACATATAAGGAGAAATTTATGGGAATCCCTGTTGAACGCTACAGTAAAATTACTGATAAAAATAACCGTGAAATTTGTCTGCTGCGTGCTTTTCCATGTGCTTGGGGAAAATGCACATTTTGTGATTATATCGAAGACAACGGACATGATGAAGCAGCTATGATTTCATTAAATAAAAGCATTTTAGATCAAGTCACCGGCGAATTTGGTGTTTTAGAGGTCATCAATTCAGGAAGCTGCTTTGAACTTCCAAAGCAGACACTTGATGATATTGAAAATGTAATAAAAACAAAAAACATCCATAAGCTCTTTTTTGAATCGCACTGGATGTATAGAAAGCACCTCGCTGCAATGCGAAGCCGCATGCCAGTGCCAATCATTTTTAAGATTGGCGTAGAGACATTTGACCGCGATTTTCGTGAGCATGTTCTTAATAAGCATGCCGACTTTCAGTCACCTGAAGAGGTAGCCAAATATTTTGACTCTCCATGTCTTATGGTCGGCATAAAGGGGCAGACAAAGGAAATGATCGCGCACGACATTGACTGCCTAAAGCGCTATTTTAAGCTTGGAACAGTAAATGTATACAACAATAATACTACACCAATCAAACGTGATGAAGAGCTTGTTCGCTGGTTTATGAAGGAATATAACTGGCTGCTTGACGATCCTTCTGTTGAAGTATTATACGATATCACTGATTTCGGTGTTGGGTGATTTCCCACATTGCTAGTCCGGCTGCGACTGCTACATTAAGAGAATCGACTCCGTTCATCATTGGAATTTTAGCTACATAATCAGCTGCATTGATTGTGGACTCTGCAAGTCCCTGTCCTTCGTTTCCCATGATGATTGCGAGTCGATCTTTTTGTTTTAAAACTGGATCATCAATCGAATATTATCTGAACGAAGTGCCATTGCAACTGTCTGAAAGCCTTCCTCCTTCAACCATCCAATTCCCTCTTCCTTCCATTTTGCCTCACTACTTCCAATATAAGCCCATGGAACAAGAAGTGCATTTCCTACACTTACACGCATTGCACGGCGATAAAACGGATCTACACAGGCTGGTGACAATAATACAGCGTCTATGCCAAATGCTGCGGCACTTCTAAAGATTGCACCGATGTTTGTTGGATTTTCTACATCCTCAAGCACAACAATACGCTTTGCATTTTCAAGCACTTTTTTATAATCAAAATTTTCTTTTCTTCGCATCGCGCATGAAATTCCACCTGTCAATACATAGCCAAACTCTCTTTTGGCATCCTCTGGATCTACTATGTAATAGGTGCCTCTCCCACACGATCTAAAATCTCATCGTTTTCCATTTTTTCAGTGCAGACAACACTTAGCGGCTCGTAGCCTTTGCGAAGAGCAATATCAATAACATTTTTGCTTTCTGCAATAAAAATGCCTGGCTCTGGCTCATAATAACGAAGAAGATGCACTTCTTTATTTCCAACATACCATTCTAATTCTTGAAGCTGTGCTGATGAAGCCTTGATATATTTTTTTTATTTCTCATATACATACCTCTGCTTGCTGCTATTTATTCTATATCTAATAATAGCAGATCTTCCTCTCTTACGTAAAGCACTTTTGGCACTCCCACAGAAGGATTCCAATCACTTTTACTGATCTTCCACTGCAGCCACTCACAATTCTCATCTTTTCTAAATGAAATATTCCACTCAAATGGATCCTCTAATATCCTGTATTCGCCAACTGTCAATTCAGTTATACGACCTTCTTTTGGCTTTTTTTGCATCAGATAATGAGCCTGATTCCAACAGTACGCGCCGTAAGTGCTTCCTTTGATACATCAAACGCCACACCCCATTCTGCTGCCCAAAGTTTACCGAAGGATTTATCTTTCATCGGTGTTTCTGTCGGCTCTAAATCCTTTACCAGTTCCACACTGCAAATATTTTTACAGCCTGACAAGAGAGCTGCTGTTTTTGTCTTTGGATTCTTAAAAAATTCCTTTACCGGTTCAATCACTTCCATCTTTCCCTGATTGATACAGCTTACAGTATCACAAAGGCGATACACTTCATCTCTGCTGTGCGATACAAACAAGGCTGGCTTTTGAATATCTTTTAACAAATCCATCATCTGCTGCTCCACCTTCCACTTAAGATAGCTGTCTAATGCGGCAAATGGTTCATCTAAAAGAAGAAGCTCTGGTTCTGCCGCTAACATACGCGCCATCGCGACGCGCTGCTTTTGACCTCCTGAGAGCTGATTAGGCATGTGTGTTTCAAGACCTGTCAGCTGAAAACCTGTTATATACTCCTGTACCTTTTTTTTTATCTGGTTTTCTTCCCATTCCTGCCTGTATATTCTGTACCACATTCATGTTAGGAAATAATGCATAGTCCTGAAACATATATCCGACTTTTCTTTTTTGCGGCGGCAAATTTATCTTTTTTTTTCGAATCAAACAGAACTCTGTCATTTAAAACAATTCGTCCTTCGTCAGGACGCTCAATACCTGCAATGCATTTTAATGTCATACTTTTTCCGCATCCAGATGCACCCAGAATTGCAAATACTCCGCCATCCATGCAAAAGTCCACATCTAGCAAAAAATTTCTTAGTTTCTTTTTTATCGTTACCTGCAACATATCTATCTTTTGCCCCTATCATTACCATTGTTTTTTCTGTTTGTTTTTTCCTGATCCTAAAAGATTCATTAACAGCACAACGATAAATGCAATCACCATGATCACCATTACCCAAAAGCCGGCTGTCTTGTAATCTCCATTTTGAATTACCATCGCAATTTTCTGGGAAATCGTTCCTGTCTTTTTCGGAATATTTCCTGCAAGCATAGATGTAGCTCCATACTCTCCCATGGCTCTTGCAAATGTCAAAATCGTTCCTGAAAGTATTCCTGGACGCGCCGATGGAATCACGACCTTCCAGAAAATTTTCATTTCCGACATACCAAGTGTTCTGGCTGCATAGATTAAATTTACATCTACCTGCTCAAATGCTGCTCTGGCATTTCTATACATAAGAGGAAAAGCAATCACAGTTGCTGCAAGCACGCAGCCAAGCCAAGTCTGTACGACCTTAATTCCACAGCCTTCATAAAGCGCAGCGCCAAATGGACGGCGCAGACTAAAAATCAGTAAAAGAAAAAAACCAGCTACCGTTGGCGGCAGTACCATCGGCAGTGTAAGAATACCATCCAATACTGCTTTTGTTTTAGGTCCTGCTTTTATTACCTGTCTTGCTGCAAAAATCCCACCAAAAAAAGAAAGAATGGTTGCCACCACTCCAGTCTTTAATGAGATCAGCAAAGGACTCCAATCAAGCCCTCTCATAAATTCCATCAATTCTTCCATTGTGCCACCATTCTTTCTATAAATTCATAAAGAGCACCACGTCCATATAAGCAATGCACGCATGAACATGGCAACTTACTTTTAATCCTCCACATCAGTATCAAAGTAATACTTCTGGAAAATTTCTTTTGCATCATCGGTAATTAAGAAATCGACAAATTCCTTTGCCATCGCTGCTTCTGCCTCGTCTGCCTCTGAATTTTGAATTTGTGCTACCGGATAAATAACATCTCCTGTCAGATCATAAGGAATCTTATCTAAAATCTCAAGACGATCCTCTAATCCATATGTATCGGAATAATATACTGTTCCTGCCTCATTTGACCCCTCTGCCACTGCTGACGTAACAGCACCTACATTTGCACATTCATTGATTTCCACACCGCCAAGTGCTTCTGAAATATCTGTTGTTGAAATCTTTGATACGTCATCTGCCTTTTCTAACATTCCTGAATTTACCATTGCCTGACGTGTATATTTTCCAACAGGCACTGAGCCATCTGCAAGCGCAATGCTGCCAGCATTTTTAATATCCTTAAGACCTGTTACCTTAGTGTTGCTTCCCTTGTAAGTTACTACACAAACTTGATTGTTTACAACATTGTGACGTGTTCCCTCTACAACAAGACCATCTGTATCATCAAGCTGATTCATCTGCTTAACTGCTGCTGAGAAAAATACGTCACAGGCTGCACCTTCTTCAATCTGAACCATCAAAGTTCCGGAGCTGTCATAGCTTCCCTGTACATTTACATTTTCGTGTGTTTTCTGGAACTCTGCGATCAGTTCCTCCATTACCTGATTCAGACTCTTCGCTGCAAATACAGTGATTGTAACTTCTTCTTTTTTGTCTGATGCCTTAGAACCACATCCTGCAAATATGGATGCCGCTAAAATAGTTGTCAGTATAATTCCTGCATGTTTCTTTCTCATTTTTTTCTTCTTAATCCTGCTTTTTCTGCTCTAATTTGTATAAGCTGTGCCGCAATACTGATAGCTATCTCTGCCGGTGTCTCACTTGCAATGTCTATTCCGATTGGTGCATGTACACGGTCAAGTTCTTCATTGGTGAAGCCCTCCGCCAGTAGTTTTTCTCTGACGTACTGAGTCTTTCGTTTGCTTCCCACTACGCCTATATAAGAAGCAGGTGTGCGCAGCGCAAACCGCTCAACATCCGCATCACATCTATGTCCTCTTGTAACAACTACAAGATAATCTTCCTTTTTTACTTCCAAAATATCAGAAAGCAAAGTAAAATCAACAGTTTTTGTCTCCTGTACGCCTAGGAATAAATTAGGGGCTGTGTACTCCTCTCTGTCATCCATTACCATGCACCAAAAGCCCAAATGACTGAGTACTGGAACAAGCTCCTGTGCAAGATGACCCCCTCCGAAAATATAAACCTTTCCATCAAAGTTAAATTCTTCGGCATAAATCTTTTGAGTTTCATCATTCTCGTATTTTTCAAGTATTCGGCAATGACCTCGTCCCTCCTCAAGATGAGACTCTATTTTAGGATATCCTTTTGAAAATGGAAGTATCAGCCAATATGGCTTTTTCTCTTCTTCCATCTTTAATGCTTCCTTTAAAAAGGAGACAATCTTTGTATCCTGACTTTTCACGCTGTAAAATAAAACCTTTACTTTACCTCCGCAGACCATTCCAAGGCCGCCATTTTCTCCTGTTCCCAAGTCAAAATCCTCGACAAAATGAGCATCCTTTCCAACAAGCGTCATTGCTTTTTTTACGGCCTGATATTCCAGATTTCCGCCGCCGATTGTTCCATAAATTCTGCCTGTCTGATCTGCCGCCATATAGCTCCAGTCGTGCGCGGAATTGAACCATTTCCTTCCACAATAGTGACCAGAACTGTATCACAATTTTGATTCCAACGATCTAATAACAATTGATAAAGTGTTTTCATATATAACGTTTCCTCCAATTGTTTTTTGCATCTTTTTGTAACTATTCAGAACCCCATTCGCAAAATCGCATCTTCGATGCTTCTATTTTGCTCATGTGGTTATCTCGCCATATAAAATTGCTATTCTGTCTGAATGCAAGCATTCACAGAAAGCAATTTTGCATGGCTCTGAATAGTTACATCATTTCAAGAATATCGCCTTTTTTGATTTTTCCACCCTGAATTACAACGGCAAATACGCCCTCTCGCGGCATAATGCACTCGCCCATTCTCTTATAAATTTCACAGTGGCTGTGACATTCTTTTCCAATCTGAGTCATCTCTAAAATAACATCGCCGCATTGAAATCGTGTTCCCACTGGAAGATTTCGAAAATCATAGCCTTCTACGATCAGGTTTTCGCCAAAAGCACCAAGCCCAATCTGCGCTCCTTTTTTTCTAAACTCCTCTATTTTTTCATATGACAGAAGGCTCACCTGTCTGTGCCAGTGACCTGCATGTGCATCTTTCTCAATTCCCCAGTCCTTCACAAAAACTGCTTCTTCAATTTCATGTTTTGCCGTACCACGCTTTTCGCTGATACAGATTCCTTTAATAACTCCCACTTTTGTTGTTCCTTTCCTGTTGCGCTGCATTCTTTTGACTTTGTCGGGTGCTACCCACCAATTTTGACCATCTCGTTGATTTCAGTCATCTCCTCTGGATGCTCAAAGCAATGAGCTGCCGGCTTTTTGTAAATGGCTGCTCTCATTGCAGTTGTTAGTTTCTCATTTAGCGCTTTTTGTATATTTTTTTCGTTTTGCCCAGTTTCTTCTCCTCGCAGAATCTGACGCAGATCAATTCCTTTATCATAGCAAAGACACAGCTTTAAATACCCCTGTGCCGTCAATCTAACTCTGTTGCAGCTTTCACAAAACTTTCCATGAATTGCACTTATAAAGCCAACTGGAATTGTTAATTTAGAAAACTTATAATACACTGCCGGGCCGCTTCCTATTGGGACTTCTTTTGTATGTAATGTCTGAACCATGTGTGATATCTGTTTTTTTTTTGATTTGCTTGATACGTGATCATTTCTGACTTTCCAAACTCATCTTCAAGACATGCTCTCAGTTCATCATTACTTCTTCCTACATACTGTTTCCATAGCCAACCGGCATCATCTCAATAAAACGAAGCGGTATTTTTTCCTGCTGTGCATACAAAACAAGAGAAATAGGATTTAGCTCTTTTCGATTGACTGCATTGATTTTCACAGGCAGCCCAATTTCTTTTGCCGCCTGTATCCCATCAAGTACTTCTTTTAAATTTTGCCTTCCTGCAAGTGATGAAAATTCTTCAAAATCAAGGGTATCCAGACTCACATTTAATCCGTCCAGGCCCGCGTCCTTTAATGAAGCAGCATAAGTTCTAAGTAAAACTCCATTCGTGGTCATTGTGATCGTTTCTACACCTGGAATTGCCCTAATCCCTCGAATGAGATCTGCACAGCCTTTTCGCACTAACGGCTCACCACCTGTAATTCTGACATGTGTAATGCCAAGGCTGACGCCAGCCCTTACAATCTCCCAGATTTCCTCAAATGTAAGAATATTTTTCATTCCTACATCTGTAACTTCGTTTGGCATGCAATACTTACAGCGCAGGTTACATCGATCTGTGATTGAAATACGCAGGTAAGTAATATTTCTTCCATATTGATCCAGCATGCTGCTTACCAGCCTTTTCCAAAACCGCAATTAGGATAAGTACAAACTGGACAGTTTAAGCATAGTCCGCCCTCTCCAAGTAATGCCAGTTCCTCTGCTGTGATGAAATCGTTTGCTAACAGACGCGGCAGCGCCAGATCAAAAATCGTTCTTTTTGCATACATAACACAGCCCGGCAGTCCCACAATCGGAATCGTTTTATCCTTATATTCATAATAAGATACTAAAAACATTGCTCCTGGAAGAACCGGTGCACCGTAAGAAACAATTCTTGCCCCGGTATTTTTGATGGCAAGCGGTGTTTTGTCATCTGGATCTACGCTCATGCCGCCTGTGCATAAAACAATCTCAGCTCCCTGTTCTATAGCACTAAGACAGCCCTTAGTAATTGCCTCATGGTCATCATCATAAATATCGTGGAATATCACTTCACTGCCATATTCCTTTAATTTTTCTACTAGAACTGGCGTAAATTTATCCTGAATGCGTCCGTGATAAACTTCACTTCCTGTTGTTAAAATCGCAGCTTTTTTTGGCTGCAGCGGCCTTATTTCCAAAATAGACCCGTCATTACAAATCTCTTTTGCGCGCTCCATTTTTTCTTTTTCAATCACAAGCGGAATGATTCTCGTCCCAGCTAACTTATCACCTTTCTTTACAAAAGTGTTGCCATGACGTGTCGCAATCATCATTTCTCCCAGACTATTGACTTTCCTTAGCTTCTCGCGATCAACTTTAAAAAGACCGTCACAATCCGCAATAAGCTCTATTTTTCCTTCCTTTACATCAGATGGATGCATATGCTCGTTTTGGCACATCTCATAAAGAATTTTCGCTGCCTCATTTTCGTGCAGCATATGCTCGTCTTTTTCCCAAATATATATATGTTCCTTTCCAACACTTAAAAGAACCGGAATATCCTCCTTTGTGATTATGTGACCCTTTCGAAATACCGCATCTTTTGTCACACCTGGAATAATCTGTGTGATATCATGGCACAATACCTGTCCCACAGCTTCTTCTGTTTTCATTAGTTTCATAATATTTTCCTTACTTTCTTTGTTTACTCCAATGTTTCGCAGATAACTTCTAAAACGCTTCCTGCAATGCATCTTGCCTTATCTGAAATCGTAAAGCAATTTGCCAATTCTTCTTTTCTTGGGTCGATATCAGCAATCTTAAAGCCTTTTGTGACTGGATAATTGTCTCGAATAAGTCCACGAAGAAGACCGTCAATAGTTGCTGTCACCTCTGTTTTTTTTATATCTGCGACGCTTTCGTTTTCTTTGTCTGATGCTTCAATTACAGCTATCACCTGACCTTTTTCTACGATATCTCCAATTTTACTCTTGTTTTTTAATATGCCGTCTGCCGATGCATGAATGACACGCTCAACTCCGTAACCGCCGATTATGCCAGGTATTCCAGTATTTGGATATGCACTTCCTTCACGAATCACCCGGCCCAAATTGTGACCGCGCTTTGTCTCAATTACAACATCCACATCGACACCTGCAGTAAAGCCAGGACCAAGTGCAATAGTAAGTGGTGCCATATTTTTATTAGTTCCGAGATTACGCTTTGCAAGAATCGCATCTACTACAACCTTTGGCTGCATTGAAGCAATGCTTTCTCCCATTGGATCAACCATTACTGGTACTTTGCCGTTTTTCCATGCATCAATCATCTGTTTTTCATCTTCTACACGAACTGCCTCCACACCTTCCACACAGGCACTTTTGCTATAAACAGCCTCGCTTAATGCGACTTGTCTCCTAATGGCAGCCGGATGATCCGTTTCCAGCACCAATAAACGAAATCCACTCTTTTTTAATCTATGAATCGTTCCCGTTGCCAGATCACCAGCACCGCGCACTATAATTAGATCACTTTTTTTCATCGGAAGTTTCCTTTCACTTTTTATAAGTCTAAAATATATTCTGCCTCCCAGTGATACCCAGCTGCCTGTAACGTTTCTAACACTTTTTCTCTTTCTTTTGGGTCAGCTTTCCAACAAAGACCACATCCTGCTGTGATTTCCCGTGGAATCGGAATCAGTCGCCCCGGCAATTTTTGCTCTATGCCAAATTTATCAGCTGCCATTGCCTGCGTAGTACTTTCAAATGTTAAAATCCAGGTTTTCTTTTTTATTCTCATATCAGATTGACTCTCCCATTACTCAAGCAGCTGCGACAACTTTTTAATAGCTTTTGCTGTTCTGTCAATTTCTTCCTCTGTATTTTTATGAGACACAGATATTCTAACTGCTCCCTGCATTTTTGTGCCCAATGTCTCGTGCATGAGCGGTGCACAATGAGCACCTGAACGAACAGCAATTTCTTCCTCTTCAAAAAGCCAGTCTGCAACATAAGCAGAATCTTCATCCCCCATGTTAAATGAAAGGATTCCCACTCTCTGGCTGCTGTCAGGATTTCCATACAGATGAATATTTTGCAGATCACGAATCTGATCCTCTAATCGTTTTATAAGTGATCTTTCTTTTTTTATAATCGCTTCTGTGCCAATCTCACTTAAATAGTTTAGTGCACCGCCAAGGCCAGCGATTCCATGTACGTTCAAGGTGCCGGCTTCAAGGCGCTCTGGCATTGCCTTTGGATGATCATGGTCAAAGCTGTGAATACCGCTTCCTCCGACCTTTAAGGGATTTATTTTTACTCCTTTACGCACATAAAGTCCGCCTGTTCCCTGCGGTCCCATCAGACCCTTATGTCCTGTAAAGCAAAGGACATCGATCCCCATTTTCTGCACATCAATTGGCAAAATTCCTGCTGTCTGAGAGGCATCTGCAATAAGAAGGATATCTTTATGTGATATTTCTTTTTTTATGCATTCTAGATCCGTGATATTTCCTGTAAGATTCGATGCATGTGTCACAATAACTGCTTTTGTATTTTCTTTTATCAGTGCTGGAAGCTTGTCGTAGTCTAATATTCCCTGTTCATCTGCAGATAAAAAGCTTATTTCTACTCCCTGCTTTTGCAGACGATAAAGCGGACGCAGCACCGAATTATGTTCACACACTGTTGTAATAACATGATCACCTTTTTGAAACAACCCTAAAATCGCTGTATTTAAGGCTTCGGTTGCATTTGATGTAAATGCAATGCAGTCAGCACTCTCTGCGTTAAAAAGCTGTGCTAACTGCTCTCTAACCTGATAAACGCATCTTCCTGCCTGCAGCGTGGCATCATGCGCACCACGCCCAGGATTGCCCATCGTATGTAGGGCTCTAATAATTTCTTCTTCTACTTCTTTTGGCTTTTGCAGAGAAGTTGCTGCATTATCCAGATAAATCATGGTTTTATAATCCTGTCTGCTTTGCTCATTCGCTCTGCTATATCATACATATTTGTAACCTCTCCAACCTGAAGCTTTTCTGTCAGTCCATAAAAATTCAGACATGTACCACATGTGCGAATCTCTACCCCCTGTGCTTCTAGCTTTTAAGATCTTCTAATGATTCTGAGCCCTCACACGTTAAAAATGCACCGCCATTATAAAAAAGTATCTGATCCGGCAGCTCATCCTGCTGTGTCAGCGCATAAATAAAGCCCTTTAACAATGTTGCGCCCAACTGCTCATTTGGACCTCCCATAGTTTTAGAAGAAATAACAACAAGACTAGTCTTCTTTGCCGGTGCACATGGAATACATTCTTCTATATTCTTTGCAGTTTCACTATCAGGTTTTTGTGTTGTTTGTCCATCTGTCTCTCCAACTGTCAGCGTTACACGATATTCCTGATCTTTTATCTTTTCAGACTCACATCCATACCCTTTTTGCTGCGCCATTTTCGTTAAATTCTGTACAGCAATTTCATTATCAACTAATACCTCTACCACACCTGCTCCATTTAATTCTTTGATTGCCTCTTTTGCCTTAACTAACGGAATTGGGCAGATATCGCCAATTGCATTTACTTCTTTTTTCATAATGTTTTTCTCCTGTTTTTCACTATTTTTTCTTATGATTAATTACAAAAATTTCTGATTTTTTTTGTTCTGTCACTTCTCCTACGATAGCAGCTGGAAGACCTGCTATTTGCAGCTTTTCACACAAGTCATCTGCCTGTGCTTTTGGTACAGCAAACAATAAACCGCCTGACGTTTGTGGATCATACAGCACTTCTTCCATTCCAAATGATATATCCTCAAACTTCACATATCCTTCGAGATGGTTTCTATTTTTTTGACCTGCTGCAGTCAATAAAAATTCTTCAGCACATTCCACTGCACCATCAAATACTGGAACCTGATCGGCATAGATTACACTCGAGAGCTTCCATCCATCATCTCATGAAGATGGCCTAAAAATCCAAAGCCTGTCACATCTGTACAGGCATGTATGCAAAAATTTCTTCCAATCTCAGATGCTGTGCGGTTAAGTGTTGTCATAGAAGCAATCACCTGCTCCATGGCTCCCTCAGGTGCTTGTTTTACACGGTTTGCCGCACATATAATTCCTACACCCAGTCTTTTTGTTAAGATCAGTTTGTCTCCAGATTTTGCACCATTGTTTTTCCAGATTTTTTTTGGATTAACTATGCCTGTAACTGACAATCCATATTTGACATCACTGTCAGCAATTGAATGGCCGCCGGCGAGACTTCCGCCTGCCTCCTGTACCTTCTCTGCACCGCCCTGAAGAATCTTTCCAAGTATATTTAAATCCATTGATTCAGGAAAGCAGACGATATTTAGTGCAGTTTTTACATCACCGCCCATAGCATATATATCACTTAAGGCATTTGTTGCTGCTATCTGTCCAAACAGGTACGGATCTTCCACCATAGGTGGAAAAAAATCTAGCGTCTGCACAAATGCCTGATAATCATTAAGCTTATAAACTGCCGCATCATCACTGCTGTCATAGCCTACAAGCAGATTTTCATCTTTTTGTCCTTTTGGAAGGCGCTCCAAAATATGCTCCAGCACACCAGCTCCAAGCTTTGCCGTACAGCCGCCGCTTTTGCAAAATATAATTTCTTTTTCACTCATATTGGCACACTTTCTTTATTTTCTGGCACATTCAAATGCTGTTCCTAAAAGAATATCAAGTCCATGAGACATTGAATCCAATATATAAGTAAGACTCTCCTCAACTGCCTTTGGGCTTCCCGGCAGATTCACAATAAGCGTCTGCTTACGAATAACACTAGCTCCACGACTTAACATGGCGCGCGGTGTGATAGTCAAGCTATAGGCGCGTATTGCCTCTGCAATTCCCGGTGCATTGCGATCAGCACAGCAAGCGTTGCCTCTGGTGTCACATCTCTTTTAGAAAAACCAGTGCCGCCTGTTGTCAGTACAAGAGCACATTGTTCTTCGTCTGCTAATCTACAAAGCTCTTTTTCGATTGCTTTTTGATCATCCGGTAAAATGCAATATGATATCACTTCATACTTTTCTGTAGGAAGAAGTGACTTGATCTTTGGACCGCTTAAATCCTCTCGCTCGCCTTTAAAACCTTTATCGCTAAGAGTTACAATTCCCACTCTATATTTTTGATTATGTTTTTTTTGTTCCATTGCAGTGCCTTTCTAATTTGCTTTATAATGACCGCTTTTGCCGCCAGATTTTTCCACTAGATGAATCCCTGATATTTCCATGCCGCGATCCATAGCTTTGCACATATCATAAATTGTCAGCAGTGCAACACTAACGCCCGTCATAGCTTCCATCTCCACTCCTGTTTTTCCGATACAGGAGGTCTTACATGTTGCCTTAATTTGGCGATGCTTTTCATCTAGCTCAAAAGAAATCTCGCAGTCTGTCAATGCAATAATGTGGCATAGAGGAATCAGCTCTGAATTTTTTTTTCGCCCCCATAATGCCTGCAATTCTGGCTATTCCAAGCACATCACCTTTTTTTGCCGTATGATTAGTAATAGCCTGAAAAACTTCCTCATTCACGGTGATTGTTCCCGTAGCAACAGCTACCCGATATGTATCTGCCTTTTCATGCACATCCACCATCACGGCATTTCCTTTTTGATCAAAATGTGTAAATCCACTCATCGTTTATGTCCCCCAAAAATGGTTTATAGTCTATTGAATAGTTTGCCATATTCACTGCAGTTTTGCAAATATTATTTTTTCTATAGTTTCACTATTCTGTCTGGTTGAATTGATTAACATTTCCCCAACCTGTTCTGCACTTTTTCGCACGGTGCTGTCATCACACTGATTTAAAACGGCAATGTATCTTCTGTCTCCTACATCTTTTCGCAGTCCCTGATCAGATAACAAAATTGATGCCATATCTTTTTCTGTCAATAAATGATTTTCATCCGCTGACAATAGCTTTTTTGCTTTTTCCAGTCGAAAACAACACTCTTTAAGTGAACGCCCTAAGGCTGAAAGCCCCAAAACAGCCACCACTATATCCGACTCTGGCAAAAGTACAGCTCATGATCAGCTGGCACTTTACATGGCAAACGCTTTGAGCCATCAGCCTCAATGAGTACAAGGTCAGAAAGCTCCATTGCCTGTCTCATCCAGTCAATCTCTGGCATCTTTAACTTTTGCTGATCTTTTTCCTCAGTTGCTCCGATCACCGCCCAATGTCCTGCTGCCCAGATTTCCTGTAACTGTTTTTCGTTCATTGCTAAAAATTCATCCTGCGGTCTGAAAATATGAGTTGTAGTCGTCACAAGCACTTTTTTTCCCTGACTGCTGCTCCACTTTGCAATTGCGTCAATAAGAGAACTTTTTCCTCCTGCTCCAACAAACGAAACAATATGTTTTTCTTCGGCCAGAAAGGTAAAAGCAGTCTTTATTGATACTTCTTGGATTTTTTTTTGCTTTATATTCGATTTACAATATTGATAAAATCCACTCTTGCTCCTTGCAATCGCCGCAAAACTTTCTGCTGATGGATTAACATAATATCCATTCTGCTGACACTCCTTCCCTCTCAATATCATGTGTTATTCCTTAAAATACTCATTTTTACTCAGTAAAATCATTATACCATGCATTCTGCCACTTGTCATTGAATTCATCGTCCAATGTGACC
>ENA-OQAZ01001055-OQAZ01001055.1-human-gut-metagenome-genome-assembly--contig:-NODE-1055-length-14141-cov-3.395390_pt1 | contig 14141 bp, 14 predicted proteins | sample MGYA00242737_ERZ504531 | MGnify/ENA primary metagenome ERZ504531 (study PRJEB26092, sample SAMD00036244) | human gut metagenome | host: Homo sapiens | study: EMG produced TPA metagenomics assembly of...
GGCATCTTAGTATCCTCAAAAGGTACCATAATATTACTTTCAAATGCCTCTATAGGATACTTCTTCTTCATGTAGAACGGACCTGAGCAGAGTTCTGTAATACCATCGCTGTCTTCCTTAGTATACTTAGTCATTTCCTTCTCTGCCTTTTTCCATATCTTATAACGAAGTTTTTTCCTCTTATTACACCAAGAAGAACTTTACTTCCAAGACTCATTATTCCACCATGTTTTTCAGGCACTGTCTGTGCACAGAATAAAGAGTATATAAGTGCCCATATAACCTGTTTCTTTCTGTCGCTTTTCTTCTTTGGATAGTAATCAAGAGGAATAACATCAAGGGCAAGTCCGTGTGGAAGATCTAAGTCTACCTGATATGGTTTAACACATGTTGTCTCTCTGTCTCTTATAGTAATAAAAAGGTTACGGTCAACAAATTTATAATTACTCTTTGACATAAAATACTGATATTTAGCTTCCTGTGGCCATAACTTAGCAAGTTTCTCATAATCTTTTCTTGGCATAAAGAAATCAAGATCATCGTCCCATGGAATAAATCCGCCGTGACGAAGTGAACCTATAGCTCCTCCTCCGCATAAATAACATAAAAGATTATGTTCATTACAAAACTCTACAAAATATTCAGCCATCTCAAGACTTTTTGCCTGTATCTGTTCCATATTATTTTCCTTTCCTATTTCAAGTCGAACATCCGTGAGACTTGGCGCGTGATTCTGGTCAGCGAAGCTGACATATTCCTATCAGAATCACTGCGCATCCTCGCGGAACGTTTATTTCAGTCGGAGATTGGACTCCCACTGAGATAAAACTCTTACTTTTTCCAGTAAGCTTTTAAAAGGTGACTCTTATAAGCAATCTCTTCATCGCTTGGCTTTTGCATATAGTTTCCATAAAACTGAGTGAGGAAAAGATCATAGTTTTCCGGAATTGGAACAACCATATCCTCAAAAGGTACATCAATAAGTTTCTCAAATGTACCTCTTTTAAATACTTCCTTCATTCCGTCTTTACCAACACCAATTGCCGCTTCGTATTTACCATCTTTAACGCTGTATTTTTTTATAAGCTTGTCAATTTTCTTAGTAAAGAAGCGAGGGTTTACTGCTCCTAAAGCATACCAGAATATAAGTCTGCAGAAATCTTTTAATTTGCTGTCACCATACTGGATATACTGTTTCTGAATATAACAGATCTGACGAAGTGTAACCATAAGATGAGCTTTCTTAATAACCTTAGTATCATTAAATCGGTCAATTGGGAAAACATCTACGAAAACACTTGTGTCATGTGGTTTTCTTGTAACATGGTTTTTGATAACAGTATCCTTATCAACAACAACCATAAAGTTCTGGAAGTACCAGTCACATGTATCTTTATCAAAAATACCGTAGCGTTCATTTCTGTCATTTATAACAGCCGCTTTTAAACGTTCATAGTCTTCTCTGTACATTCCTATATCAATATCGTCATCCCATGGAATAAATCCTTTATGACGAACTGCACCTAACATACTTCCGTAATGAATAAAATATTTAATATTATTTTCTTTACAAATTTTATCTATATAACTTAAGATTCCAAGCTGGGATCCCTGCAATTCTTCTTTTGTTAACTGTTTCATCTCTAATTCCCTTACATAATTATTATTTACTTAAAACTACTTCATATACGCATCAAGCTCATGAGGGTTTACCTGTTTTTCAACGGGTGGAAGCTGCATATAATCACCATAATACTGTCTTAAAAGTTTGTCATACTCTTTTGGACCTTTAAGAGTAACACCCTCAAACGGCATATCTATTATTTCCTTAAAAGGATCAAAATCAAGAACTTCTTTTTCCTTAAACTTAGAAGCAAGAAGACCTATATATTTACCATTGTCCTTTGTATACTTAGCTGAAGCCTTATCTATCTTCTTGGCAAAGAATGTAGGTGATACCGGTTTTAAGAAGAACCAGCATACGCTTCTTATCATATCTTTAATAACACTGTCACCGTAAACGATATTGCAGTGCTTGCTAAAAGATAAAAGCTTAAAGCTCTCAAGGTTGTAGGTCTTATCTACTGCCTTCATATCATCGAACCTGTCCATTGGGAAAATATCGATAAATAATCCTGACTCGTAAGTCTTATCATTACGGTTATCAACTATTTTAGTATTAGTATCAATAACTTTTACAAAGTTGTTAAAGTAGTCCTTACTTGTTCTGTGATCAAGAATCTTGTAACGTCCGTTCTTTGGAAATGATGCAATAAGCTTTTCATAGTCAGCTCTTGGCATTGAAATATCAATATCATCATCCCATGGAATAAATCCCTTATGACGAACAGCACCAATAAGTGTGCCGTAGTTCATAATATATTTAAGGCCGTTTTCTTCACAAAAGTTGTGAACATACTCTAATATATCAAGTTCAATCTGTTTTACTTCTTTATCAGTAAGTTTTTTCATTTAATTAATCCCTTTATTCTTCTTTAAATCCTGTAACATAAGAGCTCTGTATATACCAACATTTACTTTTAAGGCAAGAGCCGCAATACGTCTGCCTTTTCTGAAAATATGGTTATCTGCGATCTTAAAAGCATTCTTCTTTAAAAATCCAACAACATCTTTATAGTCAGGAAGTTTCTTATAATCATCTACAAGAAGCATACTGTCAAGAACTACAAAATGAGCATATGCTAATCTGAAGAAAGCTTCATCCTTAAGAGATGGAAATTCATTATTGATATAATCAATATATCCTGTATAAGCTTCTATCATATGAAGTTTTCTAGGGTTGTATTTCTGAGTTGTTATACTATCCCCTCTGTGGAAATAATAGTAATAAGGCTTTGTAATAACAACATATGATTTAGCTGCCTTAACAAGGTCAAGGTGATAAAAAGCATCCTCATATATCTTGCCGACAGGAAACTGTAATTTATCTGCAATCTCCTTTTTAATAAGCTTATTACAAACAGATCCCGGAATCTTTTCACCTATAAGAAGTTCCTTTAAAAACTTCTCTCTGTCACACTCAAAAACAATTTCTGTGTCACTGCACTGTGGAACTTCCTTTGTATTGTAAACATTCATGATTCCGCATACTGCAACATCAGAATCAGTTCTTTTTATCTCACTGTAAAGAGAACTTATCATGTCAGGATGAATATAATCATCGCTGTCTATAAATATAATATAATCACCAATGGCATTTAAAAGGCCGTGATTACGTGCTGATGAAAGTCCTCCATTAACTTTATGGCAGACTTTCACTCTGTTATCTTTTTTAGCTAGTTCATCACAAAGCTACCACTTCCATCAGTGGCTCCATCATCAACTAAGACAATTTCAAGATTATCATATGTTTGATCTGCAATAGATTCAAATGATTTTTCCAAATATTTTTTAACGTTATATACCGGAACAACAACACTTATCTTATCCATGTAATCTACCCTTTACTTTATTAAACATTTCCATGAACACTTCATCTTTAGTAACAATAAGAGCTATACCGTAATATACACAGCATACAATAATAGTAACTGCAATATTAAGTATAAATGGAATACCCATATTCATATCTGTAGGTATTAAATGATTTACCAAAAATGATAAAGGTAAAAATCCTACAGTTATAAAAGTATATTTTCTAAATGAATGTATAACTATTTTCAAATCAACAAGATTATTCTTTTTAATGAAGCTGTATTCAATAAATAATAATATATATTCAGATAGTAAAGTTGTCATAATGTAATACTGTGGTGATGATACGCCAAATGCAAATAATATACTATCAAATATAAGATTACATATACCACCAATAATATAGAATATAGACAACTTATTCTCAAATCCCCTTATAAGGATTACCTGTGTACCCATGACAATTTCAAGAGCCCATGATATAGCTCTAAAAGCAAATACCTGTGTTACGATACCACCAGCCATATAACGTGTTCCATACATTATAACAGTTGCGTGAACACCAAGAGCAACAAGTCCCATACCAATAGGAGCCATAAAGAAACTGAAAATACTACTGCTCTTATTTATAAGATCCTGGTAAGATTTCTCATCTTCAAGACCTATATAGTAACTCAAACGTGGAACACTGACACTTATAGCACCACTAATAACACCCGATATAAGCATGATCATTCTCTGACCATTGGCATAGTATGAAACCTGCTCAGGCGCACCTATCTTAGATACAAAAGTAAGATCAAGGTTAGTGTAGAGCATTCCAGCATTGGCAAGAAGGAAAAGGCCAATAAGTGGTTTAATAAGATGTTTAAAGTTCTCAAGAGGAACCTTAACAAACTTAACATCCTTCTTTATCCATAAATAACTAAGAAAATAGTTAAGAAACTGGCTTGCTGACATAATTATCGCATACTGAACAATATCATCTGCTTCTTTAACGAATGCAAATATAGATACTAACATAAGAATACGTATAAAAAGTGTCTTATAGAATAAAAACGTATAATTTTCGAAAGCTTCATTTATCCATTCAATATAGAAAATCTGGGCAATAAGCTGAACACCAAGAATAAGCATAAGTAAATGCACACTTGGACTCTTGCTGTAAATCGGCATTATAATAATATAAAAAACTGTTGTTACAGCTGTACAGAAAAGAGATATATAAAACAATGTAGAAAACATTGTATTAAGTTTTTCTGCGTTATCTTTAACCTTACTTATCTCCCTTATACCATAGTTATAAACACCAAGTGTTGCAAATGGTATAAACCAGTTAAGGTATGTATTAGCTATGTTAAATTCACCATATAACTGTTTACTTAAAATACGTGATAAATAAGCAGTAGTTATAAGTGGAAAAAATATATTTAAAAGTCTTACAAGTGTATTGGCTAACGCATTAAGCCTTATATCTTTCATAGAGTCTCTCCTATTTAAACCCCTGTTCTTTTTTCATATTTCCAAAATGGAAGTTTCAAAAATCCCACAACACTTCCTATTCCATAACTTACATGTAACAAGAAAAATAGAATCGGTAGCAACAATTGCTGCCAATATTTCTTCTGCCCCTTCACTGCCATAAATGACATAAGGATTGCCAGACAACTATACGCTCCCCACATGAGTTTAGCTAACAAAGAATGGTGACAGACTGCAAGCGCAGATGTCACAACAATGCCTCCTACAAATGCAAAAGGCACAAAATGATAAATTGCTAAACACTCTGGGCACGCCTTTAATGTCAGTGCAACCCAATATCCATTTCCATATTTCTGTTTTAACATTCCTGAAAGGGTACTTCTAGCGTGCTGATAAGATATAATCTCTGGTGAATAGCAAATCTGATAACCGGCTTTACGAATTCTATAATGAAATTCATTATCTTCTGTCCGTCCCAACTGTTCATCAAACCCACCTACTTTCTCCAAAACTTCTCTTCGATACGCACCATGAAAAAGAGATTTGACATACTGTTTCTTTTGACTTCTTCTGTAAGAAGCCATACTACTACCAAACATCGACTGTTCCGCAAGAAGAAGTGTTTCCTTCCACGGTGTACTCTCATCAATCATATTTGGTCTTGGACCACCTGATACCATTTCTCCAGATTCCAAAATTTCTACGTTTTTCCTCACAAATTCAGGCGGAATAGACGCATGTGCATCTACACGGATCATAACATCCCCTGAAAAATTTTTGATTGCAACATTCCATCCTGAAGCCTGCTTTTTTCCTGGATTTTTCAAAACCTGAACATTCTTGAAATCAGTCATCTGCTGTTGAAATCTATCCATGATCTCTTTTGTGGAATCTGTAGACATACTGTCGATCAGAACCACTTCCATCTTCCCATGGTCATAATCCTGAGCTTGGATATCTTCCAAGAGTTTTCCCAAAACTTTTTCTTCGTTATAAGCAACAACGCAAACAGATACTATCATCTTACATTTCCCCTACTTCATTACTTGATCACAGCAATCACGGTTTTAATCATTGTACTAATATCACGTAAGAAACTGAACTTTTCAATCTCTCTCAAATTATACACCATCTTTGCCGGTAATACTTCATTTATATATACTTCATCAGCATTCTCTGCATTTTCAAGAAGTTTTTCTTCATCTTTGTATTCAATACTTGTACGGGAAGTTACTCCTGCCGGTAAAAGAAATGTTGCCATCATTTCTTCTGTATAGTGAGCTGTATACTTCGGTACTTCCGGTCTTGTACCAACAAAAGTCATATCCCCTTTCAAGACGTTAAATAGCTGTGGCAATTCATCCAGACGGACCTTTCTAAGCAGATGTCCCATTCTTGTAATACGTGCATCACCTTTTGTTGTAACCTGTGTTCCAAGCTTATCTGCATTATTAACCATTGTTCTGAATTTCCAAATTTTAAATTTTCTTCCGTAGGTTGTCACACGAACCTGTTTAAATAAAACAGGTCCTTTAGAATCCAATTTAATCATAACACTAAGTACGATAAGAACTGGAGATAAAATAATGATCATAATCAAAGAGCATATAATATCAAATGCTCTTTTCAATTTCAACTCTTTTTCATGCTCCTGTAAAATATCATAATAGTATTTTACTTTATCATTCTGCATTACTTTTGGCAATTCATTCCATTTTTTCATATATACTATCCTTATAAGTATCCGTAACTTTCACTCAAAACTACAGACATTCTTTAAATGATTTAATAATATACTCCACATCTTCATCTGATAACTTCGTGTGAAGTGGAAGTGTAATTTCATTTTCAAACATTGCATAAGCGTTCGGGTAATCTTTAATATCAAAGCCAAGATTCTTATACGCTGTCAGAAGCGGCAGTGGTTTATAATGTACATTCGTCGCAATTCCCTTTTCTGCCATCTTCTTAATAATCTTGTTACACTCTTCTCTTGTCTTTCCATTCACACGTACAAGATACAGATGTCCACTTGACTGACTATTTTCTGTATAATGCTCAAGAACTGTAACATTTTCATCCTTTAAAGCTTCATTGTATTTCTCAATGATTTCTCTTCTTCTCGCAAGGAGTGCCGGATATCTTCTCAACTGTGCAAGTCCGAGTGATGCCATGATATCAGTCATATTACATTTAAAATAAGGTGCTACAATGTCGTATTCCCAAGCTCCAAGCTGAGTCTTTGCCAAAGCATCCTTAGACTGACCATGAAGTGAAAGAAGCATAAACTGCTTGTATAGCTCTTCGTTATCTACACCATCAATATCTCTCCAAGTCGCTGCACCACCTTCAGCTGTTGTAAGGTTCTTCACTGCATGGAAAGAAAAGCTTGTGAAGTCAGCAATACTTCCGCACATCTTGCCATTCTGCTTTGCACCCATTGCATGTGCAGCATCTGAAAGAATTGCAATACGTCCCATCTTCTTCTGAATGTCAGTTTTTGGCTGGAAAAGATATTTCTTTTCTTCTGCAATCTCAAATGCTCTTGTATAATCACAGATTCGTCCACCCAAATCTACCATAATGATTGCTTTTGTCTTTTCCGTAACTGCTGCCTCTACCTGATCCATATTCATCTGGTAGGAATCTTTGTCGACGTCTACCATGACAATTTTCGCACCGACATGAGCAATCACACTTGCAGTTGCAGTATATGTATATGCGGTTGTGATTACTTCATCGCCTTCTCCGACTCCAAGCACACGAAGAATTAATTCTGCTGCAGCTGTCGCAGAATTCAAACAAGCCACCTTGCTTGTTCCCATATATTCTGCCAATTCCTTCTCAAATCTCTTTGTCTTTGGTCCGGTTGTGATCCAGCCACTTTTCAGTGCATCAACAACTTCTGCTATCTCTTCTTCTGTTATATCCGGTGGTGAAAATGCTATATGTCTGTTTTCCATTATATTAATCCTCCATTACAGGTTTTTCATGACTGATTTTTCCAAGTTCACGTAATTCCTTATTCACTTCTTCATCTCGTTTCAAGTCTTCCTGTCTGATATGATAAGTTGGAACGATTTCGGATACGATCTGCTTTACATTCAAGCTTTCATTCATTGCTGCCTCTTCCAGTTCTCGTAATCCACTCAGGAAATGCACTTCATTAAACTCAAGTGGTTTTCCAATATAGATTAGATTATTATCAGTCTTCTGAATTCCTTCCTCTTTTACCAGAAGTTCCTCATACAATTTTTCTCCTGGACGCAATCCTGTATATTTAATATCCATATCCACACCAAGTGTATATCCTGAAAGACGGATCAGGTTTTTCGCAAGATCTGCAATCTTCACAGGTTCTCCCATATCTAATACGAAAATTTCTCCTCCCTTAGCAAACGCACCTGCTTCAAGTACAAGTGATACTGCTTCCGGAATTGTCATGAAATAACGAATGATGTCCGGATGTGTAACTGTAAGCGGACCTCCTGCAGCCATCTGACGCTTGAACAATGGAATAACACTTCCATTACTTCCAAGAACATTTCCAAAACGTACTGCTACATATTCTGTCTTAGAGTATCTATTGAATGTCTGAATGATCATCTCACACATTCTCTTAGATGCACCCATAATGTTTGTCGGATTAACTGCTTTGTCCGTTGAAATAAGAACAAATCTCTTTACTCCGAACTTGTCTGCAGCTCTCGCTGTCTTATAAGTTCCAAATACATTGTTCTTAATTGCCTCGTTCGGACTATCCTCCATCAGCGGAACATGTTTATGTGCAGCCGCATGATAAATCACGTCCGGTCTGTATGTTTCTATAACGGATTCAATACGGCTTGTGTTTCTTACAGATCCAATCAACACGGTCAAATTCAACTCTGGATGGTTTAATTTCAACTCCTGCTGAATATCATACGCATTATTTTCATAAATATCAAAAATGATCAATCTTGATGGTTTATATTTTGCTATCTGACGGCAAAGTTCACTACCGATAGAACCGCCACCACCAGTTACCATGATGCATCTACCTTCAATAAATCCGCGCACACTTTCCAGATCTACTTTAATCGGATCTCTCCCAAGTAAATCTTCGATAGAAACATCTCTTAGTTTTGAAACACTCACATCCTCTGTGATCAACTGGTACATACCCGGAAGGATTTTCAGCTTACAAGTTGTCTGATTACAGATGCGAAGGATGTCTCTTGTTACTTTCGGAGATGCAGAAGGGATTGCAAGAATAATCTCATCAACTTCATATTTCTTTGCTACATCTAAAATGCACTCTCTGCCACCAAGAATACGAACACCGTGAATCAGTTTTCCTTTCTTGTGTGGATTATCATCAATAACGCCTACTACCTTACTGTTCAAATGTGCACTGTACTTCAGTTCCTGAATGATCATACTTCCGGCTTCACCAGCTCCGATCACTAATGTATGATATACGTGACCTTGAGGTTTTCTTAGTCCACTTTTCAATACCCAATAAATTCTATATGAAAATCTTGTTAAAACTGTAGTGCTGAGTAGCAAAAAAAAGTAAAATACATGAAAGCTTCTCGGAACAGGAAGAACTAAAAGTTGCATTCCAAACCCTTGGCATACTGTTGACAAGAAGCAAGCAACGCCTATCATCGTCAATTCTCTTAATCCTGCAAAAGACCAAACACTATTATACAAATTTAAAATCATAAATATTACAAGTGTTGAAATTATTCCAATAGGCAAATAGGATTTCATACTATGAATATATTCTTTTGGAATCCACGAATAATGTAATTCATATCGAAGTATTAATGACAAATATGAATGAATAATAATTGTTAATATATCTACTCCGCATAGTAAAATCATTCGATTTCTGGAATTATGCAAATTAAGTATCTTTTTCATCTTTATATCCTCTTTTATAAATTGTTACGATTTTTTTACATACGGTTATATAATAACAAATTTTATATCATTTTACAATACATCATCTTATCTCTTTTTTATGACTTTTGATGATTTTTTCTTATTATACTCTTATTTTCTCAAAAAATACCCCAAAATAGTTGAATAATTCCTCGCTGACTCTCCATTCATATGACCATCATAATCTGTATATTTTGTAATATCATGTGAAAACAAATCATAGTATTCCGTATTAAAATTCAGATATTCTACCTCATAGAATAAAACAGCACTCCAAAAATTGCCAATCCGTTATATTGATCTGGATTTCCAAATATCGCATCCACAAACACCGCTGACCAGTCTGCAAGAATCATCTTCTTAAAAAATCCCCAAAAAATACGCTGAATTCCTCTGCAAATTCTCTGTAGATCAAAGGAATGTCCTTCGTATAATTGTTCTGCTAATCTACTATGTCTCCCAATCGGTCCCTATAAAATTTGTGGGAAATAGGATACGAACAATGTATAACGGAAAATATTTTTCTCTGCATGATCTCTTTTCCAATATATGTCAAGCAAATATCCTGATGTTTGAAACGTGTAAAATGAAATACCTAACGGCAATAAAATCTGCATTCCAAAATTAAGAATCAGCCCTATGATCAGATATCGTTTTGCTTTCTTTTTATCTTGATTCACTTCATGTTCTATCGCCACTCCACAGAGATAAGTGATTATCGTTGAGAAAAGTAAAAATGGAAAGTACTTTGTCCCTGCAGCAAGATAATAAATTTAGCTTGTTAAAAGAAGCCCCCACCATCGCATCTTTTTTGGAAACAGGTAATACAAAAGCACAGCCCCGGCTACAAATATAATAAATAAATTTGATACTAATGACATATTTCTTCTTATACCTTAAAAGGGATGGGAACACACGGCCCCCATCTCTTTTTCTCTTTCTTAATTAATTATTCAAGAATACTTTCTGCATTCTTACTGTTCTAGTATAAGAATCCATCATCCAAACATGCGTCATCTCCTGATGAATCGGAAGAACCTGCCCCCGCATCACTGCTTGGTTCACTTGCTCCAACTCATCTTTCATTTCCTTCCCTGTTGAAATAACTAGTATCAATTTTTACATTTTCTTGAGCTTTTGTATCATCTTCACAATATCAACACCATATCCTTTGGCAGCTGCCCATCCTTTTTTCTTAGGATTATTAGGTATACTTAACCATTCTACATAAATTGCACTTCCTCGTTCAACATACTTAAAACGATTATCTACGCATGTCTGATTTAAAGATTTTGTTGATCCATATGCCTTCAAATGCTGAATTTGTGCACGTACACCCTCTCTTACATCTTTAAATGATTCACCTGAAACACTATTTCCTGTTGCTCCCATGCCCGCAAAATTATACTGCTCTGCTTTCACAACACCTGTAAATTGTAACCAACCTGTCTCTTTCATCGCCTGTACAAATGCAACTTCTGCTTTAATTCCTTCTGCCACAGCTTCTTCGTAATAAATCTGACAAAAATCTCTGATTGTAGCCGCCCCACCTTTTCGCATTACATCTTCCGGATAAGCTTTCTTACTTGCCTCAAAATAAGCTACCATCTGATCCACTGTTACTTCGGTATCTCCTTCAATCAAATACGTCCCCTCAACAACATTAGAATTTGTATTCGAATTGTTTGTGCCGGCACTTCCATTTATTTTGTCATCATTTATCCCTGGAATCTCATCATATTTCTTGGTAGAATCATACATTCCATCATCATTAAAGAAATACCATGTTCCATCTATTTTCTGCCAACCGGTTTTCATTGCTCCATCGTCTGCTCCACCAAAGTAATACCAATCGCCACCTACTTTTGTAAAACCGGTTCGCATTGCTCCATCATTGGATTCACCAAAGTAATACCAGTTTGTTCCCAGCTTTTTCCATCCAGTCTGCATGTAGCCGTCGTCTGCACTTCCAAATAGTACCATGTGCTCCCAACTTTCTGCCAGCCATGTTTTCATTGCTCCATTCTCTTTATCACTAAAATAATACCAGGCTCCACCGATTTTCTGCCAACCTGTTTGCAGATATCCACCATTGAACTACCTAGATAGTACCAGGACTCTCCTATTTTCTGCCAACCGGTCTTCATTGCTCCATCATTAGCTTCACCAAAATAATACCTGTCTCCACCAATCTTCTGCCAACCGATTCGCATTGCTCCGTCGTCAGATTCACCGAAATAATACCACTTGGTTCCTATTTTTTGCCAACCAGTTAACATATATCCACTTGAATTAAAATAATACCAATTGGTTCCTATTTTTTGCCAACCGATTCGCATAATTCCATCATCTGTTCCACCTAGATATGACCACTTTCCACTAATTTTCTGCCAACCAGTCTCCATATAGCCATTAAAATCAAAATAATACCAGCTTCCACTAATCTGTGCCCACTGATTTTTCAAATAGCTTGTTCCAGATGCATACCACCAACCAGTATAATCCTTATACACTGTCCCTTTGACAGACCAAAATATTTCGCAATTCCAGTCGCATCGGCAACACCAAGTTTCTTCAGTCCAGCTTCATTATTTAGAAAATTATTTACATCCGATGTATTGGTCACAAACGCATGTTCCACTATAATTCCCGGAATTCCATGCTCCTTTGCAGAAATCTGAACTGTAAAATAATCTGAAAGAGAGCCATCCTCATAACGTTCATTCACAGTTGTATTTTTTGAATAAATTTTTCTTTCTTCCAGTCCCAGCCCAACAAGTTCTGACTCGATCAGTGTAGCCAGTTTCTTTCCGTCATTTCCGACCTGTGGTTTCCAGTTTGTGTTCGGAATGATTATTTCTGCACCTTTTGCTGCTGAAGATAGAGATGAATTCAAATGAAAGCTGACATAGACACTTGCTCCAGCTGCCGCTGCATCAGCTACTCTCTGATCAATATCGTGAGCAGAACTTCCGCCCGGATGCGGACAGTCTGCTGTTGTTCTTGTCATGTAGACTGATACGCCTGCATACTCTTCCAGTTCTGCTTTACAATACTGTGCAATCTTTAATGTAAGGACTTCTTCTCGTACGCCGTTTGCTGATGCGCCAACGTGTGTTGAATCATGTCCTGGATCAAGTGCTACTACAATATTAGATGACTGTGTCTGAACTCCGTCATCACTCATCATTGCTGGAATTTCCTGTTCTGCCTGAACAATTGCCTCCTCGATACTTGACTGCTCAGTAACATTTCCGGATTCATCAATATTGTATGCCGCAATATCTGCTGATACCTCTTCCTCACTTACCGGCTGTAACTCTTCGATTCCTTCATATTTTTCATCTACGCCAAAGAGTGCTTCTATTCCAAGATCTGCAAGGGAATAATCATATACATTTCCCGCAATTGTAACGTGCAGTTCTGTAACAGAATAGACTCCCTTTTCCTGCTCTGTATAAGCTCTTTCAAACAGATATATATCATCTGTTTCCTGTGCTGCAGTCCACACTTCTTCTCCTACTGGTCCCTGCACAGTTGCGGTCATCTGTTCAATCCCCTCGGAACCGTCTCCCCAGGATACCACTACCTTCTGTGTATTCGGTGTTTCCAGATAAGGCTGATCTATGTACATATAATTTAGGCGCTGTTCAGTACTGGCTGCCTGATCTGCTTCATCTGTTATTTCATCTACTGCATTCTCATCTACATGGTCCGTAGCTGTCTCCGCTCCCATCACTGCTGACTCTGCCGGAGTCTCAGCCCATGCCGTCACCGGTAGCGCTGTAATAGACATTGCCGCTGTCAACAATAATACCGTACATTTTTTTAATAAATTTTTCACTTTTTTCACATCCCCGCTTCCTATTGCTTTGTCATATAACCTGCCAGAACTGCACCACTTGTCTCAAATGTACGTCCTGCTTCTGTTATCTTGATTTTCTCACACTGGAAGCTGTCCAGATACGTGTTTACAACACATGCAAGCACTTCTGTTTCTCCTGTTGTTCCCATGGAACGAATATAATTCCCAAATTCTTCATCTACATCAAGATCTATCGTCTTCTCTCTTCGTTCACTTTGAAAGAATTCATCCCACATTCCGGAGTGATCACTGACTTTTCCTGAAGTAATGACCAAATCTTTTCTTCATTTAAAGAATCTGTCTCCACATCTTCTGTCTGGATCTCTCCTGAACTCATATTGATAGAATAAATCTTCATGACACTTTTTGTTTTCTCCGATTCTTCTTTCTTATCTCTGTCTGTTCTGTATCGTTCTTTGTATCTACTCTA
>ENA-OQAZ01001056-OQAZ01001056.1-human-gut-metagenome-genome-assembly--contig:-NODE-1056-length-14137-cov-2.214989_pt1 | contig 14137 bp, 17 predicted proteins | sample MGYA00242737_ERZ504531 | MGnify/ENA primary metagenome ERZ504531 (study PRJEB26092, sample SAMD00036244) | human gut metagenome | host: Homo sapiens | study: EMG produced TPA metagenomics assembly of...
GAATATAACAAGGACGAGTACAAAATAAAATATGTAAGATAAAACAAAAAAATATATAAGATAAATGAGGTTAAGGTTTTGGTTAAAGGATTTGATAATGAGAAATATTTAAAGATGCAATCAGAACACATTAAGGAAAGAATTGCACAGTTTGGAAACAAGTTGTATTTGGAGTTTGGCGGTAAGCTTTTTGATGATTATCATGCATCAAGAGTATTGCTGGATTTGAGCCTGACTCAAAGTTACAGATGTTATTACAGTTAAAAGACCAGGCAGAAGTTGTAATTGTTATTAGTGCTGAAGACATTGAAGAAAACAAGATTCGTGGAGATTATGGAATTACATATGACATGGATGTTTTAAGACTTATAGATGAATTTCAGTCAGTAGGGCTTTTTGTTGGCAGTGTTTGCCTTACAAAGTTTGCAGGACAGCCGGCAGCAGAATTATTTATGAAGAGATTAGAAGAACTTGGAATTAAGTCATACAAGCATTATAAGATTCCCGGATATCCAAGTGATGTTAACTTTATTGTTAGTGATGAAGGTTACGGAAAGAATGATTATATTGAAACTGAAAGACCACTTGTTGTTATAACAGCACCAGGTCCTGGAAGTGGAAAGATGGCTACATGTCTTTCACAGTTATACCATGAACATAAGAGAGGAATTAATGCAGGATATGCTAAGTTTGAAACATTTCCTATTTGGAACATTCCATTAAGACACCCTGTTAACCTTGCTTATGAGGCAGCAACAGCAGATTTAAATGATGTTAACATGATTGACTCATTCCATTTGGAAGCATATGGAGAGACAACTGTAAACTATAACAGAGACCTTGAAATTTTCCTGTTGTTAATGCAATGTTTGAATTGATTTCAGGTAAGAGTCCATACAAATCACCTACAGATATGGGGGTTAATATGGCAGGAAATTGTATCTTTGATGATGAAGCTTGTTGCAAGGCTTCAAAACAGGAAATTATCAGAAGATATTATCAGGCTCTTTGCGAAAAGAGAAGAACAGGAAGTACAAAAAATAATATTTCGAAGTTAGAAATTCTTATGAAACAGGCTGAAATTACACCACAGGATAGAGAAGTGGCGGTTGTGGCTCTTAATAAAGAAAAAGAAACTGACAATAAGCCGGCTGTAGCAATTGAACTTCCTGACGGAAAGATTGTTACAGGTCGCACAACTGACCTTTTAGGTGCATCAGCAGCAGCTTTGCTTAATGCTCTTAAGGCACTTGGTAATATTGATGATGAAGTAGAATTAATTGAAAAAGAAGCAATTGAACCTATTCAGACATTGAAGACTAATTATCTTGGAAGCAAGAACCCACGTCTTCACACAGATGAAATTTTAATTGCATTGTCATCAACAGCAGCTCACAATGAAAATGCAAAGAAGGCTATGGGAGAATTAACTAAGCTTAAGGGATGTGACGCACATTCAACAGTTTTATTGTCATCAGTAGATGAAACTACATTTAAAAAATTAGGAATGCAACTTACTTGTGAGCCTAAATATGAAGAAGATGGTAGAAAATATCATAAACACTAACAAATAGTTCATAGAATATTCAAAATATGATATGAAATATTTGGTAATAATATTTTGATGTGAAGGTATTTAAGAAAACGGATTGTAGATTTAGGTATATGGCAATCTGAAAATTAATATAGGGGTTTTAACTGACAAGGAGAACTTATGAAGAATAGAACATCAAAAGACAATACAATAGTAAGAAAAAAAGTTCAGACAAGAAGATTTAATGCAGATATCAGATATGGTTTAAACAGTGATCAGGTTAATGAATATTTTGAGAATGGTTGGTCTAACGAGCCGGTTGAACCGCCGTCAAAAACTGTTCCGGAAATTATAAAAAGTAATCTGTTTACGTATTTTAACTTAGTATTTGCAGTTCTTGCGGCGCTGTTAATTTTGGCAGGTTCATTCCGTAATTTAACTTTTTTGCCGGTTTATTCTGGCAAACTTGTTTATCGGTATTATTCAGGAAATAAGAGCAAAGAATACTTTGGATAAGTTATCAGTATTAAATGCCCCAAAGGCTTTAGTTGTTAGAGAAGGAAGACAGTTTAGTATTCCTGCGGAAGAACTGGTCCTTGACGATATAGTTATTTTTAAGGCAGGAAATCAGATTTGTGCCGATGCCATTGTTGTAGATGGCGAAGTTTCAGTTAATGAGTCATTGCTTACAGGTGAATCTGATGAAATATCAAAGAAGCCCGGCGATGAATTAATGTCAGGAAGCTTTATTGTTTCAGGTGAATGTTATGCAAGACTTGACAAGTTGGTGAGGATTCATATATATCAAAGTTAACACTTGAAGCTAAGGCAATGAATAGTGAAGAACAGTCCGAAATGATTAGAGTTCTTGACAAATTAGTTGGAGTAGTGGGTATATTGATTATTCCAATTGGACTATTACTTTTTGGACAGCAGTTTTTCTTTTCGGGAGCATCTTTTAGCAAGAGTATAACATCTATGGTTGCTGCTGTTATTGGAATGATACCGGAAGGTTTGTATTTGCTGGCCAGTGTTGCTCTTGTTGTAAGTGTTATGCGACTTGCATCAAAGAAAGTTCTTGTGCATGACATGAAATGTATAGAAACCCTTGCAAGAGTTAATGTTTTGTGTGTTGACAAAACAGGGACAATTACAGAGAATACAATGGAAGTTAACGGAGAGATTCCAATGGATGGATACGACAGTCAGTCCATGGCTCCATTAAAGCAGATTATTAGTGATTTTGCTTCGGCAATGTCTAGTGATAATATTACTATGAAGGCTATGAAGGATTACTTTAATAAGCCTTCAGGTAGAAAAGCAGTGTCAGTAAGTCCTTTCTCGTCACAGTTTAAATATTCAGGAGCAGCCTTTGAAGATGGAAGCTATGTTCTTGGTGCACCTGAGTTCGTGTTAAGAGAGGATTATGACAATTATAGAGAGCAGATTGAACAGTATAGTTCAGAAGGATACCGAGTTCTTGTATTTGGTATTTATGACGGAGTTATTGACGGTAAAGCATTAACAGGAAAGGTTACACCTCTAGGCTTGGTATTTTTGTCTAACCCTATTAGAAAAGAAGCACCTGAAACATTTAAGTATTTTGAAAATCAGGGTGTGGAAATAAAGGTTATATCAGGTGATAATCCTGTAACTGTTTCTCAGGTTGCGTTGCAGGCAGGAATAGCAAATGCAGACAATTATATAGATGCATCAACCCTTACAACAGATGAGGCAATTGAAGATGCAGTATTAAGATATACAGTATTTGGCAGAGTTACACCTGACCAGAAACGTAAATTTGTCAGAGCCCTTAAGAAAGCAGGTAGAACTGTGGCAATGACAGGTGATGGTGTAAACGATGTTTTGGCACTAAAGGATGCAGACTGCTCAGTGGCAATGGCATCAGGAAGTGATGCGGCAGCACAGGCGTCACAGCTTGTTTTGTTAGATTCCAACTTTGCCTGTATGCCATCAGTTGTAATGGAAGGAAGAAGAGTTGTAAATAACATTGAACGTTCAGCAAGTTTGTTTCTTGTTAAAAATATTTTCTCATTCCTTTTATCACTATTTTCTGTATGCTTTATGATAAATTATCCATTGGAGCCATCACAGATTTCGCTGATTAGTATGTTTACAATAGGTGTTCCGGCATTTTTCCTTGCCCTACAGCCTAATAAAAACATTATTCAGGGACACTTCCTATCCAATGTGCTTATAAAAGCATTGCCGGCAGGTATTACAGATTTCCTTGTTGTAGGAGCGCTTGTAGTATTTGGTCAGGTATTTGAAGTAGGTGAGACTGATATATCAACAGCCTGCACAATGTTACTTGCAATAGTGGGATTTGTAATTCTTTATAACATTAGTAAGCCTATGAATGCACTTCGCTGGTGTGTTTGGGGCGGATGTATTGTAGGACTTTTAGGTTGCAGTATTTATCTTGGAGATTTATTTGCAATGCGCGGTATGTCTACGAAATGCATTATGTTGTTTGTGGTATTTGCCATAATTACAGAACCGGCATTAAGATATAGTACAATATTAATCGAAAAGATTGGTCGAAAGATAGTAGGCTGGATTGAAAAACGAAGAAAAGCAAAAATTATAAAATAAATTAGGATAAGGACTTCGTGCATTCGGGTCCTTATTATATTATGAAAGTATACGATTACATCAAATAGTTGAGTTATAACAATAGGTGTAATTAATGAAGGAGAGGGATAAAATATGGATGAAATGGTTATTTTGTTAATACCGTTGCTTGGAACAACCCTAGGTGCGGCAATGGTATTTTTTATGAAAGACAATATTAATGCAAAGATTGAAAAGACTCTACTTGGTTTTGCGGCAGGAGTTATGATTGCGGCAAGCGTATGGTCACTTCTTATTCCGGCAATTGATATGTCTAAGGAACAGGGGAGAATAGCCTGGCTTCCTGCAGCTGTAGGCTTTATGCTTGGAATTTTGTTTTTACTTTTAATTGACAGCATTGTGCCACATTTACATTTGGACAGCGATAAGCCGGAGGGTGTAAAGAGTAAATTTTCAAAAACAACAATGATGATGTTTGCAGTTACAATTCACAACATTCCAGAGGGAATGGCAGTGGGTGTAACGTATGCAGGAGCGATTATGGGACATAGTAAGTTAAGTCTTACTGCAGCTGTTGCATTGTCAATAGGTATTGCAATACAGAATTTTCCGGAAGGTGCCATTATTTCAATGCCTCTAAAGGGACAGGGAATGAGTAAGATGAGGGCATTTAAGTGTGGGTTCCTTTCAGGTGTTGTAGAACCTATAGGAGCATTTATAACTATACTTCTTACATCAAAGATTATTGTAATATTGCCATATCTTTTGGCATTTGCAGCAGGTGCAATGATTTATGTTGTAATAGAAGAATTAATTCCTGAGTCACAGTCAGGTGAGCATACTAATATAGGAACAATAGGTGCAGCAATTGGATTTGTTCTTATGATGGTACTTGATGTGGCGTTAGGTTGATAAATGTGCTAAAATATACTGACGGTGTTAAAAATTGATAGGGTTCATTAGTTACATGTTAATCAAAATTGAGACGAGGAGAAATATTATGAGAAAATCAAAAAAAGTTTTATCAGTTATTCTTAGTTTATCAATGGCATTTAGTATGTCACTTATACAGCCAAATTATCAAGTAAAGGCTGATAACAGTTATTCAGTTTTGGATGCTAATGACAATGGAAAAGAAGAGGGTACGGAAGTTACACCTATTGATATTAGTTCAGGAAATGTTCAGATAGACTGGTCTAATGTTAAGGATAGTTATGAGTTTGTTGGAAAGAGAATAACTCCAATAGTGTTATTATCTTATAAAGGAAAGAATTTAAATCCTATGGCTGATTATACAGTTACGTACAAGAACAATTTTTATCCGGGCAAGGTAACTATGATTATTAAGGGAATTGATGGTTATACAGGACAGATAACAAAGGAATTTCAAATTGTAAAAAAAGAAATAGGCAATGTAACTATTAGAACAGAATTTGAAAATAAACAATTGAAAATTACTGTCAATAATGGTAGTTACGCGATGACAAAAGGAACTGATTATGATTATACTGTAGAAACAGATGTAAAGGGTAAGATTACAATTACTTTCACAGGATTAGGTGATAATTATACAGGAACCTATGTTAGAACAATTGAGGCAGAAGACAATCCTAATGCGCCTAAAGAAACAGAAACTATTGAGGTTTCAAAGGCAAAGGTTAAATATGCCAAAAACAAAAAAGGCAAAAAGATTAGTCTTAAGTGGGCTAAGATTTCTAAAGTTACAGGATATAATGTAAGATATGCCACAACAAAGAAAAAGCTTAAAAAAGCTAAGGTTAAAAACATCAAACCAATACTCCAAAATACACTATTAAAAAACTTAAAAAGAAGAAATATTATGTTCAGGTAAGAGCATATAGAACTGTTAATGGCAAGAAGATTTATGGTGACTGGAGCAAGGTTAAAAGTGTTAAAGTAAAGAAGTAATGAATTAGACATAGAGCTATAATGAAATGATATTGATAAATGTATGGAAAGTAAAATATAATCATTGTAGCAACTAGAAAACGAGAGATTAAGCAGAAAATGAAAGAGAAACATTTAGACAATTTTGTAAAAGGACTAAAAAATGGTATTCCAATAGCATTGGGTTATTTTGCAGTAGCATTTACACTTGGAATACAGGCAAAGAATGCAGGAATAACGGCATTTCAGTCAGCAGTGGCAAGTTTTGGATTGCATGCCTCAGCGGGGGAATATATTGCATTTACTCTTTTTGGGGCCAACGCAACCATTTTTGTAATGGTAATGATGGAGTTTGTCGCCAATGCCAGATATCTTTTAATGTCCTGTGCGTTAAGCCAGAAGATTCCCGCAGACACCCCAATATGGAAAAGACTTATAATGGGATATTTTATAACAGATGAAATATTTGGAGCTTCAATATCTGTAGCAGGAAAGCTTGATCCTTATTATACTTTTGGACTTGCGGCAGTTGCCTCACCAGCATGGTGTGTAGGTACGGCGCTAGGTGTTTTGATGGGCAACGCATTGCCAATCAGAGTTGTAAGTGCTTTAAGTGTGGGGCTTTATGGTATGTTTATGGCATGCATAATTCCTGAGGGGAAAAAGAACAAAATAGTAGCAGGAGTAATAGTTGTAAGTTTTGTTTTAAGTTACATATTTAATACACTTTCTGTTTTTGAAGGAATTTCATCAGGTGTAAAAATTATGATTTTGACTGTTATTATTTCATTAGCGGCAGCAATATTATTTCCGGTAAAGGAGGAAGAAAATGCATAACATATATATATGTCTTCTTGCAATGGCTATTGCAACCTATGCAATCAGAGTGCTTCCGTTAACATTAATTAGAAAAGAAATTACAAATAAATACATAAAGTCATTTCTGTATTATGTGCCTTATGTAACATTGGCGGTAATGACATTTCCGGCAATCCTTACAGCCACACAGAGTATGTGGTCAGGTCTGATTGCATTAATTGGTGCGATTCTTTTGGCTTGGAAAGGTGGAAATCTTTTTCAAGTTGCAATAGTAAGTTGTGCGCTGGTATTTATTGTGGAATTGATAATTGTTTAAGAAGTAAATAATTTATAGAAGAGTAGGCTTTATAAAAATATGACTGTGCCAAAGAAGTCATATTTTATTAAAGAAAGCATAGTTATTAAGGAAAGCGGGTTCGTTATGACAAGAATAGAAAAGAAAGAAATTTTGTCAGATGAAAAAACTAAAAAAGTAGCAATGCAGGTGTCTACAGTTAGTATTGTAGTTAATCTGCTTTTGTCAGTATTTAAATTGTTGGCAGGTATTATAGGAAAATCGGGCGCTATGGTTTCTGATGCCATTCATTCTGCGTCTGATGTTTTTAGTAGTTTTATAGTAATAATAGGCGTTAGCCTTGCAGGAAAAGAATCTGATGAAGGTCATCAGTATGGCCATGATAGATTAGAGTGTGTTGCAGCTATTATTTTGGCAGTGGTACTTCTTATAACAGGAGCAGGAATTGGCATAGATGGTGTAAATAAAATAATAAATGGAACCAATGGCAATCAAACAATTCCAGGAATAATAGCAATGGTTGCAGCGATTATATCTATTGCAACAAAGGAATGGATGTATTGGTTTACAAGATCTGCTGCAAAAAAGATTAATTCAGGGGCAGTAATGGCTGATGCATGGCACCACAGATCTGATGCTCTTTCTTCAATTGGTGCTTTAATAGGTATTATAGGTGCAAGATCAGGATTTCCTATTCTTGACCCTATAGCAAGTGTTATTATCTGTTTATTCATTGCCAAGGCAGCTTATGAAATTTTTAAAGATGCAATAGATAAGATGGTTGACAAGTCATAGTGATGAAGAAGTTGAGAGAAAAAGTGCCAACATTTATTTTGAGTCAAAAGGTGTAGTTTCACTTGATTTACTTCATACACGTCTTTTTGGAGCAAAAATATATGTGGATGTTGAAATTGCAGCTAATGGCAACATTTCCTTATATAAATCCCATGCCATTGCACAGGAAGTGCATGATGCAATTGAAAAAAACTTTCAGGAAGTTAAGCATTGTATGGTTCATGTAAATCCGGCTCCAAAGTTTAAAGGATATTTGCTTTGCAGTGATTGTGACGGTACATTAACTTATGGGGAAGAGGTTTTGTCAGAAGAAAACGTTAAGCCATTAAATATTTCCAAAAAGAAGGTGGAATATTTACTTTGGCAACGGGAAGATTTCCTGAATATGCTGATAAGTTTAAGGATAGATTCAAGGTTAACGCACCAATAGTTGCTTTAAATGGAGCGGTTCTTTACGACAAGGATAATGAGCAGATTATTGAAAAGTGGCCAATGGCAAAAGAGGATTGCTACAAACTTGTAAAATATGTTAATGATAACTGGACGAAAGTTTGGGAATATTGGATTAATTATACAGCTCACGACAGCAAGGAATTTAAACCACTTGAAAGTGCTCCTGGAGATGGAAGTCTTGAGAAGTTGTTTGATAGTATTGGAGACGAAGTTTTTAAGATTTTATTTATTCAGGATGAAGAAGTTACGGTTGCAATGCAAAAAGACTTAAAGGAGAAGTTTGGCAATAAGTTAGATTTGATACAAGCTGGCCTAACGGTCTTGAAATTCAAAGAGTGGATAGTGGCAAAGGCATAGCCGTAGAGTATTTAAAGAAACACTTTAACCAGCATATTCATACAACGATTGGAGTGGGAGACCAGGAAAATGACATTTCGTTGTTGCAGAATTGTGACATTGGTTATGCAGTTGGCAATGCCAAGGAGAATGTTAAAAAGTTGGCAGACAGAGTTACTGTTCCAAACACTGAAAATGCCATAAAAGCAATAATTGAAGATTTAGATAAGCAAAATTATTGATAAAATCTAATAAAAATCAACAAAAAACAAAGAATTTTTTTACAGTCGGTTTACACTGGCTGTTTTTTTGTGTATAATATTAGTTCGACCGACAAAAAATAATTTTGTGGTCAGTTTAGTGTGCAAAAAACACATGTATGATAAACTAAGTTTCTTAGTTAGAAAGGATGCTGTATTGAAAAAGGAAGAATTTACTCAAAAAGTAGCAGAACTGATTGAATTGGCTCATAAGAAGGAAGACCGACTTACAATTAATGAGATTCAGGATTTCTTTAAAGATGATGATTTGACAGAAAAGCAAAAAACTGATGTTATAACAGAATTAACAGGAAAGAAAATCAATGTCAACATGGGAGTAGACGTAAACGAGCCAAAGGCACCTAAAGCTGATAGTGCAAAGAGTGATGATGCCGATAATGATTTCCCGGAAGAAGGCGAGGCAACAGTTGATCTTGTTGCAGAACCTACAGATGAGGATATTGCAATGGTAGCAGCAGACGAAGGAGACTTACTGGAACCTACAGACGAGAATTTTGAAAATGATGAAGAAGAGACAGTAGAATTTGATGCTGTAGATTTGCTCGAGGGTGTAGGAACAGAGGATCCGGTTCGTATGTACTTGAAAGAAATAGGAACAGTTCCACTGTTAACAGCAGACGAAGAATTAGAACTTGCCAAGCGTAAGACAGAAGCGACATAGTTGCCAAAGAAAAGTTAATAGAGGCTAACTTAAGATTAGTAGTTAGTATTGCAAAAAGATATACCGGTCGAGGAATGAGTTTTTTAGACTTAGTACAGGAAGGTAATCTTGGCTTAATTAAGGGTGTAGAAAAATTTGACTACACAAAAGGATACAAATTAAGTACATATGCAACATGGTGGATTAGACAGTCAGTAACAAGAGCGTTAGCTGACCACGCAAGAACAATTCGTGTACCGGTTCATATGGTTGAAACAATTAATAGAATGTCAAAGATGCAGCGTAAGCTTACATTAGAGTTAGGTTATGAACCATCTACTAAAGAACTTGCTACAGCATTAGATATGACAGAAGAAAAAGTACTTGAAATCATGCAGATTGCAAGAGAACCTGCATCACTTGAAACACCAATCGGTGAAGAAGATGATTCAAACTTAGGTGATTTCGTAGCTGATAACAACACAGTTACACCTGAAGCCAACATTGAATCAGTAATGCTTCGTGAACACATTGATGTTTTATTACAGGACTTAAAGGACAGAGAAAGAGAAGTCATAATCTTAAGATTTGGTTTAAGAGACGGTCACCCTCGTACACTTGAAGAAGTAGGAAAAATCTTCAATGTAACAAGAGAACGTATCAGACAGATTGAAGCCAAGGCATTAAGAAAGCTTCGTAACCCTGTTAGAAGTAAGAAGATTAAAGATTTTTTGAATAACTAGATATTATTTGATTATGTTAAAAGGACTTCCGGAAGGGAGTCCTTTTGTTGTATCTGAAAGGCTATGGATGTGTTAGACCGGATTTTGTGGTGCTTAATAAAAAAACTCATTACTGCCGGGCTAGTGCCAGGAGGTAGTGAGTTTTATTAAAATACAAATTTCTTATTCTTTTTGCAGATTGCTTACTGTTTTCACAAGTTCTTCATATGTTCTGCATTTGCTAATCATCTGGATTGAAGCCTGGTCAGTGAAGACTTTTACAAGATGGTTAAATACGGAACGGAATATTTTTCGCTCGTGGTAAGCAATGCCAATAATGATAACAAGTTTAACCTGGTCGTCGCCCCATTGTTGATACTTGTCGAAACAGGTAAATGAAATAAAACTTTTGTTAACCTGTTGGCTAATGGAATGAGGAATTGCTATTCCGTGCTGGAAACAGGTTGAGGAAAGTTTCTCTCTTTGGAGAACGTTTTCCTTGAAAGTTGAATTAAAATAATCAAAAGGTTCAATTTTGTTCAGGATATTTTCAATTATATTAAATTCATCATTTCCTTCCACATTTCTAAAAAACAAATTTTTGTTAAACATAGCTTGGAAAGAAATATCAAACTGCTTAATATCTTTTTGTTTTATTAGATGTTCAGTATAGTTAGTTATGCGATCAAGTTCGTTGTCTGTTATGAAAGGCGAAACAACAATAGGATTGCCTTTATCAAGAGGATGTTCACTAATAATCATATCAACGGAAATATTTGAAGAATAAAAGTCTTCAACTGACATACTGTACATCAGGTTTATGCTGTCGCTATATTTTTTTTGAAGCTTTGTAATATTATACTGATAAATCTGGTGATAATCGGAGTAAACATATATGGCGGAAAGCTTGCTTTTGTTAGCCTTTGAGCTTTCGATGAAACTGCCAATATGTAGCGCAATAAGAGATATTTCATCACGATTAATCACGTACCCGGTTTCCTGCTGAATAATATCCGCAACAAAAACAGATATATCAAAAATCAAAGGATAAGTCTTCATAATATCTTTAGCCATAGGATTTCTTACTGAAAAATTGGAATGCAATCTTTTCAGCAGATTGTTAATATGAAGAATAAATCTTGTGGCAAATATTTCGTCAAAATCATCCAAAAAGTAATAGTCGGATATTTTTAACAAAATAAGTCGTGCAAGGTAGTTGCTTTCTGAACTAACATATGAAGACAAATTCTTTTCATTAACAAAATTGTAATTTACAGTTGAAAGATTGCATGAAAGGAAAATTATTAAATTCCTAAGCTCGTAGTCAGAAAAAGCAATATCGTAATTTTTGCTGAGAAAATCGGCAATCATTCGGGCCGCCTGTTGTTCAACGTGAGTTGTAAGATTAGGCGGCAAAACTTCATCAATGGAACATTTGCTTTTTAGACGATCAATAGTAATAATAAGGTGCAAAACAATATTATTAAGGGAGTAGTCATTAAAAACAAAATTACACTGATTAAAAATAATACGCAAATTATCTTTTATAAAATCAACGTGGTAACTATCATTAAAAATTTATTTTGTTCAATGTTCATAAGTCCGGAATTGGTTTCATTAGTAATCATATAACTTACCAGACGACGTTTATCCTTTTCGGTACCGGAAATACTTACAACGTCATTTTTGGTATCCAAAGTCAATTTAAATGGAGAGATTGTACGACGAACCTTCAACAAGTCACTTTCAACAGTAGGTCTGCTAACGTAAAGCTCGTCAGCCAAGTCAAAAATATTAATTGGAGTATCTGAGAGAACCAACATAGAAATAATTGTAGAAACTCTTTCCTTAGGTAAATATTCGGGATGAGAAGTTTCTTTGGTCATATCCCTAAAATCATCGCACAAAAAATAATCCCCGTTGTCATTTTGAAGAATTAATTCTTTTTGGAAATTGTTTTCATTAATCTGCTTAATGTAGTTTTTTATTTGTCTTTCAGAAACACCAAACTTGTCAGAAATCTTTTTAATGGAAAGACTCTGGGGGTAGTGATTTATAAAATAATCCAAAATATCTTTAGATTTGTTACGTCGCATATTATGCCTCCAAAATTTTAATTTTGTAATCTTATTATAATATAAAAATAAAGCAAAAGGAAACGTTTAAGTAATATTTTAAATACCATAGAATGGTAATTTAAATATTGGAATGTGTTTTTATGAAAGTGTATACTTGAGAAAAATAAACAAGGACAGAACAAAGGAGGAAAAAAAGAATGAATTTATTATTTGTTTGTGGCGGAGGTGCTTCAAGTAGTTTTATTGCACAGAATGTTGCAAAGGCAGGAAAGGAAGCAGGCATCGATGTAGATGTTGAAGCAATTAGCGAAACAGAATTGGAAGATTATGTTGACGGAAAAGATGTTGTGTTAATTGGACCACACCTTAAATATTTGGAAGACAGTCTTGCAGAAATTATTGATGAGTACGATGTCCCATTTGATTTTATAAGTGAACAGGATTATGCAAAGATGGACGGACAGTCAATTCTTAAACAGGCATTAACAATTTTAGGTAAATAAGGAGGAAAACAATTATGAAGAAATTAATCGATTGGATGACTAATACAGTCGGACCAAAGGCCAGCAAAATGGCAAAAAATCCATGGATAGCATCCGTACAGGAAACAATGGTAGCAACTATGCCGGTAATGCTTATTAGCTCATTTATAACAATTTTATCTATTTTAAATGAATATATACCTAATTTTCCAGATTTTTCGTACATTAGTACATTTACAATGGGACTTAGTAGTATTATGGTAGCATTTATGATTCCAACATTCTTATTGGAAAAATTTAGATTACCTAAGTACAAGAGACAGGCAGGATTTATGGGTGTTGCACTTTTATTTATGATGAGCCAGGCAGGAATTGATGATGCAGGAAATTTTGCAATTGCATCAGACAGAGTTGGTGCAGGCGGAATGTTTGTAGCAATTGTAGCTGGTTTGTTTGTAGGCTTTATAATGAAAGTATTCAGTAAGAGAAGCTTATTTAAAAAAGACACAACAATGCCTAAATTCTTAGTAGACAGTTTTGATAGTATGGCACCAATTATTGTTATAATGATAATAGCGTTTATTACATGTCACGTGTTAAAATTAGACTTATATAATTATGTAAATATTGCATTATCACCATTGGTAAATATAGCACAGAGCTTTGGCGGTTTTGTATTAATAATGTTCTTAATGTGCTTCTTCTATTCATTTGGATTAAGCTCATGGATTCTTGTACCTGTATATTATACATAGGTATAAATGCTATTGCAGAAAATGCCAAATTAGTAGCAGCAGGTCATGCAGCAAAATATATCACAACAAACGAAGTTTTTGGAGGTTGGATTTGGCTTGGTGGTGCAGGTTGTACATTAATGTTATGTGTAATTTTTGCATTCTTCTGCAAGTCTGCTAAGTTAAAAGGACTTGGAAAAACATGTCTTATCCCTGGAATATTTAACATTAATGAACCTATAGTTTTTGGCTCAATTGTATTTAACCCATTACTTATGATTCCTATGTGGATTTGTGGTTTGGTTATTCCATCAATAACATATATAGTTATGAGATTGGGATTAGTAACAATACCTTCAGATAGCTTTCTGTTATGGTATATGCCTATTCCATTCCAGACATATTTAACTAACCTGACTTAGAGGTGTAATTTTAGTATTTATCTTATTAGCTATAACATTCCTT
>ENA-OQAZ01001057-OQAZ01001057.1-human-gut-metagenome-genome-assembly--contig:-NODE-1057-length-14137-cov-1.982441_pt1 | contig 14137 bp, 18 predicted proteins | sample MGYA00242737_ERZ504531 | MGnify/ENA primary metagenome ERZ504531 (study PRJEB26092, sample SAMD00036244) | human gut metagenome | host: Homo sapiens | study: EMG produced TPA metagenomics assembly of...
CAAAATACTTTTGACCCTAACATCATAATTATTTTCCCCAAAGACAATATTTTATAAAATCTTGAATAACGTCTGGATGATTTTTGTCAGTGCAGACAGAAAGAGAAGATCCGTCTGAGAGAGGAAGTTTGGACGAAAGGTAACTTTCATCTAATGAAATTCCAGTACAGATTGTATTGCCATCACCATCAACTGCTGTTAAAAGACGGTTTTCCTTTTCAAGTTTTTCATATAAATCTTCAGAAAGAAAAGAAGAAAGATCAAGGCAGGCATTTTGTGCCGTGTAGTAGGAAAACATTTGTGGAACTGTAATTAAAACGTCTACCGTATCAGTTGCAAGAAGCGAGGTTAACTTAATGTTTGATGCGGTGTTATAATACTGGTCATAAACTTCTTTGTTGCTGTCATCAACAGATAAAGAACAGTCAAAAATAGTGTTTTGCTTCCAAGTTTTGTCAAAGCCATTTTTTTCTTCAAATTCCTTTTGAACAACAGAAAAATCAGAGGAGAGAAGACTTGTTTCATTTACTGTTACGCAGTAAAGCATGGTATCCTGAAGGTTACGGTAGATGCATGCGCCTGCTTCATATAAAAGAAATATGACTAGAAAAAATGCAAAAATCTGGAGCTTATAATATTCCCAGATATACCATATACGATCTTCAATGCTCATCTGTTTTAATTTTTCAAGCTCAGTTTTAAAGGTTTTATTTGTATTATTTTGTTTCAATGATGTTCCTCCTCAAAATCAGGAATCGGATAAATAAAGGGGATCCTGATCTGTACAAGTATTTTCATAATATGGAATAGAAGAAAAGGTGATTTTGACCGTTTCTCCGTAGAAAAATACGAGTCTTTGATAGACATTATTAAGACCAACATGCTTTTGTCCGTCTGTACCTGTGTGTAAAATTTGTGTCGCTCTTTCAATATCAATTCCTGCGCCATTGTCAATCACACGAAGATATAACCATGGATCATCACGGTAAACTTCAATTTTTATGGATGGCACATCGAGATAGCTAGAACTATTGTCAAGTCCAAAACCATGACGAATAGAGTTTTCAACAAGCGGCTGAAGAATGATTTTTAATATTTCATAAGAAAGCAGTTCCTTTGGAATGTCGCTTGTAAAGCATATCTTATGGCTAAAACGGTAATTCATTATATTGACATAGGCCTGAACGTGTGCAAGTTCCTTTGAGATTGAAATCAGCTCACCTCCAAAATTAAGACCAATTCGCATAAAGTCAGCTAAATTTTGAATCATCATGGAGGCATTTTTGGTGTGATTGCTGTAGACTTCCATATTGATATATTCAAGCGTGTTATATAGAAAATGTGGATTGATCTGCTACTGAAAAAGTCGTATCTCAGCATTGTATTTGGCTTGACGCTCCAGCTTAATCTGTTCGATTTGCTGCTGAATTGTCTGATACATGGAATCAAGCGATTTACTTAGCTGACCAAGTTCATCTGACTGGGTTAAAATCTGACTTGAATCATAAGTCTGATTTTCAATAGCAGACACAGCACTGATCAATTTTGAGAGTGATCTGGTAATCAGATTGGATGCAATCAGTGTACCAACAGTGATTGTCAAAAGTACAACTAAAATAGCAAGATACAGATAAGACTGAATAGTGTTAAGTGATGACAGCAGCTGATCCATTGAAATTAAATTGGCCAGACACAGCGATCTGTTTCCAATTCGGTTTAAAATCAGATAAGCATCTTTTTGCTCAATTGTAAGGGCATCCTGCGATTTGGCAGAGGACGAAATACATCACTGTCAGGCAATTTTGTATTAGTTCTTGAGGCATCTGCGATAAGATTACCAGAGTCAAGCAGATAGTAAGATCCTTCTAAGCTTCGATTACTATAGGTGTGAAGAAAATCGCGAACCATTCCTGCATCAAGTAAGAGAAATAAAATGGCATCAGATGATTCAACGCTGTCTGCTACAATCACAATGGTCGTATTTTCCATATAAGTGAGAGGAATGGCAATAGGAATTACAGTCTGCTGATCTAAAAATGGGCTCATCTGCGCAGGAAGTATAGTTATACCGCATATGGATTCAGCTTGATTTCCAAGTGTATAGTCAGTAGTTGTAAAAAGCTTTTCACTAAAGCGGTGATAAACCATTCCTGTTTTGCTTGTAATTAAGGCAGAACGAATAAATGAATATGATACATACAGATCGTGAAGTGTATCCTGAAGATCACTGTTAAGTTTAGTGTAATCTTCATTTTTGCAGCGGCGTATTCGTGAAAACTTGTTCTTAAATTCAGTTGTTCCACAAATATCAACAAATCTCGTTGTGATAGAAGAAAGTGCATCTTCAAATGCCTGCGCCGTGCTGGCTGTGTTATTTTCAGCACGTGTCAGTGCGTGTGATAAAAAGTAATTTCGTAAAAAGACCTGTGCCCCAAGGCTGATGAAAAGCAGGCTTGCCACAACAATAAATGTAGTGGCAAACCAACTTTTTATCATGATATGGTGTGAGGGCCGAAAATGATCAATAAATTTTTTCAATTGTTTCATCGTCATATAAAAATGTTGTATTGTGGTCTGTACTATCGGTTTTGATAGTCAGAAGGAGAAATTCCAGTGACATTTTTAAACGCTCTTGAGAAAGAGCGATAGTCTTGATAGCCGGTCGCATAAGCAATTTCGCTGATACTAAGCCGCTGCTCTAAAAGAAGCTTTTTGGCAAGATCTGTTCGGGCATTCAGTACGTAATCACGGAAGTTTTGTCCAGTTTTAGTTTTAAAGTAGATCGTGAAGTACGATTCACTTAAGTTGACAGTGGCAGCTACATCTTTTGCTTTTAGGTTGCTGCTTATGTGATTTTTAATATACTCCTTAGCAGCCTCAATAATAGGATCTGAGGATTTTTTTTTGCGTTTATAGCTTTCTGAAAGCGACAGAAAACCAGCTGTCAGCCATTCAATCAGTTCTGTGATTGTGTGACATAACAGTACATCATCTGGGCGTATAGGCTCTTCTGGTGAAAGTTCTGTGTGTTTTGCAAGAAAACGTACACGTATGTTTGTCAGTACGTGAATACACATGCCGCGGATAAAATCAGGCGGAGGTAGCAGTGTAAAAAAGAGCGAGTGCACAAATTGGCACAACATCTTTTTATTTCATCAGGATCATTGCGCTCAATGCAGGCAATCATTGGATCATATGCAATTGATGAAGGAGAAAATGAAGGCTTTTGGCGGCAGACCATGGTATCGTCATATACATCATTTTCACATTCATATATGTGATAAGATAATGCGCGAAGGGCGTCTGTGTAAGCGGCAGAAGCCTGCGCAGCCCGATCAGTAAGTGTGCTGACTGCAGCATAAAAACGAATACCAGTTTGACCTTTTAAACGGCAAAGGATACTTGCAATCGGTTTTCGGATAGCGCAAAGCTCTTTATTTTGAGCGTCAGAAATAAGAAGTACAAGCTGCTTTTCGCGAAGAATCCAGGCTTCAATAGACTGGTTGGAGAAAGCACTTATAAAAAGAGATTTTGCCTGTTTAAGAGCAGGTAAAAGTCGGTCATTTGATATAACTGCTGAACAGACAATAACGCGATAAGGAGTATCAAACAGCGTAAGAGAAAGCATAGTGCGGCGTCGTTCAATCTCACTTTCATTCGCGAATTTCATTTAAATAGAAGTTGATTCAAAAAGAAAATTTTTGAACTTTCCATTAATTCATCTAAATTTCTGGCGGCAGCAGAAGAATTATGATGGGAGAGAATCTCAGCATATTGACGAGATAGCTCATCCTTAAATTCTTCAATTTTTAACGGCTTTAAAAAATAGCCGTTTGCACCATAGCGAATTGCTTTTTGTGCAAGGTAAAAATCGTCATATCCGCTTAAAATTAAAAAACGACAGGTGATTCCTGCAGATTTAGTTCGGCGGATTACCTCAAGTCCATCAAGTTGAGGCATTTTAATGTCAATTATAACAAGATCCGGGCGATAGCTGTTTATTAAATCAAGTGCCTCCTGGCCGTTAGAAGCAACGGCTACTACCTTGGCATGGTATTGCTCCCAGGGAATTGCATTTTGAAGCCCGTTTCGAATGGCAGCCTCATCATCAGCAAGCAGAACCCGGATAGAAATGGATTCCATGAAAGTTCCTCCTTGTTTTGAAATTTCTGGTTTTGTATGTTTGTTACGCACATATGCTAGTGTCATTTTAACATGAATGGAGCAGAAAAGCAACTTTTAAACGTAAGCCAATATTTATAGCAAAGCCCGAAGGTGAATGGATTTCGTAACATTGATGCGTGAACTGTAACCAACAAAATGAATAATTGAAAAATGTCACATGATGGAAAGTGTTACATAATCCATGGAAAATGATGTTGAAAATTGTTACAATTCATGATAAAACATAGCCATAGCAAACAGCAATCCGAGTTTTATTGTGAAACTGGATAAGCTGTAAAGGAATTTAAGGAGGACTTTCTAATGAAAAGAAGAGGTATGAGTCTTGCACTTTGTGCAGCAATGGCAATGGTACGATCGGCGTAGTTCCGGCAATGGCAGATGATGTAACTACCATCACTTACTGGGTAAATGACCGCCATGACAGCGAGTACATGACTGAGATGGTAGAAAAGTACAACAAGGAGAATACAGACAATATCTACATTGATATGCAGATCATCACAGATGATTATGAGAACATGATTTCTCTTGCTTACACAGGCGTACAGCACCGGATATCATCGGACAGAGCGTAACATTAAAGAATTTCGTAGATAACGATATGCTTGTTCCGTTAAACGATTACATTGATGCAGATGAGGAGTACCAGAAGGTTAACGAGCCATATGAGCATGCATATGAGGGCTTAAACTACATGGATGGCAATCTGTACTGGGTATATTCTGGTATGAGATCTGGTGTTCGTATTGAGTACAATAAGGATCTGTTAGAGAAGAGCGGATATACAGAAATTCCGAAGACACTTGACGAGTACATTGATATGGCAAAGAAGATCACTGAGGATGGAAACGGCGAGTATTATGGAATCGGATTTACTTCATCTTCTCCATTTGAGCGTCAGCTTGAGATGATGGCTCAGGTATCTGGTATTTATTACTATGACTATGTAAATGGCAAGTTTGATTTCAGCGGCTACAAGGAAATCCTTGAGAAGGGCAAGAGATTTATCGATGAGGAGATTGCTTACCCGGATCAGCAGGGCGTTGATAACATGAGAGCATTATTTGCAGAAGGCGAGTTTGCACTGTGGGGCAACGCTTCTCAGGAGCAGGTGTATTCACCAGCCAGCTGCCAATCGAAGACTTTGAGTGGGGTGTAGCAGAGGTTCCATCTCTTGACGGCGAGATCAAGGGTGCACTTCAGACAACACCGTCTAAGGGCTATGCAATCATGTCTTCCAGTGAGCATCCAGATGAGGCTTGGAAGGTAATTCAGTACTTCCAGTCTGAGGAATTTTTAAAGGGATACTTAGAGAATGGTTACTGTCTGCCGATTACTTCTTATATGGATGAGAAGATCGATAAGTCTAAGATCGGCCGTCTGGCAGACTTCTCTTTACTTGACTATGAGTCTGTATACCCGGCAGTACCGACCATTAACCTGACAGGTGATGATTACAGAACTGTTATGTGGAATGCAATCATGGGTTATGTTGATGTTGACGATGCAATCGAAGATCTGAATACCCGTTACAATGAGGCATATGATGCAGATATCGAGTCTGGCAGCGTTAAGAGACTTGTAATTGAGGATTATGATCCGCTTCATCCAAGTGATGGAACTGCAACCTATCTTGACAAATAAGAAACAGACAGCCTATAGTGGCATCTGAATAAAATGGGAAGGCTGTTTCCGAAAAATAAGGAGACGGCTTTCCCTTTCTTATCGCATCTATTCACGGGATGCAAAAAAACGTGAACTAAGAAAAAAAAGGAGGATTTTATGAGCCAGAAAAAAATGACTTTTTCACAAAAGTTCCAGAAAGCGAAAAGTAGTGGAAGTTTTTCAGCAGCACTTATGCTGGCACCGGCAGTATTTTTTCTTTGCCTGTGTTCTATCTATCCGTTTATCTGGATTTTCCGCTATGTAGCATGTGACTACAATGGTTTCAAGTCTACATTTACCGGATGGAAAAACTTTGAGCGTATGCTGAATGATAAGGTTTTCTGGAATAGTGTTATGCATACATTTGAATATGCATTCTATAAGCTGATTTTCATCATTCCGTTAGCTCTGTTGATGGCAGTTTTATTAAACCAGAAATTAAGAGGTTCTTCAGTATTTAGAGGAATCTATTTCATGCCGACTATCATCAGTACATCTATTGCAGGTATGATCTTTGGATTTATCTTTGCAACAAAGAATGGTATTTTAAACTCTATGCTTCAGAACATGCATATGATTGATTCTCCGATAAAGTGGTTGAACAGTCCGAGTGTTGTTATGGTAGCCGTTACGATCCTTGCAATTTGGGGTGGTTTTGGTAACTACATGCTGTATTTTATTACTGGTATGACTGGTATTTCTGAGGATGTTTACGAGAGTGCAAAGATCGACGGCGCAACTGGCGTGCAGACCTTCTTCCGCATTACACTTCCAATGCTGGCACCAGTATTAAAGGTTGTTTTAATGCTTGCAATCACTGGAGCATTTAAGGATTACGAGGCAATCATGGTTCTGACAAATGGAGGACCTGGCAACCGTTCCATGGTAATGTTCTTATATATTTACAATATTATCTTTGGATCAGCCGGAAGTACAAGTCAGCCACAGATCGGTTATGGCGCATTGCTTAGTGTTGTTGCAGCTGTAATCGTAGGTATTGTAACTGGCATTTATCTGTTTGTTTCCAAGAAACTTGACGATGTAGTATAAATTAGGAGGAGATACGATGGAAAAAACTCATGCAGTATATTCAACAAGAACGAAGATCGTCCGTCTGATCATCTGGCTGTTTTTGGCACTCGCGGCGATCATCACAATCTTTCCTGTATGCTATGTTATCTTTGGTTCCTTTAAGGACAATAAGGAACTGCTTGTCGGAGGTTCAAGCATTTTGCCAAGCAAGTGGGTGTTTGATAACTATGTGCAGGCATGGAAACAGGCAAATTTTGCAACTTATACAATGAACAGTGTGTTCTTAAGTTTAGCTGTTATGCTTATTTCGTTAATCAATGCCAGCATGGCAGGATATGTATTTGCAAGAAAGAACTTTAAGGGTAAGGAACTTCTGTATATGCTTTTCGTAGCATTCATGTTCATCAACGTTGGTTCTGTTTCCCTTCGTCCTTTGTTTGAGCTTGCTGTTAAGCTGAAGATGAATAAGAGCCTGTTAGCTGTTGCTATTATCTCAGCAGGAGGCGGCCAGGCAACATTTATCTTTTTATGCCGTGGATTTGTTAATTCTGTTCCTAAGGAGCTTGACGAGGCGGCAAAGATGGATGGATGTGGATTCTTCAGAATCTATTATCAGATTATTCTTCCAATGTTAAAGCCGATTCTGGCAACAATTGCACTTTTATCCTTCAGACAGGGATGGAACGAGTACATTCTTCCTCTTGTATTTACAATGACTAATGATAAGCTTCGTCCTCTGACCGTAGGTGTTAATATGTTAAAGAATGCCGGAGACGGTACTGCAGCATGGAATATCATGTTTGCAGGTGCGACAATTTCAATTGTCCCGATTTTGATTGTTTACTGTTGCTTTAGCCGTTTCTTCATGGGCGGTCTGACAGCCGGTGCGGTAAAGGGTTAAAAAAAAAAACAGGCCGACAATTTGTGGTAGTACGAATTGTCGGCCTGTTTTAGAAAGGATTCATTGTTATGCAGAACACATATGATACACACACTTACCCAGAATTAGGAAATATCTATCCGGGTGATTATTATGAAGCACTTCCATATGATGAATTTATCGATAAAAATAAGAAGCTTCCAGAAGGAAAAAGGGTTTTCGATATTCGCGATTTTGGCGCAAGACCAGAAAAAGATCTTTTAAATACCGAAGCTTTCTTAAAAGCTGCATCAGCATGTGAGAAAGCAGGAGGCGGTGTGATTCTTGTAGCAGGCGGATCATATTGCATGGGCACTGTGTATATTCCGTCTCACACAACACTGTTTATTGCAGCAGATTCTGAAATTAAAGCGTCCAGAAATGTAGATCTTTTGCTTGCTAAAAAAAAGGAGCAGATCGATGACAGAAAGGGCGAGTCGAGTGAGGGCGCTTTTGTGCGTGTAAAGAATGCAGAGGATGTGACTATCACAGGAGGAGGTCGTATTAACGGAAGCGGTGAGTGGTATGTATATGAACCAAAAGAGCTTCCGGCACTTGTTCCATTTGAGACAAGCCGTTTGCCAAGACGTGATCAGGCAAAAGAAATTAATACTATTCCTGGAACACTCCGCTATTATTATAGACAGAGAATACGTTATTCAGAAGATAAATATGGTGAAGGCAAGCCAAATTTAAGTCGTCCGGCAGCACTTGTATGGGTACAGGACAGTAAAAATGTTACGCTTGACAATATTATCTTATATGATTCAATGAGCTGGACACTTCATATTGAGTGTTGTGAAAATATCACAGTTAAGAATATGGTAATTGATGATAATCGTCATGTGGCAAATTCTGACGGTGTTGATATTAATGCAAGTGATAATGTTATTAGTAGATCATTGTTTTATCTCCTGTGCAGATGATGGAATTGTAATTAAAAATCCAATTCGTACTGGACGTGCCATGACGCATGTACATGTAAAAAGATCTACTGTTGTTACGGTTATGAACGCATTTAAAATTGGAACTGAAACAGCAAATGATATTAGTGATATCCTTGTAGAAGACTGTACGTTTTGCATGCCCGATATTTATCCTGGTTCTGTTTCAGGAATTTCACTTGAGTCATGTGATGGAACTAATATTTCTGATGTAACTATTAGAAATATCATGATGGATAAGATTATTTGCCCGCTGTATATTTGTTTAAATAAGAGAAATCGTTATAATGAACCTTATACAGACAATGTAGGAGAAAATCGCTACTGGGGAGGCAGCATTAAAAATATCTGCATTGAAAATATTCATGCAAACAATGCAGAGATTCCAGCAATTTTAACAGGTTATGAGACAACTAAAAAGGATGGAAGTGTTGTTCGAAGACCACTTGAAAATATTACTGTAAACAGTTATCATGTTATATATAGGGATAATAAGGAAATCATTGAAATCCCAGAGACGTTTGATGAATTTTTGGAGGATTATCCAGAGAGCAATGCACATGGTGATGTAGATGCATATGGCATCTGGGCACGTCATATTGATAATCTTGTATTAGAAGATATAAATGTAGTACCAAGGAGCTGTAATACAAGAAAAGCAATTTGTCTTTATGATGTCAATAACAAAAATTGATCAGCGTAAGTAGAGTTAATGATGCTGTAGGAGGAAAAAGCAAATGAGCGGATGGAAACTAGGCCTGGATGGATTTGTGACACATTTTATGGTGTCAGGTCCGCAGGAAGAGCCTTATTTTAATGAGGCGAAGGATAAAAATCAGCTTCGCTATGAAGCATATCTGCGTTCTGTAATTGCAGAACACAAACCAGTTGGTGAAACTGGTGAGATTCTTGTTGGAGCAAAGAGCCGCTTGAATAAAGAATGGAAGTATTACTATGACAGCGGAAGCTGTTTTGTAAATATTTCAACGTTCTATTCTGTTATGCGCCGCATTCATTTTGATATTGCGACTGTGCTTGAGACATCATCGGATATCGATGTTATGGTAGCGCTTTGGTCATATGCAGCAGTTGATGTATATTGCAATGGCAGATTAGAGGGTGCATTAAAGCAGCCAGTTTATAAGCCAATTCAGAAAAAAGAGCTGACGCTTCATTTAAAAGCAGGGCGCAATCTTATTTATTTAGCATGTGAGAATCTTGGCGTGCGTGATACAAGAAGTGTAGCAGGACTGCAGATTTTAAATCATAAAGATGAAATTAAAGTGTCAATTCCAGATGAAGCATGTGCTGACGCTGCAGCTGTGGCAGAAGCATTTTTGGAGAGTGCACGTTTAGAGTCAAATAAGCTTTGTTTTGACAGCCCAGCTCCAGCAGGAACAAGTTATACATATCGCTATCATGAAGAGGATTTTGCAAAGGCAAAGATACCTGCTGTTTGGTATCAGGCAGAGGGAAAAAACGAGATTCTTTTAGAAAATGGACAGCCATATATAACAGTGAAGGTTGTGTTAGGAAAGCTTGAGCTTAAGCGTGTCTTTGAACGCACCGAGCAGCTTGTTCCTAAATATGCATTACGCGAAGATGGAAGTGCATTTAGCTTTGAAGAGAATAAGGAGCTTATATTCAGACGAATTGCAGATGTTATGAGCGAAAGCCGTGGAGAGAAATTTGGTTTCCCGATCTCTAACATCCTTGCAAGAAGTATTTCAATGACAACTCTATGGATGATGAGCGATTGATGTATGAGATGCTTGAGATGATTGAAGAGCGATATGACCGTTCTGATTTTTTAATGTGCGGATTGATTCGTTATCTGCATAATTATCCAGTTGAAGGAGCCATGAAAGACCGTATCAAAGATGTTATGCTCAATTATCGCTACTGGATGGATATGGACGGCTTTGACGGCATGTGCTTTTGGAGCGAGAATCATGCGCTGATGTTCTATACATGTGCGATGAATGCAGGAGAGATGTATCCAGACGAATATTTCCCACGTGCAAAGATGACAGGAAAAGAACTTCATTTATATGGAAGAAACAAAGTTTTGCAGTGGCTTGATGATGTAGAAGAGTATGGCTTTGAGGAGTTTTTGAGTACTGTCTATATGTGCGTTACATTTGCTGCATTGATTAATGTAGTTGATTATTCAGAGCCGGAAATTTCAAAGCGCGCGGCAGCTGTTACTGATAAGATGTTGTCTATGCTTGCTCTTCACACTTATAAAACTGGTATTGTGGCACCGATGGGACGTGTTTACAGAAGTGTATTGTATCCGTTTGATCAGGGAGCAATGGCACTTATGAATTTGATCAATCCAAAGCTGCCATACACATTTGGAGAGGGATGGCTTGGTTTTTATGCAAGCAGTCACTATCCGATTCCAGAAGGTCTTGTAAAGCTTATGGAGGATGATGTTGAGACAAATTATACAACGGGAAATGCAAGAGTCTATCTTGAGAAAAATGACGATTATTGCTTGACGAGCGTAGCGTCTCCTAGAGAGCCGTTTACACGTTGGGAAAATGAGACTCTTAAGGAAGATGTGGATATCACGACACATAACTTTACGAAATCATTTAACGAGCGTTTCCATGGAACTACATATTTTAGACCAGGTACATACGGTTATCAGCAGCACATGTGGTATGCAGCGCTTGACGGAGAAGCGAGCATTTTCGTTACACATCCAGGTTCTACATCAGAGGAGGGCGATATGCGCCCAGGCTACTGGCATGGAAATGGTGTGATGCCGGCATTAAAACAGCAGCACGGTCTTCTTGGCGGTATTTATGTGATTCCAGATGAGCATCCAATTGGATATACTCATTTATATTGCCAGAGTGTCGTTTTGATGAGGTGATTCATGAAGAAAATTGGATATTCCTTCGTAAAGAAACAGGCTATCTGGCATTATGGTGCAGTGAAAAACTGGAAGCACATAATGGTATGAATTTTAATTGTGAGCAGCGTGCTTACAGCAAAAATGCAGCTTATCTTTGTGTTTGCGGCGGTCAAAAATCAGATGTTAGTTTTGCGACATTTAAAAAACGTGCAAAAGAAACGTCACCATCTTATGACAAAGAGTCAAAAACATTGACAGCGAAGAACTTTGAACTAAGCTATGTGGCATGCAAAGATGTGACACAGTTTTTGTAAGTATGAGTGCAGCACGAACAAAAATTTTAATACCAAAAACCACACAAAAAATGTAAAAAAACACATTTTCAATCACAGTGATCTATGCTACTATGTAAATATAGTAAAAAATATATAAAACTGCCGTTTATCTGTAATGGATAATTGGAGTTCAAACAGGAGGAGAATTCGTTATGCAGATGACAATGAGATGGTACGGCAGCCAGTATGATACCGTTACCTTACAGCAGATCAGACAGACCGCTTATGTAAAGGGTGTTATTTCTACTCTTTACAACAAATGCCAGGTGAGCTGTGGACTTATGAGGAGATTATGGCTCTTAAGAACGAGGTAGAGGCAGCAGGTTTGACCCTTCCAGGCATTGAGAGTGTAAATATCAGCGATGCAATCAAAACGGGAGCTCCAGAGCGTGACAAAGATATTGATGCATATATCAAGACACTTGAGAATCTTGGATAAGGCTGATATTCATATGGTATGTTATAATTTCATGCCAGTATTTGACTTGGACCCGTTCTGATCTGGCAAAGGTACGCCCAGATGGTGCTACTGTTTTAGCATACAATCAGAAAGAGATCGACAAGATTGATCCGGAAAATATGTTTGAGTCTATGGGCGAGAAGTCCAATGGATTTGAGCTTCCAGGCTGGGAGCCGGAGCGTATGGCAAGAATTAAAGAGCTGTTTGAAATGTACAAGGACGTAGATGAAGAAAAATTATTTAACAATCTGGTATATTTCTTAAAAGCCATTCAGCCTGTATGTGAAAAATACGATATCCGCATGGCGATCCATCCAGACGATCCGGCATGGCCTGTTTTCGGTCTTTCACGTATTATTACTGATAAAGAACACCTTTTAAAGCTGATGAAGGCAGTGGATGCACCATTTAACGGGGTAACACTCTGCACCGGTTCTTTAGGTAGCAATCCGGAAAATGATATCCCGGACATTATCCGTTCTTTAAAAGGCCGTATTCATTTTGCACATGTGCGCAATTTGCAGTATAATGGTTACAGGGATTTCCAGGAAGCAGCCCATTTGTCCGCTGACGGCAGCATGGATATGTATGAGATCATGAAGGCACTGTATGATATCGGCTTTGACGGCATTATCCGTCCAGACCACGGAAGAGCGATCTGGGGTGAGGTTTCTATGCCGGGATATGGTCTGTATGACCGTGCGCTGGGTGCATGTTATCTCAATGGCCTCTGGGAAGCGATTGTAAAGCAGAATGGAAATGTAAACCAGAAATAAGAAATAGAGGCAGGAACAGGAGAAACGGACACGCATGAACGCACAGGGAAGAAGAAAGGGAGAAACAGCCAGAGAATACGCATACCGGATGATAAGAGAGCAGATTATTTCTCTTGGGTTAAAGCCGGGAGAAGCCTTTAATGATATGGAATTTGCGGCTAAGATCGGTGTCAGCCGGACTCCTGTTCGGGAAGCGGTGATCCAGTTAAGCGAAGAGTCACGTATTATAGAAATATTCCCCCAACGTGGTATGCGCATTGCCTGATCGATGTGGAACTGGTAGAAGAAGCCCGTTTCCTGCGTGTGCTCTTAGAGAAGCAGATAGCAGGAATGTGTTGTGAAATGGCAACAGAAGAAGACATAAAATGGCTGCAGGAAAAGGTAGGATTACAGGAATTTTATATGGAAAATTCACATCCGGAAATGATGATGCAGTTAGATGATGAAATGCACAGGAAACTGTTTATGATCTGTCACAGGGAACTGACTTATGGTATGTGCCAGAAGCTGGCGATCCATTATGACCGCATCCGCAGCCTTTCTGTGAATACTGTAAAAGACCATACGGTTATTGAAGACCACAAAAAGATCATCAGGTTTATTGCCGCCCATGAAAAAGAAAATGCCATGGCACAGATGGAAAAACATCTGAGCCGATGGCAGTTAAATGAAGGAAAATTCCGTCAGAAATTTCCGGATTATTTTAAATAAAAGAGCTGTGAAAAAACATAGCCTGTAAAAAGAGGACCAGGGATTCATAAAGAATCCCAGAGTCCTCTTTTGTTTTACAATGTCCTCTCGGAGTCTTTCCTGCACTTGCCTTTGTGGTCGATTTTTCGCCAGTTGCACCCGAATTTCAGAGGCGGACGCAACGCCAACGCCTCAGAATTTGGGCACAACTGACAAAAAAATCTTCTCACAAAATCAGACACAGAAAGATTCGAGAGAACATCTT
>ENA-OQAZ01001058-OQAZ01001058.1-human-gut-metagenome-genome-assembly--contig:-NODE-1058-length-14091-cov-5.109854_pt1 | contig 14091 bp, 18 predicted proteins | sample MGYA00242737_ERZ504531 | MGnify/ENA primary metagenome ERZ504531 (study PRJEB26092, sample SAMD00036244) | human gut metagenome | host: Homo sapiens | study: EMG produced TPA metagenomics assembly of...
TCCCGGTATGCAGGCTCTGACGCGCTTGCAGGAATTAATATTGTTATTCCGATCACCTGTGTTATTTTCGGAACATCTGTCATGCTTGCAACGGGATCAGGTGCATTATAGGAGAGAGGATGGGACAAAAAAGAGAACAGGAAGCAAATGAGATATTTACTTTTATAACGATCGTGCTGTTCGTACTTTCGGTTGCTTTTACAGTTGTGGGAATCCTTTTCCTGAAACCGATCTGTATTTTTTTGGGAAGCAGTGAGCGCCTGATGGAGCATGTGGTGCCATACGCATTTGTCATATTTTTAGGATCGGTTCCGATGTCATTCAAGCTATTTTTCGAATATCTTGTGAGGACGGATGGGAGATCGTATATCGGAATGATCATGTCTCTGACCGGTCTGGCTTTTAATATTGTTTTCGACTATATTTTTGTGGCTATATTCGGACTGGGAACGCTTGGAGCTGCATGGGGAACATTTCTTTCCATTACAGTAAGCATGTTGATCGGCTTTATTTACTTCCTGAAATACAGCCATATAAGGTTTTGCAGACCGAAGGCAGATGGGAGTATTCTTCTGAAATCCTGCACCAATGGAAGCAGTGAAATGCTGACGGAGATGTCTACCGGGATCACTACATTTTTATTTAACCTTATCATCATGCAATATTTTGGTGAAGATGGAGTTGCGGCTGTGACGATCATTATGTATATTTACTATTTCTTCATCGCTTTTTATATGGGAATTGCTGTTGCAGCGGCTCCGATCATAAGCTATAATTATGGCGCTGAAAATCATGACAAGATCAGAGAAATAACACGATATAGTTTTATTACGATTGCTATCAGTTCAGTATTGATCCTCACAGTATCACTTGTATTTGGAAAACAGATCATCCATTTATTCGTCGGGAACGGAAATGTATTTACATTGACATGGGATGGCCTGAAGCTGTTTAGTCCGGTTTTCCTGTTTATTGGTTTAAATGTATTTCTTTCCGGATACTTTACTGCCCTGGGAAATGGTTTTATTTCGGCATTGATCTCATCAATGCGTTCTTTGATCCTGGTGGCCGTGTTCATACTGATCCTTCCGAAGCTTATAGGTGTGGCCGGTGTCTGGATGACGATGCCGCTGGCGGAAGCGTGACTATTTTTATAGCTGTTTATCTGTATCGAACATACGGGAAAAGTTTCATGCAGGAAAATTCCAGAGCCATGTCTTAATGATATTTTGCAAAACTCTAACGAAAAAGAGGCCGTCAAGTACGGCCTCTTTTTTCGTTATGGCTTTATCATGTCATGGGAGTATTTATAACTCCTGTGGAGATATTTTCAGGTATTCATAGGATGGCTGGAAATCATGGCTGTCACACTGACGGTAATATTGGGTGAAAATACGTTCTATGATATCAGGGATATGCGTTTCATCAGGTTCAAACAGTATGATGAGATACTGCAGGGAACTGTAGCGTGTACAGATATCCACACGGCGGATATTCTGCCGGATGGCTTGTTCCATATATTCCAGAGCCTGCTCAATGGATTCGATATCAGGAACCGTATCCACAAGTGTCTCGATGGTGATCATCGCCAGATAACATCTGCACTGGCTACGTGTGACAAGCTGACTTATGTATTCATACTGTCGTGCGAAATCCCGGTAATTCAGATCAAGAGCACCTACATAGATGCCGCTTTTCTGAAGGGACTCTGCCACAAGCTCCAGATCTTTTCCGGAACCGGATGCCGCAAGAGTGCTGCGGTCGATCTGCTGGTAGAAAAAGAACTGGTTTTTGCCGTTTTGTTTTACGTAATACAGAGCTTTATCTGCTTTGGAATAGCAGTCCTCAAAGGAATCATCGGTGCTGCACAGACACAGTCCTGCGGACAGTGTGGCAAAACGGAGTTCCGGATCATCGGTAGTGATGGTGTGAAATTTCTGGAACAGATCGTCCATCTGCAGAGACAGGGAACCAGGATCTGTGTCCGGAAGGAACATCAGGAATTCATCGCCTCCAAGTCTGCAGGAAATCCCCTGATCTGCCCGTTTCTGAAGCAGCTTTCCAAGACATTTCAGCGCACGGTCGCCGGCTTTGTGGCCATAGATGTCGTTGATCTTTTTCAGGTTGTCCATATCAAGGAATATCAGACATCCATCATGCGTCTGCATAAATTCTGCGGTAAGACGTTCGCCCAGGTTGCGCATGGGAAGACCGGTAAGGAAATCATAGCTTTTTGCATCTTCCTGGCTTTTTATGGTGGCCATTATGTCAGAGATGAATTTGCTGACGGTAAGCTGCATATCCGGAAGGTTATAGGTGTCCGGTTCTTCCTGGGAAGGATCCCACTGAGGCAGTCGCTTTTCATTGAGCAGTTTCAGAAAAATGTCGGTGATCTTCGGGTCGAACTGTGTACCACGGTTTTTACGGAATTCTTCGTAAACAACTTCCGGTGGAAGCGCATTACGGTAGATTCGACGGGAGTTCATGGCATCGTAGCAATCTGCAACAGCCACAATGCGGGCATGGATGGGGATCTCTGTTCCGGCCAGTCCGTCCGGATAGCCTTTTCCGTCATAACGCTCATGGTGACTTCTTGCGATTTCTGCCGCATGAGGGATCAGGGTTATGTCCTTCAGGATCTCGGCACCGATAACGGTGTGTTTTTTTATAAGGTTGTATTCATCATCAGTCAGCTGTGCAGGTTTGTTCAGGAACGGATCCGGGATACCATCTTACCGATATCGTGAAGGTGAGTAGCACGTTTTAGATTCAGGATTTCCTCCGGCGTCCAGCCAGCTCCTCTGCAATCAGGGCTGCATATTGTGCAACCCGGTAGGAATGGCCGCGGGTGTACGCGTCCTTTGCCTCAATGGTGGTGGAAAGGGTCTGTATCATCTGCAGAGACATTTTTTCATTCTGTTCCTGGTTTTTGCGGATTTCGCTCTGCTGGCGTTTCAGTTCTATATCCTGGATATTTTTGATGGCTCTTACAATATTGACAAAAAGCAGGATCAACATGCCGGCGCCCACAAACAGTCCGGACATCAATGTGACAAAGTATGCAGAGGTTGCTTCAACGGCAATACACAGGATCGCTGTCAGCAGACCAACGAGCAAAAGCCGGTCGGCCTTGTTTTTTTCGGTGCGTATATATTGGAAAAGGTGTACAAATATTGTGGTAACGGTGATAGCCAGGATTCCGTGACTTACAGGCATGGTTTCGATATATCTGCGATACCGGCAGCAGTGAGGATCGTACAGACTGCAAAATTTACCATTGCGATGCTTCCAAGACAGACATAAAATCTGTGATGCAGCCCTTTCTGGAGACTGTCCGCAAAAAACAGGATCGGGAGCGGACACAAAAGGATCATAACGAAACACAGAGATCCGAGAGCGGAAGCGTTGGGGACCAGGAACTGACGGAGCTTGGACTCACCCAGCATCCAGACTGCGCCCATAACCATGCACCATCCAAGATATTCCATGTCAAATCGTGTATGATAGACCAGTCCCAGAGCGAAACTGAACAGGATCGTGACGATTCCGGAAAACAGGATAAAAAAAGCAATGTAGGTTTCCAGTCCGTATCTGCTGAAAATATATATCCAGATATCTGCCTTGTCTCCGCAGTAAACAGGATTGACAACTCCGGTGTAATTGGAGGTGTAGGTGGTTAGTTCAATACGGAGCTCTTTGCCGGCATCGGAAGCATAAACCGGGCAGAAAACATAACGGCTGGCGGAGTTTTTGCCCACAAGCCTTGTTTTATGCGTGGAGTAGCTGGTCCTGAGGTTGTCCCCTACATAAAAATCCACATCCTGCAGGGAAGAACGGATGGCAAAGCAGGTATCTGTAAGATCAGCGGGAAGCTGGATGGTGAGGACCATCGTGTCACCGACGGGAACCTTGTAGGTGCCCGGAACGGAGATTTCCTGGGTGGTTCCATCCGGTTTCTGCCAGGTAACGGTACCGGAATAGATCACAGAGGCTGCTGAAGCGTCGGAAGAACGTTCATCTGCACCAAAAATCTGCATAAAAATGAACCAGCCAAGGATGGTGAACATCAGAATATAAAAGAAATATCTTTTTCCCTGGTTAAAGGTTTCTGTTTTTTCTTTCATGGTAATATGTCTCCTTATAATGGGAAAGGATTAGTTTGTAAATTGAAAAACTCCTATAGATCAATTATACCAGACCGGAGCGGAAAAATCAGTATAAACAGACATACTGCGCGGATTTATGTGATCAGCATAAATTCTGTGCATCGCAAAGCGTGTTGCTGAGAACGGAGTGAGCAGTAACAACATATCCGATGCATCTGCGCGCAGGATATGGTACAATGGGGGAATGTGGAGTATGATATATGCAAAGCATGATATATGCAGGATAAAGGATCAGAATAAAGAATGAGAGTAAAGCGACAGGAGGAAGAATCATGAGTAAGATCGTAAATATCACATCAAAAGAGGATAAGGATCAGAAGCTGCAGGATATAGCAAATTCACTGGAGGAGCTGAAGGATGTAATGGCTGAAGTGATAGAAGCCTATGAGGAAGAAAATGCGGACAGCCGGAAGATGGACACGTTGACAGAGGCACTGGATGCGCTTGAGGACGCTTATGAGGCCGTTAACGATGTGCTGCTGGAGGAAATCTGATCATGCAGTATAAGGTTCTGAAGATAGAAGAAGATATGGATTTCGGCTGTGAAGAGCGACAACCAGGTGAAGCACTTATGTCAATAGTGCTGATAGAAGATGAAAATGGAAATGAAACAAGTCTGCGACATGATGACGGCCTCCTGTATGAAAGAGATATCAATGAGGGAGATCTTGTTACCATGGACGGGCAGCATCAGCTGTGGAAATTGTAAAAATACCGGATGGAAAAAGTTTTATCTTATTTTTGGAATGTGTGATGAGTCATTTACTGTGAACTGCACGGTAGATCCACCGGAAGGAAAGGAACCGCCGGCTGTGATCACCTATCTGGGAAAAGTGCTGCCCTGTGCAGTGATCGGATTGCTGGTGGTATTTTGCCTGAAGGATGTGTCGGAAAGTACCCATTACGGACTGCCGGAGCTGATCGCAATACTGTTTATTGTGGCATTACATAAATGGAAGAAGAGTACATTACTCAGCATAGGAGGGGGAACGGTGTTTTATATGGTGCTGGTGCAGACCATATTTAGTTAGGCAGAAATATGTGAAAAACAGAAAATGAAAAGCCAAGGCAGGATACGATAACAGTATCCTGTTTTTTTGACTGCAGCAGTAATTTATGAAAATGCTGTAGAACAGATAAGCAGGCGCAGGAGTGTGAAAGTATAATAAGCCGTGAAAAGAAGCGAGCGATCGCGAAAATGAGTGTGTCCGCAGAGCGAGCACAGATGTATTTCTTTACTCCTGGAAAATATATAGAAAATACGACGGAATCAGCGGGATCCGTAATCTGCTCACTTGTCTGTGAATCTGATTGCACAGGTTTAAAAGCCTCAGCGTAGCTGGAAGTAATAAGCAGTGTGTGTGGATTGGTGTGTTATGAAAATAACAAAAATGAGTAACTGTTGCTCTTGTGATGGAATAAAAAACGACAAGACACTATGCGATTTTATGGCTGTAAATGCATGTGTTTCAAGAGTTTATATAAGAAACACGAAATTCCATGAAATGTGAATAAATTAACACATAATTTTGAAAAATATACTCAAAATATAACCATGCTATATTGACAAAATTTAAAATAAATGATAATATGTGACCATAACAAAACGAGAATGACTAAAATTTTTATGAAGTTAAGAATAAAAAGGTAAGCACGAAAGGAGTATCTTAAAATGGCTGAGATCAAAAAAATGGGTTACTGTGTAAACGGTGAGTGGAAAGAGTCAAAGGCAGAGAAATACATGGATGTTACAGATTCCAGTACAGGTGAGGTGATCGCGCAGGTTCCCTGCTGTACACCGGATGAGGTAGAAGAGGCGATCGCTTCCGCACAGGCTGCATTCCCGGAATGGTCCTCACTTTCTCTTGCAAAGAGACAGCAGTATATGTTCAGATGGAGAGATGTTCTTTATGCTCATAAGGAAGAGCTTTCCGTACTTTGTGCAAAAGAGCTCGGAAAGAACATCAAAGAGGCAAGAGGAGATGTTCAGAAAGCAATTGAGCCTACAGAAGAGGCATGTGCACTTCCGACAATGATCCAGGGTGATGCTGCAATGCAGGTAACTACAGGATATGATACAGCTACATATCGCAAACCACTTGGAGTAACTGCTGGTATTGTTCCGATGAACTTCCCGGCAATGATCCCATGGGGCTGGATGGTTCCGCTTTCCATTGCATGTGGAAATACAGTAGTACTGAAAGCAAGCTCTCAGACACCACTTACAGCTATGAGGATCATGGAGCTTTTCTACACAGAGGGCGGATTCCCGAAGGGTGTTGTAAACCTTGTGACCTGCAGCCGTGTAGAGGCTGATATCCTTCTTACAGATGAGAGAGTAAAGGCTGTTACATTCGTAGGAACAACAGGTGTTGGCAAACAGGTATATTCCAAAGCCGCAGCTCATGGCAAACGAGTTCAGGCACAGTGTGAGGCAAAGAACCATGCACTTGTACTTGAGGACTGCAACCTTGAGGCTACTGTTAATGCGATCATCAACTCCACATACGGATGCGCAGGTATGAGATGTATGGCTCTTCCGGTTGTATGCGTACAGGAGAGTATCGCAGACGAATTTGTTTCACTTCTTAAGAAAAAAGCAGAGGCTATGAAGCTTGGCTGTGCATATGATGAAGATACTGATCTCGGACCGGTTGTAAATGCAGGCCACAAGGAGAAGATCTGCAACTGGATCCAGAAGGGTATCGATGAGGGTGCAGAGCTTGTACTTGACGGACGTAATGCAGTAGTTCCGGGATATGAGAACGGATTCTTCGTAGGACCGACAATTCTTGATCATGTAACACCTGAGATGACAGTTGGAAACCGTGAGATCTTCGGACCGGTAACCTGTATCAAACGAGTAAAGGATTACGAGGAAGGCATCGCAGTCATGAATGCTAATCATTTGCAAACGGTTCCTGTATCTTTACACAGAGCGGATATTACAGCCGTAAATTCGCTATGGAGACAGATGGCGGTATGGTAGGAATCAATGTAGGTATCCCGGTTCCGACAGCATACTTCCCATTCTCCGGAAACAAGGATTCCTTCTTTGGTGATCTGCACGTTCTCGGAAAAGACGGCTATCGTTTCTTCACAAGAGCAAAAACAGTTACAACACACTGGTTCGATGAAGCTGCCGGAAAGAGAAAGGTCGGCACATGGGAAGGAAGTACTGAGGCTTAAGCAAGCTTCATAAATAAATTTATGACACTGTAAGGCAGATCGGGTAAGATCTGCCTTTCAGATAAAATCCTCTAATGAAATGAGCATATTCAAAAACGGTGCATCTGCTGGATTTCCGGCAGATGCACCGTTTTTTAGGGCAAATATCCGATTTAATCGATCGTCATAACACGGATGCCGTGCTCCTGGCAGAAGCTGTCGTATTCTTCAGGAAGTGACTGGTCGGTTACGATGGCGTCAAGTTTTTCCATTGAAGAATAGGTCATAAGTGAGATCCGGCCGAATTTGGAATGGTCTGCAAGAAGGATCATACTGTTGGCATTCTCTGCAATGGCTTTTTTGGTGATGTATTCCTCGGCGCTGGCATTGGTAAGTCCGCTCTTCATGGTTACACCTGTGCAGGCCATAAAAGCCATGGAAATGTTATAAGTCTGCAGATAATCATTGATATCCGGTCCTGTGAAGGACAGGGTTTTGCGGTTCAGTTTTCCGGGAACGGAAATGATATCCAGGTTCGGATAGGATGCTGCCTTGTTGAAGATAAGCAGGCTGTTGGTCAGGATCGTACAGTGCTTATCTGCAATAAAATCAACCAGGTTCAGGCAGGTTGTGCCGGTATCGATATAGATGGTATCGTCTTCTGCCACAAGCTCTGCGGCACGGCGGCAGATTTCTTTCTTTTCTTCAGGAAAACGTCCGCCACGCTCTTCGTAAGACAGAAGGGGAAGAGTCTGTGGAGTTTCGAGTGCTGCGACACCGCCATATACTTTCATGATACTGCCACGTTTCAGAAGGATATCGACATCTCTTCTGATGGTGTTTTTGGATACGTTGAATTTCTCACATAATGTATCGAGAGAAGCGTTCTTATGCTCCAGCACATATTCTTCGATCATGTCCAGTCGCTGTGATTTCATAGAGATCTACCTTCTTTCTGTTGGTTAAGTCTTGGTTATATTTTATCATAAAAGAAAGTAGAGATAAAGTGCTTTTATGAGAACATACCAAAAATTATTTTCTCCCAAAAATATCTTGACGGAATTCTTATTTGAATGTAATATGAAAACGGTTTTCAAATTCAAATCTGCCATGTAAGGTGCAGTTGATAGAAGAGAGTAGGAATATAATGGAAGAAAAAATGAAATACAGTACCAGGCAGCAGAAAATAATTCTGGAATGCCTGCAGGAATATGGAGATACATTTTATACCATAGATCAATTTATGGAGCTCCTTCATGGAAAAGAGATCCAGATTGGAAGGACAACGGTATACAGAGGACTGGAACGGCTGCAGAAAGAGGGAGCAGTGCTGAAGGTTCCGTCTGTGGAGGGAGCGCCTGCCCAGTATCGTTTTATACGTGACGAGGAACGGAAGAATTACGGTAAGCTTGTGTGTCTTGAATGTGGGCATACGATTCCTCTGCAGTGTGGATGTATCGATCATTTTGTGGGACATGTGCTGGATGAACACGGATTTGAGATCGATCAGAGCCGGACGATCTTTTATGGATATTGTGACAGCTGCAGGAGGCTTAAAAAATGAATGTTAACAGAGGGAAGATGACAGCGGCAGCAGTTCTGGCGGTGACGCTTTTTATTGTGGGCGGTGTGACCAGATATGGCTTGCACAGGGCCGGAACGGTGGGACAGCCATTTATGGAAGATGGCCGACTGAAGGTGATGGCCAGCTTTTATCCCATGTATGATTTTGCCCGGAAGGTAGGGGGCGACAGGATTCAGGTAAAGGATATGTTCCGGCGGGAACGGAGCCTCATGACTGGGAGCCGGCGGCAACGGATATCCGGAATCTTGAGGATGCAGATGTGTTTGTCTATAATGGCGCAGACTGGAGCACTGGGCGGAGGATGTACTGGATACTCTGGAGAATCAGGACCTGGTTGTGTCTGAGGCATCGGATGGTGTGGAGCTTCTGGATGGAGGACATGACCATGCTCATGGTGATGAAGGAAAAGATCCTCATGTCTGGCTTGATCCTATGCGTGCAAAGCAGGAAATGAAAAATATCAGGGATGCTTTGGTAAAGGCTGATCCTGAGAACGGCGATTATTATGAAGCAAATTATGAGAAATATGCCGGTGAATTTGATGAACTGGATCAGGAATTCAGAGATGGTCTGAAAGGTACGAAGAGCCGGGATATCATAGTGGCTCATGAGGCTTTTGGATATCTGTGCAATGCATATGATCTTAAGCAGCTGGCTATCGAAGGGCTGACACCGGATTCAGAGCCTGATCCTGCCAAGATGCAGGAAGTGATCGAGTATGCGAAAAAATACGACATCCATACCATATTTTTTGAGGAGCTGGCAAGTCCCAAGGTTGCTAAGACAGTGGCGAAGGAAGTGGATGCGGTGACTGCTGTGCTGAATCCGATCGAGGGATTAAGTGAGGAGGATATAGAGGCCGGAGAGGATTATTTTTCTGTGATGAGGAAGAATCTGGAGGCGCTCAGGAAGGCATTGAACTGAAGGTGCAGGACAGCAGCTGTAACAAAAAAAGGAGAAATTATGGGAATTTTGATAGAGAATCTTTCGTTTCACTATACAGGGACACCTGTGCTGGATCAGGTGAACCTGGAGGTGAAAGATGGCGATTATGCCATCCTTACCGGTGAAAACGGAAGTGGAAAAAGTACATTTCTGAAGCTTCTTCTGGGCGAACTGAAGGCTCAGGAGGGAAGTATTACCGTAAATGGAAAAGATATTTCTGCCACATTCGGAAAGGGAGATCTGGGATATGTTCCACAGAACAGTATCAGCAGAAACCAGAATTTTCCGGCGACCGTGGAAGAGATCATGATGACAGGCGTGTATTCCTCTTCCTGGAAGGCACGTTTCCGGGCAAAAAAAGAGATCCCGCGTTTGAAAGCCGCACTTGCGGAGATGGAAATGGAAGAGTTCTGGAAAAGAAGGATCGGAGATCTTTCCGGCGGACAGCAGCAGAGGGTTATGCTGGCACGTGCACTGGCAGGAAAACCGAAGATCCTGATCCTGGATGAGCCTACCACAGGAATGGATATGGCTTCTGTGAAAACACTTGCAGAAGTTCTGAGGAAGCGGAATGAGGAACAGGGGCTGACGATCCTTATGGTTACTCATGGAAATTCCGGTGAGTTTAAAGGAGCAAACCGGTTTTTTAAAGCGGAAGAGGGGAGGATCGACGAAGTATGAGTATTTTACAGTATGGATTTATGCAGAGGCTTTTCTGGTGGGAATCCTTCTGGCTGTGATCACGCCCTGCATCGGGATCACCATTGTTCTGAAACGGATGTCCATGATCGGAGATGCGCTTTCCCATTCTTCGCTGGCCGGTGTTGTACTGGGACTGATACTGGGAGTGAATCCGGTAGCCGGTGCAGTAGTGATGTGCATCGTAGCTGCTCTTGGGATTGAGGCTATCCGCAAAAAAATCCCGCGTTATTCGGAGGTGGCGATCTCCATCGTCATGTCTGCCGGGATCGGACTGGCCGGTGTGCTGTCCGGCTTTGTGGAAAACGGTGCCAGTCTGAACAGCTTTTTGTTCGGAAGTATTGTGTCCATCAGTGAAGGAGAGCTGGCGCTGGTAGTTGTGATCAGTGTGCTGGTGCTGGCAGCAGTGCTGTTTTTTTACAGGGAACTGTTTTATATCGGATTTGATGAAAATGCGGCAAGAATCTCCGGTGTTTCCGTGCGGAATATTAATTTTCTTTTTACTATTCTGACGGCTCTGACAGTTTCCATTGCGTCCCGTACAGTAGGACCCTGATCGTTTCCTCCATGCTGGTAGTTCCGGTGGCGTGTGGGATGCAGATGGCAAAAAGCTATAAGGGTACACTGATCTGTGCCATTATCGTGGCGGTATGTACCACCATTGCCGGACTGTTTCTTTCCTATTATGCCGGACTGAAACCAGGTGGAATGATCGTTCTTCTTGAGGTTGCGTGGTTTGTAGTTGTGATGACAGTGAAAAGTTTTAACAAATAAAACACATTTTTCCCACAAAGTAAACACAATTAACCCATATACTTTGAAGCATCAAAAGGAAACAGAGAAGAATTTTTCCCAGGAGGATTTAACCATGAACAATAACAGAAAATTAAAAATAAAGAAAATGATGAAAAAGGGTGCAACCATCAGCCTGTGTGCAGTACTTGCCGGCGGCATTGGAGTTGGTGCATATGAAGGTATAAATTATTTCTCCGGTGCACAGTCCGTACAGGCGGCAACCGATAGCTCCGAGAATCTGACTCTTATGAAGTCTGATAAAAAATCAAATAAAGGCAGCGAAGATACAGAGGCTACAAAATCCTCCGATACAAAGGGCAGTCTGGATGTATCAGATGTTGCTGAGAAGGCAATGCTTCTGTAGTTGCCATCACAACCAAGTCCGTTCAGGAGGTTCAGGATTATTACAGCATGTTTGGTTCCCAGTATGCGCCGAGCCAGGAGCAGGAAGTTGAAGGAAGCGGTTCCGGTATTATCATCGGAAAAACAGATTCTGAGCTGCTGATCGCCACAAACTATCATGTTGTGGATGGTGCCGATACCTTGTCAGTTGCCTTTGCAGATGGTAATGCTTATGAGGCTACGGTAAAGGGCTTTGATGAAAGCGAGGATCTTGCAGTTGTTTCTGTTGCAACGAAGGATGTTTCGGATGATACAATGGATGCAATTTCTGTTGCAAAGATCGGAAGCTCTGATGATCTGAAGATCGGTGAGCAGGTTGTTGCCATCGGTAATGCACTTGGCTATGGCCAGTCCGTTACTACTGGTATTGTCAGTGCTAAGAACCGTAAGACAGATGCATCAGGACAGATCGAGGGTGATTCTACAGATAACAGCAGCAGTATCAACAAAGGCGTGAACCTGATCCAGACAGATGCGGCTATCAATCCCGGTAACAGTGGCGGTGCGCTTCTGAATATGGATGGTGAGGTTGTTGGTATTAACTCTTCCAAGCTTGCTTCTACTGAGGTTGAAGGTATGGGGTATGCCATTGCAATTTCTGATGTTGCGGATTCTCTTGAGAACATGATGAATGCCAAGGCAAGAGATAAAGTGGATAATCATGGTATCCTTGGTATCATAGGCAGTACAGTAAGTACGGAGGCAGTACAGATTTATGGTATCCCGCAGGGTGTATTTGTTTCGAAGGTAACCGAGGGAGGCCCTGCCGATGATGCAGGTATTACCAAGAATATGGTCATTACAGAGTTTGATGGTAAAACGATCACCAGTATCGATCAGCTGGTTGAGCTGCTTCAGTATTATGAGCCGAAGGAAAAGATCGATGTGACGGTTGCAGTTCTGGATGGTAATGAATATAAGGAGAAGACACTCACTGTAAAACTTGGTAAAGATGACAGTTCCAGCAAGGATAGCAAGGACAGTTCTGAGGATAGCACGTCCCAGGATTCCCAGGATGCAGATATCCCAGATATCCAGGGAGGACAGGATGATTCCGATCAGGGGGATGCAGATGCATTTGCTGATGATGGAGAAGCTAGCCTGTTCAGAGATTTTGAGCAGAATGGCTTGCATGACTGATCATACAGGGTCTTTTTCATCCCTGTCGTTCGAAAAGAACACCCCGGGCAAGTGGGATATTGCCTGGGGTGTTCTTTTTTATACAGAGAACCGTTTGATCAATGTGGTGGATACTTCGATTTTTACGGAGTGGGGGACGGGGGTTTTGATCTCCCGGATCAGCTGGGCGGCGGCTGTCTGTCCCATGAATTTTCGGGGGACGTCGATGGTGGTGAGGGCGGGGTCTATGACGCGGCCTTCGGAGATGTTGTCGAAGCCTGCGATGGTGATATCTTCGGGAATCTTGTAGCCGCGGAGTTTCAGGGCCTTGATGGCGCCGATGGCGATGAGGTCGTTGTCTGCGAAGTATGCGCCGGCAAGAGGGGTTCCGCTGTCTATGATCTCCAGCATGTCAGAGAAGGCTCCTTCGATGGATGGGGAGAGTTCGTGAATGATGGATTTGGCAGTGGACATTCCGTGTTCGCGTACTGCCCGGTGAAAACCGTGTGTCCGTTCGCGGAAGTTAGTGATCCTGTAGGAAGAGCAGAGGTGTCCCGGCTGGCGGCCACAGCGTCGATGAGGTAGCTGGTGGCCAGGTAGGCTCCCTGTGCGTTGTTGATGAGTACGCAGCTGCAGTCGGCAGAGTCAAAGTAAGAGTCCAGAAGAATGACAGGGACGGAGAGCTGGAGAAATTCATGACATACGGAAGCAGAGACTTCGGTTCCCAGAAGGATGACACCTGCACACTGGGAAATGCGGAGTTCTTCGATATATTTCTGGAGATCATCGATTTTTTCATAAAGCTGGAAGGTTTTCAGATGGTATCCGTTTTTTCGGCATTCCTGTTCGATGCCGTCGGTAAGTTCTGAAAAAATAGGTGTGTAATTTAAGATCGCGTTGTGTGCCCGGCAGATGATGCAGTAGATATCTCCGGACGCATTTTTTTTCATGGAAAGTCGGCTGAAGTCATAGCCGGCTTTTTCTGCTTCCCGGATGACCATGCTCTGGTTTCTGTGCTGACGCCAGGTTTTCCGTTCAGTGCCATGGAGACAGCTGTGGCTGAGAGGTTCAGTCTGGCGGCCAGTTCTTTTGCTGTGATTCCCATAATATAGTTCTCCTTTATCCACGGTAGTGTGTCCTTGAAATTGTTTCAATTATAATCTTTCCACATGTATTTACAATAATAAAGTGGAAAATAAAGCATAAATAACT
>ENA-OQAZ01001059-OQAZ01001059.1-human-gut-metagenome-genome-assembly--contig:-NODE-1059-length-14085-cov-1.697593_pt1 | contig 14085 bp, 19 predicted proteins | sample MGYA00242737_ERZ504531 | MGnify/ENA primary metagenome ERZ504531 (study PRJEB26092, sample SAMD00036244) | human gut metagenome | host: Homo sapiens | study: EMG produced TPA metagenomics assembly of...
TCCGTAATAATCAGTTGATTCAAGCTTTCGCTAATTATAATCCTTAGATATTCCCTTAATCATTAAATCCTTGAGTATATTTGTCTTCCGCTTCTGGTTTTACCCTTATACTCAATTGTACATTGAAGCATATCTCTTGTCATTAATAATGTCGTACTTCTTAAGGAATTCAAGAATCCTCTTGATAACATCCTCAGGGTACATTCCCTGAATTAGTTTATCTTTAATCTGCTTTTCAGTCTTGAAAGTCTTATCAAGAATATATAAAGCTCTTTCTTTTCCACGCTCATATAATAGCTGTTTAATCTCATTATATGTTACTTTAGAAATTTCCTGATTAATTTCTAATTTAAACTTTCTAATATCACCCTTATACAGCAGAAACTTTTCTCCATTATCCAATACAACTTTGTTTCTGTTCTTATAAGGCTCTATCCGCACAACCCTAATCATAATCCCTTATTACAATTCTATATTATTCTTCACCTACAGGCTGTTCTGCTTCTTCCTGCTGTGTTCCGTCAATGTTATAGAAATCTCTAACTTTCTGTTCAACTTCTTCCATTACTGCAGGATTCTCCATAAAGTACTTCTTGGCATTCTCACGTCCCTGACCAATCTTCTCATTATTATATGCATACCATGAACCACTCTTAATAACAACACCACAATTAGCTGCCAAGTCAAGAATATCTCCTTCTCTTGATATACCCTTACCAAACATAATATCAAATTCAGCTTCCTTAAATGGTGGTGCAATCTTATTCTTAACAACCTTAACTCTTGCGCGGTTACCTACCATCTCGCCACCTGTCTTAAGTGTTTCAACTCTTCTAACATCCATTCTAACAGAAGCGTAGAATTTTAACGCTCTACCACCTGTAGTTGTTTCAGGGTTACCAAACATTACACCAATCTTCTCTCTTAACTGGTTAATAAAAATTACAGTACATCCTGTCTTGTTCATAATACCTGTTAATTTACGTAATGCCTGTGACATAAGACGCGCATGCTGTCCCATATGAGATTCACCCATTTCGCCGTCAATTTCGGCCTTAGGAACTAATGCTGCAACAGAGTCAACTACTATAATGTCAACTGCACCTGATCTTACCATTGTTTCAGTAATTTCAAGTGCCTGTTCTCCATAGTCAGGCTGTGAAATATATAAATTATCAATATCAACACCTATAGCCTTAGCATATACAGGATCAAGTGCATGTTCTGCATCAATAAAACCTGCAACTCCGCCTCTCTTCTGAACTTCCGCAATCATATGAAGAGCTACAGTAGTCTTACCACTTGATTCAGGTCCATAGATTTCAACTACTCTGCCCTTAGGTATTCCTCCCATACCCAAAGCAAGATCCAAGCTTAAAGAACCTGTAGGAATAGTTTCCACATTCATAGACTTACCTGAATCTCCTAACTTCATAATTGAACCTTTACCATGCTGTCTTTCAATCTGCGCAATGGCTGCATCCAATGCTTTTAATTTATCTTCTTTATTCATATCGTCGTCTTCCTCTCTTTTCGAACTTGTGTTCGTAATAATATTAATATAATATTTTAGTCCTGTCAATACCAACGGAATTTTTTTTTATAGAACTTTCTGTGTAAATTAGCATTTATCGTACATTGCTTTAACCATAGATATATCTTACTACTTGTTCATTCAATAAGCAACATAATAATTGAATTTTTATCATGCATTTTTATAATTCTTGGGGATTTAATGTGATTTTTTAAAAGTATTGATTAATCTTTTTCCATATTTTTCCTGTAGGTAAACATTTTATAGTTACGGCTTATTTAAGTAACATTTTCATTCATAATAAAATTTAATGAAACAGAAAGATGAGGTAGCGAAAATGAAAGAGATTAATTACAAAGCTATAAGCAACAAAATCAGAAGAAAACGAGTTTCAATGGGACTTACCCAGGAATATCTTGCAACTGCTGCAGATGTAAATGTAAGCCATATAAGCAATATCGAAAACTGCCATAGCAAAGTATCACTTAACACGTTAGTTTACAATATGTAAAGCCATGAACACAACCCTTGACTATGTTGTCAGCGAAGAATATTCTTCCGACAACGAATCACTTGACCAACAGATAATTTTAGAACTAAAAAAATGTGATACTGTTTTAAAAGAAAAAATACTCAAAATAATAAAAGACCTGCAATAATAGTTAATCTTTCATATAAGTATAACAAAGTTTCATTTAGATTTACTACATATGAAATAAAAAATAGGTTACACAAAATCAATGTAACCTATTTTCTATATTGTTCAATATTTTTAACATTATTTATCAAGCATTTTTTCAATTGTTGCAATCTTAGTGCAAACAATTAAAATCTTGCTAGCTTCAACCAATTCTTCAGGTGAAGGGAATGATGGAGCGATTCTAATATTTTTATCTTCAGGATCTTTTCCATAAGGATATGTTGCTCCTGCTCCTGTAAGTACCATTCCTGCTTCCTTACACATCTGAACAATCTTCTTAGCACAGCCTTCCGTTACATCAAAAGAAATGAAATATCCACCCTTAGGGTTTGTCCATGTTGCAATGTCAGCATCTTTTAATTCCTTGTCAAGCATTGTAATAACAGCCTGAAATTTAGGTCTGAGTTTTTCAGCATGTTTCATCATATGCTTTTTAACTCCATTAATATCTTTGAAGTATCTTACGTGTCTTAACTGATTGATTTTGTCATGACCAATTGTCTGAATAGTCATCTGCTTCTTAATAAATTCAATATTATTCTTTGAAGTTGCAAGTGCAGCTACACCGGAACCAGGGAATGTTACCTTAGATGTTGATGCAAATTCATAAACCATATCAGGATTTCCTGCCTTTTCACATTCTGAAAGAATATCTAGAATCTGATCCTGATTAGCCTCGTCATCGTATAAATGATGAATTCCATAAGCATTATCCCAATATATTCTAAAGTCTTCTGCTGCCGGCTTTAATGCAGCCATTCTCTTTACAGTTTCATCTGAATAAGATGTTCCTGTAGGGTTAGCATATTTTGGAACACACCAAATACCTTTTATTGCAGCATCCTTACTTACTAATTCTTCTACCATATCCATGTCAGGGCCATCTTCTAACAATGGAACATTAATCATTTCAATGCCAAACTGCTCTGTAACAGCGAAATGTCTGTCATATCCCGGAACAGGCATAACCATTTGACTTTTTCAAGTTTACACCAAGGTGTAGAACCGTTAACTCCATGTGTGTATGAACGTGAAACCGTATCATACATAATATTTAAACTTGCATTTCCATAAACAATAACGTTTTCAGGCTTAGTACCCATTATATCAGCCATTAACTTCTTTGCTTCAGGAATACCATCCATAACACCATAGTTTCTACAGTCAAAACCGTTTTCACTCTTTAATTCTGACTTGCTGTTAAATACATCAAGCATATCCATTGATAAATCTAACTGGTCAGGTCCCGGTTTTCCTCTGGACATATCAAGCTAATATTTTTTGCACATATCTCCTTGTAAGCTTCCTTCTGCTTTAATAACTCTTCCTCTAACTGTTCTTTAGTCAAATCTCTGTACGCCAACATAATTTTCCTCCGTTATTTTTCATAGAATTAATTTTTCAAAACCTGAATATTCTTTGCCACATAATCAATCATAGAAATAATTGTAAGTGCAAGAGATATCCATATTAAAATCCAACCAATGATATCAAATGCTTTAAGAGGGATATCAAGGATTAGGACAATAATCATTATCATCTGGAATGTTGTTTTAAATTTTCCCCACCATCCTGCGGCAAGAACAATTCCCTGATCTGCAGCTAATGTTCTAAAACCACTTATAAACAACTCTCTGCTTATAATTATAATAACAATCCATACCGGAATCTTGCTTCCGCAAAGACAGATAAGTGCTGCACTAACTAAAAGTTTATCTGCTAAAGGATCCATAAACTTTCCAAAATTAGTTACAAGATTATACTTTCTTGCAATCTTTCCATCAAGCATATCTGTTAAACTTGCAATAATAAAAACTCCAACTGCAATATAATTGTTGTAAGGTATAGTATTAACTAACATTAATACAACAAAAACGGAATACATAGAATTCTAAATATTGTTAATTTGTTAGGTAAATTCATAAATTCCTCCATTCTATTCATCTAACTGACCAATAAGATCATAGTCATTAATACCTGTAACTTTAACTTTGACAAAATCGCCTGTCATAAGTTCTTCGTCTGTAATTATGAAAATATTACTGTCAATGCCCGGAACATCCATATAAGTACGTCCCATATAAGCATTTTCACCGGATATTCTTCCTTCAATCATAGCTATATATGTTTTTCCAATGTGTTTTTCTGAATTGTCAAACACAATATCCTGCTGTAATTCCATAATGTCATTACGTCTGTCTTCTTTTACTTCCTCATCAATCTGATTAGGCATGTTAGCTGCCGGAGTATTCTCCTCTGCTGAATAAGTAAACACTCCCAGACGTTCAAATTCCATCTCATTTACAAAATCAAGATTAATCTGGTGATCTTCTTCTGTTTCACCCGGGAATCCTGTTATTAATGTTGTTCTAAGAACAATATCAGGGATTCTCTTTCTAAGCTTTCCAATTATGTCACGCAAGTCTTTATTAGTTGTTCTTCTTCCCATCTTCTTTAAGATAGTATCGCTTGCATGCTGAATTGGTAAATCCAGATAATTACAAATCTTCTTTTCTGATGCTATAACATCAATTAATTCATCATATATTTCTTCCGGATAGCAATACAATATTCTAATCCAGTAAATACCTGAAATCTTAGCTAATTCTTTTAAAAGAATATGAAGTGACTTCTTTCCGTAAATATCCTTTCCATACATTGTAGTTTCCTGTGCTACAAGAATAAGCTCCTTAACTCCCTGCTCGGCAAGTTTCTTTGCTTCATCTATCAAGTATTCCATCTTTACGCTTCTATAATTTCCACGTACCTTTGGAATAATACAGTAAGTACAATGTTTGTCGCAACCTTCTGCAATCTTAAGATATGCATAACTGCCCAAAGTTGAAAGATTACGTGGTGCATTAGCGGCCGCAAGGAAATCAACGTCCTTTAAATATTCTTTCTTCTTATGTTCTTTAAAGTAATCATCAAGGGCACTTACAATGCTGTCAATTGCTGTTGTTCCAATGCAAATATCCACTTCCGGAATTTCTGTTTTAATTTCTTCATGATATCTCTGTGCAAGACATCCTGCCAAAACTAAAGCTTTACACTGTCCTTCTTCTTTATATCTTGCCATTTCAAAAATAGTCTCAATGCTTTCTTCCTTAGCATCCTTTATGAAACAACAACTATTTATAATGATAATATCTGCCTGTGTCTCATCATCAGTAAATTCATAGCCTGCCTTAGACAAAAGTCCTGACATATGTTCAGAATCTACTAGGTTCTTGTCACAGCCAAGAGATACAAATAAAATCTTCAAATATACACTCCTCTATAAGATTATAGAAAAAAAGTGTCACTACTGACACTTATTCTTCCTCATCATCTCCTAAAATCTTAATTTTAGAATTATAAAGCTCTTCTACAGCTATTGATAAAGGCTTCTTTCCCTCTGCTTTTTCAACTAAAGGTGCATCACCTGCAATAATCTGTCTAGCTCTTTTAGATGTAGCCATAACGATAGAATATCTGCTCTGTACTACCGGCTGTTCGCCATCTTCAACCTCACTGTTAGCTACTGCCATTAAATCTGAATATGATGGATGTAACTATTTATTCTCCTTTCGAAAACTTTAAAATATCATTTTTAATCTTATTAACACAATCAGAACCTATAAGTTCCGGATCATTGTCTGTTACAATGTCATTAATACGTGCTGCACAATCTGCAATCTCATCATTTATTACAAAATAATCATATTTATCAATAACACCTGTTTCTTCTGCAGCCTTGCTTAAACGCTTGTTAATAACTTCCATAGTCTCTGTCTGCCTTCCAACTAGTCTTTCTTTAAGTGTATCTGCATTAGGTGGTAAAACGAAAATCATAACTGCCTCAGGCATCATCTTCTTAACCTGAAGAGCACCCTGAGTTTCAATCTCAAGAATAACGTTATTACCTTCATTTATGTTCTTTTCAACAAAATCTCTTGGAGTTCCGTAATAATTACCTACATAATTAGCATACTCCAAAAGCTGATTATTCTTAATCATATCTTCAAACTTTTCAGTTGTAAGGAAATGATAATGTGTACCGTCAACCTCGCCCTCTCTGGGACTTCTTGTTGTGGCTGAAATTGAAATCTTGTAATCTGAATAATTATCAAGAATATATTTTACAACTGTTCCTTTTCCAACTCCGGAAAAACCTGAAATAATTAATAACTTACCTTTTTTCATAATATGACCTACTCTATATTTTGAATTTGTTCCCTAACCTTCTCGATATCCGTCTTAAGTTCAATAGCCTTATCAGAAATCTCCTGGTCAGATGTTTTAGATAATGTAGTATTAGCTTCCCTGTTCATTTCCTGTGCTATAAAGTCCAATCTTCTTCCGATTGTTCCGCCATTAATTAACGCTTCCTTCATAGCCTTAATATGACTGTCAAGTCTTACAAGTTCTTCATCAACACAGACCTTGTCAGCAAACATTGTAACTTCCTGAGCAATTCTTGCTTCATCAATCTGAGTTTCTTCTAACAATTCATGAATCCTTGTTGTGATTTTCTCCTTGTATTCTTCAACAATAATCGGTGACTTTTCAGTAATAAACTGAACATTTAAAACCATACCGTCTAATTTCTTAATTAAATCTGTTTTCAGTCTTTCACCTTCAGCAATTCTTGTTTCAACAAGTCTCTCTGCTGCTCCGTCAATAGCCTTAATAACTAAAGACTTAATAATCTCTTCGTCATCAGCTTCATTCTCAATGGTTATAACATCAGGACTTCTCATAATGTAACTTGTTCTTACATCATTCTCAATGCCAAGATCCTCACTTATTCTTGCATAACATTCAAAGTATTCCCTTGCAAGTGTAGGATTATATCTTACACATTCATTGCCCTCTCCCTGATTTTCATAAGTAATGAATACGTCAACTTTTCCTCTTTCAACGTATTTTTTTAGTTCATTTCTTATGTCGCCTTCAAGAAAATTAAGCTTCTTAGGAACCTTAATTCCCAATTCTAAATATCTGTGATTAACAGATTTTATCTCTACAGTAACCTTTCTGTCACCTTCTGAAGCCTCAAACCTGCCAAATCCCGTCATACTTTTTAACATTTTTATCTCCCGGCCTTAGAACACATGTATATTAGAAAAAATGTTCCAATACCGTATTCCAAAGGTTTTTATAGTTTATGACCTAGTTATAGTCATAATTCACTTTATTATAATTCAAGAAAGCCGTACCGTCAAGGTTGACTTAATAAAGAAATAATAATAAAATTCTACTAGTATTTTAAACACAATGATTAGTACTCTTCTTTTCTTGCAAGATGTATTATTCATAAACACATTATAATAGGAGAAATATTATGGCTTTTGACGGCGTTACAGTGGCTGCTCTTGTTAAAGAATTCAACACCACTTTAAAAGATGGAAGGATATATAAAATCGCACAGACAGAATCAGATGAGCTTATGCTTACATTTAAAGCTGACAAGTCTCAGTATAGAATGCTTCTTAGTGCTAACGCAAGCCTTCCTTTAATATATTTTACAAATAATAATAAACCAAGTCCAATGACAGCACCTAATTTCTGTATGTTACTTAGAAAACATATTAATAATGGAAGAATTGTCAGTATAACACAGCCTGGACTTGAGCGAATCGTTGATTTTGAAATTCAACATCTTGATGAACTTGGCGACATAAAAATCAAGCATCTTATAATTGAATTGATGGGTAAACACAGCAATATTATTTTTACGGACGACAACAATATGATAATCGACAGTATTAAACATATTACTTCTGTAATGAGTTCCGTAAGACAGGTATTGCCTGGTAAACCTTATTTTATTCCGGACACCATGGATAAACACAATCCAATGGAAGCTACAAGAGAATCTTTTATGGAAACTGTTTTTTCAAATGCTATGCCTGTTTCAAAAGCAATCTTTACATCTTATACAGGAATTAGTCCTGCCATAGCTGAAAGTCTTTGCTTTGAGAACAAACTTGATTCTTCAATGCCCGCCAATGTTTTGGCACACGGCGACCAGAATCTTATTTGGATGAGTTTTTATCAGTTAATTAACCGAATTAAAGATGGAAACTTCACTCCTTTAATATATGAGAAAAATGGCAAGCCTGAAGACTTTGGTGCTGTTCCACTTTCAATATATGGTGATTGCACTGCAACTAATTACGAAAGTATTAGTTTATTATTGGAAGACTTTTATTCCAAAAAGAATCTGTACACAAGAATGCGCCAGAAATCTTCCGACTTAAGACGTATTGTTTCCACTGCTCTTGAAAGAGACAGAAAGAAATACAATATTCAGCTTAAGCAGATGAAGGACACTGAGAAAAAAGATAAATACAAAGTATATGGCGAAATTCTCACTGCCTACGGATATTCAATTGAACCTGGTACCAAGAAATTTGAAACCGAGAATTTCTACACAGGAGAGCCTATTACAATTCCATTAGATGAAACATTATCTCCTATAGATAATGCCAAAAAGTTCTATGACAAGTATGCCAAGTTAAAGCGTACAGGGGATGCATTAATTGATATTATTAAGACAACTAAAGCATCAATTGATTATCTTGAAACAATCAACGTATCAATTGATATGGCAACAAGCGAGCATGACTTAAAGGCAATTCAGCAGGAACTTGTTCAGACAGGCTACATTAAACATAAGAAAACAAATAACAAAAAAGAAAAGAACCTTAGTAAGCCACTTCACTTCGTCTCCTCAGACGGCTTTGATATATTTGTTGGCAAAAACAATATTCAAAATGAAGAACTTACATTTAAAGTTGCCACAGGAAACGATTGGTGGTTCCATAGCAAAACTTTCCCCGGTTCACACGTTATTGTAAAAGCTAACAACAGTGAATTACCTGACAAAACTTTCGAGGAAGCTGCAAGACTTGCCGCTCATTTTTCAAAGGGACAGGCTCAGGACAAGGTTGAAATAGATTACATTCAAAAGAAACACATCAAAAAAGTTGCCGGTGCAATGCCCGGATTTGTAATCTATCACACCAACTACTCAATGAACATATCTCCTGACATAACAGGAATAAAAGAAATTTAATTACATTTAATAAAGGAGCAGATTCAAATTGAACTGCTCCTTTTAAACATACCCTATTTTTAGTATAGACAATAGAATCTACATGAACCACTACTTTCAAATCATAATTAATTCTCTATTTTAAAATAAATTCCATCTGTGTTTCTTTTGGAACCATACCCATTTTTTCATAAAATCTGCGGGCTGTATCGTTGCCTTCCCAAACGTTAAGTGTAACTTCATAACAGCCCATTTTCTTTGCTTCTTCCTTAACATGCTCAAAAATCTTCTGCCCTACATGTTTTCCTCTAATATTTTGATCCACACACAAATCGTCAATAAATAAAGAATCAAACGGCACCATATTAGTTGAAAATGGCTGTTTCTTCTTTATACAAAAAGCATATCCCATAACACTGTCATTCTCATCTACTGCCACATACACAGGTCTGTTAGCATCATTAAAAATTTCCATTAATTCCTCTTTTGTATATTTTGTTGTTCCACCAATAAAAATGTCCGGTCTGATTTTTGCATGTATATTTAAAACCTGTGTTAGTAATTTAATTACTGAATCTATATCTTTTTCTTCTGCTAATCTAATGTTCATTTATATTCTCCTTTGCTGTCATATAACATTTCTTCTTATATTTTTTATTAAATATATCCGTAATTATTATAGCAAATGAAATAAAAAAAGCACAGAAAAACATGATGACCACCATGGTTTCTCTGCGCTTTTAATTATATTTTTATTAACCGATTCCACCTAAAATTGCACCTGCAACTAATGCTATAAAAGCTAATGGAACTAAAACATATTTTCCAAGTGGCATAAAGCATTTGCCAATTGGCTTTTCTTTTCCTGTATTTACAGCTGTTGTAGCAAAATCTTTTCCTGCAACCCAGAAAAACATTATTGCTGCAAGCATGGCTCCCAATGGACAGATGTAAATTGACACTGCATACATCCAACCTGAAACAATTTCCATACCTACGGCTGAGCCTATGCAAGCAATGACAAAGCCGGTTCCGCTTTTAAAAGCATCCCTCTTTTTTTCCATAATTAATATATCCTTCCTTTTTGTGCTTTTCGCACTATAAGGTCTATCATACCATATTATAGAATATATATCTATTTAATCAGCAATAATAAAATGTGAATATATCTATTTAATAATAGGCATATCTTCTTAATTAAATGCAACTATTAGAGTATATCTTTTCAATAGAAGAGAAACTCTAACAGGAACATATTTCATTTTTTAATTTTCGTGCTGCAGAATTAAGTGGATGCTGGCAATCATGCACAATACATATTTCTCTATTAGGAATTTTTTCTTTTAAAGAAATCTCAACAATTTCGTTTTTCTCAATACTTTCTCTTGCCATAGGTTCAGGAACAAATGCCATTCCTAAATCTGACTTTACCAAAGGAATAATCTGGTCTGTAGTTGCCACCTCCGTGTCAGGATTAAGTTCAATACCATATTTTAAAAATATCTTATTATAAAAATCGTATGTAGTAGTTTCCTGCCCCAAACTAATTAATGGATAGTCTTTAAGATTTTTTAAAGAAATATTGTCATCTTTTATATGCTCAAAATCAGTTCCACCTATTAATATTTCCTTAAATGAACATAAGATTGTTTTTTCTAAAGGCGACTTAACCTTTACAGGTGTTGATACAACTGCAAAATCTATCTTGCCACTTTTCACAGCCTCAATTGCCTGTGGCGTTGAATGGTTATATATTTTTAGTCTTACTTTTGGATACATTTTGTGAAAGGATTTTAGAATATCTAATAAAAATATATTTAAGGCAGTTTCGCTTGCTCCAATAGAAATACTTCCCTGAAAAATTCCTTCATCGTCAGCCAGTTCTTCCTCTGCCTCTAAAAGTTGTGCCATAGCAATTGACACATGTTCATATAAACGCTTTCCTTCCTGTGTAAGCTGCACACCTCTGTTCGTTCTAACAAATAAAGTGCTGTTAATCTGTTGTTCCAAACAATTCATTGCTCTTGTAACATTAGGCTGACTGTTACCTAATGCCTGAGCTGCTCTTGTAAAATTCTCATATTTAGCAACATAATAAAAAATTTTATAATAATCTAAATTTACATTCATGGCATTCTCCTTGGTATATTAATTACTTATTGCTATCATATCAATTATGATTTTTACTTATTTCTATAATCATAGTATAATCTAGCCGAATGAAATATTCAAGAAAGGGTGTGAGTTGTATGAGAGAAGGAACAATTTTTCCAAGAGAAGAAAAAACAGAAGTGTTATTTCAGAAAATTCTTAATGATCCCTGGGCATGCGAAAAACTTCAGGAAACATTTTGCAATTATCTTTTTTGCGATGATGAAATCAATAGCTATTTATCTCCATTAGAATTCTCACAGGCATTATTCAATGCTTATCACAATAGAGATTTATCAGCCTTTTTGATGGCTATTTGTGAAAATACTATATTTGATTTACTTAGAAATTCATATCTGATTCCATATAGATTTAATGCTGACGGAATAGAAAATCCTGTAATTATGACCGACGATAATGGATTATTACTTCCAAAGTATAAATCAAAAATTCACGAAAAAGACTACAATCATTTTCATGAGATATATAAAAAATTAAATAACAATAAAAAAATATATCTTGCAAAAGCATATAGATATAATCATAAATACACTTCAGACAATATGGAAATGAAGCAGCAAATTCTTGAAAAAAATACAGGTATATTAATTATTAGAGAATTGCCTGACACTGTAACGGCTAACAAAACTGAAGCCGAAGCCTATTCAGCAGTTTGGGACTTAATGATTGAACTTGAAAAGAATCTCCCTATGGCATTTGTTTTTTACGGTCAGGACTCACTTGTGGAAAATAATAAAAGATATGATGAAATTGGAATATTTCTTCCAAATTCCATCTTTTTAAAACATTTAGAAAAACATGTAGCGAAAGCAGAGGCGATTATATATGCCAACAAATAATTACATTGATATTATGGAAAAAAACCATATGGAAATTCCATGGCATGATTATACCGGTGATGACAGTAATACATTAATTAAAGAGTCAGGTTTGATTGAAAAAGCATCTGTTATTGGCAGAGTTGGTTTAATTATGCTTTCCTGTGGCACAGGTGCATGGCGTGTAAGAACTTCAATGAACAGACTTTCAAAGGAACTTCATGTTACATGTACAGTTGATGTTGGACTTATGTCCATTGAATTTAACTGTTTTGATGGAAAAGACTGTGTTTCACAGTCTCTTAGTATAGCTAACACAGGGGTTAATACTTCAAAGCTTTACAGAATGGAACAATTTGTTGACAACTTTCCAAAGGAAGACGCCCATTTGACCGGTGAAGAAATTCACAAACGACTTGATGAAATAGAGAAAATTCATACATTGTATTCTCCTGTTAAATTAGTCTTGCTGCAGCTTTTGCCTGTTGTGGTTTTACATTTCTTCTTGGAGGCGGGCCAATTGAAATGCTTTTTGCGTTTATTGCAGCCGGTGTTGGAAATATTGTCCGTACAAAGCTTATAAAACATCATTTTACATTATTTTTAAATATAGCAGCATCAATTTCAATCGCATGTTTGGTTTATGCCATTTGTTTTAATGTTGCTGAGTCTGTGCTTGGTATTGCCCATGTACATGAAGCCGGATATATATGCTCCATGTTATTTATAATTCCCGGCTTTCCATTTATAACAAGCGGCATTGACCTTGCTAAGCTAGATTTACGTTCAGGTCTTGAACGATTAACATACTCAATAATAATTATATTAGTAGCAACAATGTTTGCCTGGATTATGGCACTTCTGTTAAAGCTACAACCACAGGATTTCACAACAATACATATGAGTAAAATTTTACTATTAGTATTAAGAATAATAACAAGTTTTTGTGGTGTATTTGGTTTCTCAATTATGTTTAACAGTTCTATACCAATGGCTGCAACAGCCGCCTGTATTGGTGCAGTTGCAAACACACTCCGTTTAGAACTTATAGATTTTACACACATGCCTTACTCTGTGGCAGCTTTTATTGGTGCCCTAACAGCTGGGCTTCTTGCTTCTTTCATAAAAAGCAATAATGGATATCCACGAATATCCCTTACCGTTCCTTCCATTGTAATTATGGTTCCGGGACTTTATTTATACAGAGCAATTTACAATTTTGGCATTATGTCACTTACGGAAGCTGTCTCATGGTTCTCATTAGCTATTATGATTATTATGGCTCTTCCATTAGGATTAATTTTTGCCAGAATATTAACTGATAAAACTTTCCGTTACTGCACATAACGGTGTGTTTAAAACATAGATTGGCTTTTCCCTTTTTCAGTCAATGTTTTATTCACGCTTAAAAGAGAAAACACAGTTGTGAACAATGGTTCACAACTGTGTCAAAAATCTTTTTACCCCACTCTTGACAAAGAGCCGTTTTTTTTGAGCGTATTCTCTTTAATTGGTCGCAAATCGGTCGCAATTCTCGACTTTAATTATCTCAATCCCTTATAAATAAAGGCTTTTATTTATCCAACTGTTTCATTGTCGGGAATAATCATATGCTATACTTATTATCCCATACTACAAGGTATTATCGTTATTTCCCTAATTCAGTCAAACTTATCATAGTGTATTATAATGTATAAAGGAATATTATTATTACGTCCTTTTCACGTCTTTTGTCACTTTTTACGTCCCTAATAATAAGGTTCTCCTTCTAAAAAAGTTTTAAATTGTTTGATAAATTTTCAATTGCTTTTTGTTTTGC
>ENA-OQAZ01001061-OQAZ01001061.1-human-gut-metagenome-genome-assembly--contig:-NODE-1061-length-14064-cov-4.733013_pt1 | contig 14064 bp, 9 predicted proteins | sample MGYA00242737_ERZ504531 | MGnify/ENA primary metagenome ERZ504531 (study PRJEB26092, sample SAMD00036244) | human gut metagenome | host: Homo sapiens | study: EMG produced TPA metagenomics assembly of...
TGTTTCAATTCTTTGGAATACTTTTTATTCCCTTTCAATGTGAATGCATTTGCTCCCATAGATTCATAGTTTCGAATCCATTGTTGGACAGATGCGAGACTTACATCAAACATATCGGCAATTCGCCATTGGCTTTCTTTTCCCTCCAGATATAGATTTACAGCGTATATCTTATCCTCAACAGATACTTTTCTTTTAGACATAAAATATGCTGTGTCATTTGAGGATACCTTTACTAACTTCTTTCATACTCTCTTTTTCTTCTTTCACAATCAACGGAATTTCTAAACAACCTTTATTCTGCTATATTAATTTCTGGTGATTTCATCAAGCTCATTCATTTTCATCACCTCTTCCGTATTCGCACAGTTTATCCGGAGGTTTCCCCAAGAGTTGAATACAGTCTAAGCGAACTTGGACTTACTCTGAAACCTATTCTCGACTCAATGGTCGAATGGGGAACGCCTATAAAAAAATGTAGGAAGAATTTTTTATTTATCTGTACTCAACAATGTCTGTCAAAGGTTTCCGTGGTCTTTTGGCTGGGGCTTCATTTGCAAATCCGATAGCGACAATTCCTGTCAACTGGCTGTCTGTTTCAATGAAGTCTATAAGTTCATTATATGAAAAACACGTATTTGCAATCCATAATGTACCTAATCCATAACTTGTCGCAGTCAATATCATGTTTTCAATAGCAGCGCCTATCGATAGCGAATCACAAATTTCCACAATACGTTTTTCATCTTCAATACTATCAAATGGAGTTTTCTGATTTGTATTAAGCACTGCTATAAGACATGGTGCTTCTTCCATAACTCTAACAGTATTCTCAGCATCCGGTATAGCAAATGCCCATTCTGGCATAAGTTTATGAGTGATTTTTTCTGACTTTATTCCCTGGTGCATAACATCAACCAGCTTAGACTTTTCTTCACCTTGATATACAATAAATTTCCAAGGTTGTCTGTTTTTGGCAGATGGAGCAAGAGTCGCACTGTAAATTATATCTTCAATTATTTCCTTACTGATCTCATGCCTTTTATATTTTCTTATACTCCTTCTGTTCTCAATTTCTTTAATCATATATCTTACCTTCCTATCACTTATCGTCTATAAGCACTCTTGACAATACTACGCACTATCTCACATTTCATATAAAATTTTGAATTCTACAAATTGAATTTATCTATTTGCATAATCAATCAAAATCTTTTTGCAACTACTGCAACGATAAGCTTCGCAATGAGGGATTCCGCCTGAACCTTTACTCAGTTCCAAATCGTCCGATTTTTTAATACGAAAAACTTTTATCGGATTATCAACTGCAAAAGTAATGTCTCGTGAGCTCATTAGGTATCCTCTTATCATTTCTTCACCACAATATGGACATTTCATGCCGATTTGCCTCCCTCGTAAAACTTTAATTATTTTTTTCGCAATAATATTGCAAATAAAACGATTAGAACTAATCCAACAACTCGATTAACTTATCAAGAAATGCCTCTTCTCCCATGTATTAATTTTGAAAAATACAGCTTGGCTTCCTCCTGCTGTAATTGCAGAAAGTTGTACTGGATCTTTGTCATTTTGGAAAAGTGTAATATTAAGACTCACTCTGTTTCCTCCAGCATAGCTATAACGCTCAAAAACACGAACGCTGCAACGCGCAGTTCCACTTCGAAAGTCACTGGCATCTTCTAGCGTTGCTGACATACTACCATTTATTATTCCGTCTTCAATTTTAGAAAGCAACTGATCAAAATCTTCATTTATATATCTTTCTATTTTTGCCATGTCCAACACCTTCCTTTCAACTATCTACACTGAAATTTGAATCACTATTTACTTATGCTTCATAGTACCTGTCACCAATGTGTTCCATCCAATGTCAAAACTCTAAACTATCCGCGTTCAAAAGGAATATTTCATTCCCATGATGACAAATCCCTCATCATTTCTCCAAGGTCTTTTGCTGCCATTTACAACGACAACCTTCTTGAAAGAGTCCGGGATATTACGCAGAGAATTGAACTCCTGAATCTGCTTTTCTTCTGAAGTTATGTCATAAGCAACCTGGATGTAGTATCTCTGATTGCCTTGGTTAACTACAAAATCAACTTCCAGCTGCTTACGGACACACTTGCCCTCTTTATCTTTATCAAAGATTTGCACAACACCCACATCAACATTGTAGCCACGAATCAGAAGCTCGTTATAAACAATGTTCTCCATGATGTTGGTAGGTTCCTGCTGTCTGAAATTCAAACGGGCATTTCTCAGTCCTGGATCAGTAAAGTAATATTTCAGATTTGCACCAATATACTTTCTGCCCTTAATATCGTATCGGTTTGCTTTAGAAATCAAAAACGCATCTGCCAAATAGTCAATATGATTGGAAATCGTTTTATTTGTATAACTCATCTGACGCTCACTGGCAAAGGTATTAGCAATCTTTGAAGGGTTGGTCGGTGCGCCAATTGCAGATGCAAGCACATCAACCAGAATGCCAATTTCATCCACATTTTGGATCTTGTTTCTTTCAATTACGTCCTTCAGATAAACATTTGCAAAAATGTTTTTCAGGTAATCTGCCTTCTGTCGTTCACTCTGTAAACCTACGACCTGCGGCAATCCTCCATAGATCATGTAGTCATCCCAGGCATCGTCGTAATCACCTTCATAGACAGAATAAACCTCTGCAAAAGAGAGGGGATAGATTCTGATCTCATCACCTCTGCCACGGAACTCAGTCACAATGTCGCTGGACAGAAACTTAGAATTGCTTCCGGTGACATACACATCAATGTTGCTCATCATATTATTGAATGGCATCGAGATCTCATCCAAAGTCTTCCCCCATACGTCCGCATCCTGCAACACAAGGCCCTCCGATAAAATCACATTTCCTTCATTCTGAAGAATCACTTGCAAGCCAAATAAATCCCTATAAAACTCTATGGATTTTTCTATATCATCTACCACAATCAGTACATTCTTTAGTTACTGCATGGCTATAATGCAAAATATAATGTAAATTTAAAGGAGAAAATACACATGAAAAAAATTAAGGAAATAGCTTCAGGATTATTAATACTTCCTTTCAGGTATAGATGACTACACTGTTAAATTCATTTAAATTTCTCTACAAAAGCTCACTGCTGGTTCAAAAAATACCAACAGTGAGCTTTTATTTCTTACCCCCTATTTCCTTTTCCTGCGAATAATCACTACTGTAATTATTGCTATGCAAGCTACCATGACCAAAACTATCGGAAGAAGATTTCCTTCATCACCAGTTTGCACTGCCTGACCTTTTTGATCTGTATTTTGACCTGCATTATTTTGATTTCCTCCTACATCTACTGTAGTTTTCTGTACCAATGCGCGACGTGCATTTTCTAATTCTTCTGTTGCTGCTTTTACTTCTTTTGCACTACCTGACTTCAGAAGTTTTTTCGCTTTTTTCAATGCATCTTCTAATCTCTGATAAGAGTCTTCTGTATACAACTCCTTATCCACTTTTTCAGCCGCCTGAATCTTATCCTTTAATGCTTCTACATTAACCAGTTTTTTCATTGCCTCTTGAATCTTATCAATATATTTATCATCAGCGCTCTTTTCTGCCTCTGCGACAATATCCATCAATTCCTTATAAGAGTCTTCTGTATAAGATTCAGCCTTCAATGCCTTCGCTGCCTGAATCATCTGCTCCAAAGCTGCTTTATCACTTGTAGTCAATCCATTATATTTTTCTTCGATTAGTTTCAGCGCCTGTGCAACCTGTTCTTTTGTACCTGCATCAAGAAGTTGTTTTCCTGCTTCTACAGCTGCAACATAAGACTGATAACTTTCTTTCGTATATAAAGTACCGTCTACGCTTTCTGACTGTTTAATCGCTGCCTTCAGAGTACTGATATCAACTAGATTTAACATGCTATTCTGGAAAGCAGTTCTCTTAGCAATAAATTCTTTTGGATTTACACGTTCTGTTCCGGCTATTTCTGCCTCTTTATCCGTAGCCACCAACGTATCAATTTCTGATTTAATCGCTGTCAACGCCTGATAACTAGCTTTTGTATACGGATCTGCTTCAACCAAATCATATTTTTTCGTTTCCAGCTCTGCAAGTTCTCTGTTTCTTGTAGAATAGACAAGATTATTCTGCGCTTCTGTCACATTTTTCATCAGCTCATCTGCATCTGTCTGCGACAAATTATCCGGAGTTTTCATTGCCTTTTCCAACTTGCCAATTACATTTGCATATGCAGAATAAGTAACTTTTGTATAAATTGTTTCCTCATTACTGATTTTTTCAGCCAACATTTTTTTCATATTTGCGACGGTTTCTTCATTCGCTTTTGTCTTTGCATTTGTACGTGCTGACTCTAATGCTTTAATCGCTGAATCCACCATTGCCTGACTTGCATTTTCATTATCATAGATTTCCTGTGCAGTTTCTTTTGCCTGTGTGTAAGCTGTTTTGCTATCAGCTGTCCATGTGTCATCCTCTGCTTTTGCAAGTTCTGCTTTTAATGTTTCTTTGTTTACTTCTCCGCCACGTTCTGATGAAGTTTCAATCTCAGCAATTTCCGGAATTACATCTTTCCAAGTAACCGTCAGTGTTTCCAGCATTTTTCCTTCTGGAATAACAAACTCATTGATTACTTGATTCAGTTTTCCAAGGTTTACTTTTTCACTAGCTTTTGTAACATTACTTTTATCTAAATAAGTTGCTGTAACATCTGCTTTAGAAATATCGCCGATCTGTATCAGACGACAGATGCGATTGATGTTGGATCTAACACTCTCCAGGTAAATGAACTGTTCTTTTTAGAAGACTTATAAGTTGTACCATAACTTCCATCCCGCATATTAGACGGAAGCTTTCCTACTTCTTCAATTGCTTCTGACACAATCTGTCTACTCTGCTCAGGAGAAATATATTCTCCTCCATTGATCTGCAGTTCATTAATTGCAACCCATCTATGATTATATGTTTCATTCGGCATGATGCGGATATATCTTCCATCTACATCCAGACCTGTTGCTTCTTTATACATATATCCCGGATTTTTATCATCATGGGTCAGAGTAATGCCTTGCATGTCTTTCGCTACTGTATTATCATGCACATTTTGAGTTGGTTTTCCAACCGTCATAACCTCTGTCCAGTTTTCACCATCTGTTGACACTTCAAATTTTGCATTTCTCAAATAATTCAACTGTGTTTCTACAATATAGTAACGCAGAGAGTTAAAGTGAATAACTTGTCCCAGATCAAATGTGATATGTTTGCCAGCTTCCTGTTTTCCATTGATCATACCCAATGTACTTAATTTTCCATCAAATACATTTCCAACAGTTCCTGCCACACGCATATCATTTGCATCCTGTGCTTTTTCAAAGTCTGTATCTACTTTTTTAGCTCCGACAAACTTATAAGTCACTTTAAAATCATTCAAAGTAATCTGGCTTGCTTCTTCGCCATTATTTTTAATGCGTATATACGCTGCATCTACATTTTTTGCATCCGCTGCGTAAGGCTTCCATGTGATTTCATTCATAGACGTCTCCAGAACTACATTTTCCGAAAGTGCCGGAATTGTAATATTCTGTATTGCTTTGATATCGCCAAGTTTCACTCCGATATACTCGTCTTTGTTCAATGTAACTGTTCCGTTACTTAATGAAACACTGCCTTCCTCCAGACTTGCAGTGATATTTGTATCAACGTTCGTATAAAGCCCTGCTCTCGCACCACTTGCATCTTCATTTGCCGGAGAAAGAATCTCTATTTCACCAATTCTTACCCAGCCTCCTGTTACTGTATTATTATGAATACGCACCGCTTTTACATTAGCAACATTTCCGAATGAAATGGTCTGATCACCTTTATCCGACAATGTACCCGCTTTTGTCCATGTACTCGTTCCCTCAATCTGATACTCTACATCTGCATTGCTGAACTTATCACTCTTTGCTGAAACTCCCTGCACCAAACGGAAGGAACCAATTGTTTTTGGCTCCGGGAAAGTAACTGTCAATGTTGCTCCTGCTGGAATTGTATCTCTTCCGGGGTTTTCGTATGGTCCTTTTGCCAGCCATACTTCACTGCTGTTATCTCCATCAAAATATTTATCTTCCGATGCGTTATTTTGTATAGATATCTGCTCATATGTAACAGTTCCTGTATATCTTTTCTGTGTATTTGGATTGATTCCGGTGTCAATATAATCAGTTACATATTTTGCCATCGCTTTAATAAACGGAACAATATGCTGTACTCCGACTTCTGCTTTTTCATAATGATCCAGATACCAGAGTTCATGTGTCTTTGACTGCTCGAACGCAGCTTTTGCTTCTGCATTATAACGAAGTGCAGTATCTGCATCCTCATTGACAATTGCCTTAATAGCATTCAAATATCCAATTGCTGAAACAGTTGTATCATCCCAGCAATCCAGCCAATATACAATCTGATCTCTAACCTTTATGTCTACAGCCTGTTCTCTATAAACAGCAGCTGCATTCTGTAAAATCTGGAATTCAGCAATCAATGCATCCGCTTCTTCTACAGTAACTGTACCTGTCTTTAATTTATCACGAAAATCCGTCAGTTTCGGAGCTAAATCTACGGATTCCTGCAATGCTGTTACTCGAGAATCCATGTTCTGATTCATCATATGTTTAGACAATTCATACAACGCTGTAGAGGCTTCCGTTTCCACTGCTGAATTGTGGTCTACATATTTGAAAGAATCCTGCCATGCCTTGTTTGCTATATCTGCATTTTCCCAAATATTCCATGAATAACATGCATTTCCGAAAATTGCCACTTTACTTGGCTCTGACTGCTGCATCGGATTAAGTACGATACCTTGAATCTTTGCCGGATCAACTCCTGGATGTAGAAATGTTGTATATCCGCCCATAATCAGATGGCTTTTAGAATTATCTGTACAAGGCCAGTTAATCCACATATAAGGACCGCGTCCCGCATTATTTGTAAATGTATTGGTAAAGTTCTGGTTTACTTCGCCCCATACCCTACCGCCTGTCATAACAATCTGTACATTTTCCGGGAAATTTTTGTAATATTCCTGTCCGTTGTACATATATTCCTGTGGACAAAACGGCAACGTCTGTTTCAAATCTGGATATGTTTTTTTCATTTCTGCCAGCCACGCTGTCATATCCGTTAAAAACTTATTATAATTATTTCCACCTACATTTCCCGCATCGTCTGCCAAAATTGCAACTTGTCTGACACCTGCTTCAATCACCTGAGCAAGTTTATCTTGTACTGCTTTTAAATCAGCTTGATAATTACCGTCAAATCTAACCGGATTATACATAAATGTATGAAGTGCATACACAAAACGGCATTTAGATGCATTCCCCGCTTCTGCCAAAGGTCTGATTAATGTATTCAGTTCCTCTTCTGTATACAATTCTCTCCATTTTGCATTATGCTTTGGATCATTTTTTGGTGCATAGAAATAGGAATTCAGTTTATAATAACCGCCCCATTTCATAAGATTGATTCGATCTTCTGTAGACCATGGATTTCCATAATACCCTTCAATAAATCCACGACTTGCAACATCTGCCCAGTCCTCAATGTGAAAATTCCGGATGGTATTACTATCCATCTGCTTCAAAATATGATACAACGTCGTCAATCCATAATAACTTGCATCTGTGTCTGCACCTACTACAGTGATCACATCATTATTACTATCCAATACATAGGCGTCCAGCTTTTCATACAAATCCGCTGACTGCATATTCACATGTTCATTTGCGTAAGTATCTGCAACTTCTCCCGAACCATCAATTCCAACAAGAATATTCGTCTTGCCCTCTTCAATTGACTCGGATGTGGTCACTGTTACCCCGTCTTTCAACGCAAGTGCTTCTGCTAATCGATCTTTCGTTGCCTGATCGATTCCTGATTCATATACTACATTGACCTCGTTTTTGATAACATAGTCACCTTCCGTATATTGAACCACCTGTGGATTCGGATAAATTTCATACTCTGCAGCCGCAGCTTCACTCCGGACTGGCGATATTGTCAGTCCGGAAACAGTCATTACTAATGCCATGACTCCTGCAGCGAATTTCTGAAAGCCTTTTTTGTTCTTTCGATCAATTCGTAATTTTTTCAAAATTTCCTTCCTTAAAAGGATTGTCACATAATACTCTTCAAATTGATTATTTAACATCTTTCCTTTTCTTTCCAATCATTATAGCTCCTACTATTCCTACTATACCAGCTGCTGCTAATGCAACTACGCAAATTCCTACTGATGCAGTATCCCCTGTTTGTACTGCATTATTTGAATTGTTTGTATTGCCTGTATTTCCTTTGGAGCTACCATTTCCGTCCGGTTTACCTGAACCCTGGTTTCCTGAATCCGGTTTTTCTGGATTCGGTTTTTCTGGATCCGGCTTTTCTGGACTCGGCTTTTCTGGATCCGGCTTTTCTGGATCCGGCTTTTCCGGACCCGGCTTTTCTGGATCTGGTTTCTTAGCTTCTGTCACTGTGATTGCAAACTCTGTTTCAAAACCACCATAGGTCACTGTTACTTTTGTATTTCCTTTAGACAACGCTGTCTTTGTATCTGGATTAAATGCAAAGTCTTTTGCAGTCTCTTCTGAATATACAACATCCGCCGTTGTACCATTGTCATATGATGTAGTAAGTACAAGACCTGTAGGATCTAAGGTTTCTCCTTCTTTATATGTTGTTTTTGTCGGGAAGCTCTTTATGGAAATATTATTCATTTCCGGTTTTTTCAACTCAATTGTAAATGATACCTCTTGACTTCCTGTATATCCATACTGTCCAATACCTGTTACGATTGCAGTTGCAGTTCCTGGTGCCTCATTATTATTATAAGTAAGTTTGTAGTCTATGCCATATCTGAGCACCTTATCTCCCAAGGTAACTTCAATGTCTTCTTTTGACAATGTTACCGGATGATCTTTATCTACAACAGAAACCAGTTTTTTCTCATTTGTAAGAGAAACAGTTGCATCTGAAATGTCTGTCTTTGAATCTGCTTTACGCAAGCGAATCTCTGCAGCACTTGCAAATTTATTCTGCTGTGATCCTTCACCATAAGTTTCAACGCCGGTAAGTCGAACATATTTTGCTTCTGTCGGTTCATTAAACATTGCGATATACCAGTCATCTGTATTATCCCAATTTCCAACAGAAACTTCTGTCCAATTTTGATCGTCCTTACTTACCTCTACTCGATACTTACTGATACGTCCATTTGAAGCACCACCACGTCCTTTGTAGCGTAATGCATCTAGGCTAGTAATTTCATTTAACTCAAATTTAATCCAAAATGTATCACGACTCGCTTGCGGATTCCATGATGTATGCCAGATAGTACCTTCATTGCCATCTAAAACATATCTTGCCGGACCTTCATTGCCTTGTCCACTCTGTTCACTTCCAGCTGTCACCGATATTTTTTGGGTATCATAATCCCGTCCTGCATAACTGGATCTGTATTTCCAACACCTTTTCCGTCTAAGTTGATGACAAATTCATTTCTGGTTGTATGATCTTCTGATTCAATGATTAGCTTCGCTTTATTTTCATACGGCGGTACATAAGTTACCGCTGCATTATCAGCTGCCACATAGTCTATTGTATCAATAACAATAGCTTCTGTATCAAAACTTCCTGCAGCAAGTTCTTCCTCACTTAACTCAAGACCATTTACCGTTAATTTAGAAAGATTTGCAGTAGAATTGGTCGTATATGAACCATTCCACTCAATAATCTCTACTTCTGTAATACCAGTACATGTTTCTGTTTTTCCTGCCTCTTGAGGAGTTGTATTTGTTACTTGCAGTCTTACAAAAGTTGCTACAGTTGGATCAAATGTATATGTATATGCTTTTACACGTTCTGGACTTTCATTTTCCGCAATTGTTTCTTCCACTGAAAGTTCTTTCCAACTTCCTTCATCTCCTGTTTCAGATACAAAGAGTTTTGTTCTTCCTTCCCGAGGGAATGTCATTGCACCATTATCTTTGGAATAATATACAACAATTTTTCCTACACGCTGCTGAGTAGCATAGCGGAATGTGATTTCAGAAGTTGGATCTGTATTTCTAGTTGCCCAGTTTGACCAACAAGTTGGATTTGCGCCTCCACTATTGTTGTCTCCAATTTCTTTCTTTCCATCCTTAATTGCATCCAGTGTATCTGACTGTTGTCCTTCCGGTACATCCTGACTTAAGTATGCTGCGCTACTTACACTGGAGCCTAGCTCTATCTTCTGTTTTTCTACACGAATGGTCGCTGTAACCTCTACATTCTGTCCTAGAACATCTGCTGTTCCTTTCACTGTCACAATTCCTTCTGCATCGTAACTTCCATTCGGTTCTCCCCAAGCAACTGGGAAGGACGCATTCATTACTTCACCATCTTGAAGTACCGCCGGTCTGGATTCCGGAAGTGTCGGTTTCGTTCCAAGCGGAACAGTTGTTGAATAGTTCAGCAGGGAAACTACCTGGTCAATCATATTGACGATTACTGTAAGAGTATCTCCTGCCTCTGTTGTACCTGCTACAGAAAATGTACCACTCTGTGCAATCTGTTCTTCTGTAATTGCATCCCATGTTACAGGAATCTCTTTTTCACTTCCATCTGTATACACTGCTTTAACAGTACTCGGAAGCTGTGGCATATTACCGGTTTTTACATAGTAGTTTTTAGACATTTCGTAATAACTGATAGCCTTTTCTCCTGTTGTATCCTGTTCTACCGAAGTCGTTGTTACTGTCACTGAAGAAGTTTCCAGACCTTTTGCACTGGCTGTTACTGTGAAACTTCCCGCTTTTTTTGTAGACTGTACAATTGCCAGTACTTTTCCTGCAAATGCATTTCTGCTATTTGCTGATAGGAGGTATGATCGTCTTGTCTTCCGTTATCAATACCCACCAGTTTACCTTCGCCTTCTACTTTAAAGCTTACTTTATCTTCCGCATTCGGAATAATATTTCCATCTTTATCTGTTACATCTACAGTTACATAAGTTAAGTCCGCTCCATCTGCTGCAATTGTATCGCGGTCAACTGTAGCTTTTAAATTCTTCTTCTCACCGGTGGTTGTTACAGATGTTCGACCATTCAGTTTTTCCTCTGAAATTTTCTGTCCATCCTGTCCGTAAGCTACTGCTGAAATTGTACCTGCTTTATACGGAACCTGCCATGTCAGATATAAATTCTTATGTTCTGTACCAGACTTATCCGTGCCTTCATAATACTGATATGTATACCCTTGTGTATTTGACTGTTTCTGTGTAAATTCCTTTGTCCCAAGGCTTTTCTTATCACCCGTTTTTGCATCTGTAAAGAATAATTCTACTTTTTTCGCATCTGTATAAACGACAACCGGAACCTTTCCACTGCTATCTTTCTTCACTGCATCTTCATTCCATGCCGGTAAAATATGAAGGGTATTTACTTCGTCATTCCACTGGCTCTGATAGAAGTAGTAACTATCTTTTGGAAATCCTGCAGTGTCAATAATTCCAAAATATGAATTCTTTGGAGACGGCCATGTTCCTTGTGCTCCTTTTCCAGTTCCGTTCCATGGTGTCGGCTCTCCAATATAATCAAAACCGGTCCATACATATTCGCCTGCCACAAAATCTCTCTTAATAACCTCGTACCAGGCACTGCTGGCAACTGCCCCCCAGTTAACTGCTGAATTATCATAGGATGTTAACTTCTGCCCCGTCTTACTTCCATCTATTCTGTCATATACACCTCGACTATTGACTGCTGAAGCAGTTTCAGAACCATACAACTTCCAATTTGGGTTACTATTATGAAGCGTATCATAATCATTTCCAGAACAATAATTCAAACCAACCGTACCATTTGCAGTTGTCATAGCATCCATCATGTTTTTCGGTATTCCAATCTTATTACCTTTTAACACGTTGTCGCCACGTGTTGCCGGTCTTGTGGTATCCAACGCAGTTGTCCAATCAATCAAATTCGCCTGAACATTTGCATACGCCTGTGTCAATACACCGGTTGCACCTTCCTGAACTTCATTTCCGAGGGACCACATAATAACTGACGGAGCATTCCAACCACGTTTTACTGTTGCTGTTAAGTCATATTTTGCCCAAGTCATTCCATTTTCTTTTCCAAGAATCTGATTGCTTTCATCTATTGTCTGATTGAAAAATCTGGCATAATCATTGTTATTTCCATTCTTAGCATTTTGCCAGCCATCAAACATCTCTTCTACAACAAGGATACCTTTTTCATTACAAATATTTATCAGTTCTTCTGCCGCCGGGTTATGTGTAACACGAATTGAGTTACATCCCATTTCCTTTAAGATTTCCACCTGACGCTCAATTGCACGTTTCCATGCCTCTGCTCCAAGCGCTCCCTGATCGTGGTGCATACACACACCTTTCAGTTTCATATTTGTTCCGTTTAATGAAAATCCACTATTTTCATCAAATTTAAAATAACGGAATCCATATTCTGTATCGTAAGTATCTACAACCTCTTCACCAATCTTTACTTCTGTACGCACTGTATAAAGCGCCGGATTTGTAGTACTCCATAATTCTGGATTCTGTGCATTTACTGTTGCATCAATCGCTGCGGTTTCACCTGCCGCAATCGCTTTTGTTTCTGTTGTCACAGTTCCGATATTAGCGCTTGGCTCCCCACCTTTTTTGAAAATGGTATGAGTCAATGTCACATTCTGTTCTCTGTCTGAATCGTTGGCTACAGTTGTCTTAATATTAGTAGTCACCGCTCCGTCTTTTTCTGTTTCCAAATTTGGAGTTTCTACCTTTGTCCCATATAAGTCAACATGTACAGGATTTACAATATTCAAATCTACACTTCTATAAATACCACTTCCTGAATACCAACGGCTGGATGGTGTCTGATGATTTACCTTTACCGTAATTACATTCTCACCATCAAATTTCACCAAATCAGTGATATCAAATGAGAATGGAGTATATCCATACGGATGGCTTCCCACCTGTGTTCCATTGACCCAAACTGTAGCATCCATATATACGCCACCAAAATCAATTCGCACACGTTTATTCTCCGCTGTTTTTCCAAGCGTGAAACTCTTTCTGTACCAGCCAATTCCACCCGGAAGATATCCGCTTTCTGCTTCCATCTTCGTTGAATACTCTTGTTCAATACTGTAGTCATGAGGCAGATTTACATGTTCCCATTTAGAATCATCAAATGCCGGTTCTTCCGCACCTGATCCATCTCCCAAATAGAACTTCCAGTTGTCATTAAAATTGACATCTCGTTTTGCTGCCGAATAATTGTTTACATAAACAACTTCTTTATCAGAACTCATCTGGCTTTCTGTTTCAGAAAGCACATTGACCGGAGTTCCTGCCGCAAATGAAACACTTGGAGTAAACATTCCAAAGGCAAGTGTCAGTGCAGCTGCTGCCATACCTTTTTCCTTTTTTAAATTTATACTTTTTTCATACTTTTTTTCTTTTTTAGACTTTTTTATAGCCTACTCTCTTCCTCCTTTTCCTTATTAATCTCTCGGAATCTTCGTAAATATTATCCTTATCCAAATACTCTTGCTCGTTCCACCTGGGATGTCATTGAACGGTTTTGGAATCTGGATTTATCTTTTACCGAGCGAGAAATCATTATATATAGTTAATTTTAGTATCTCATAAAAATAAGAATGCAACTCGTATTTTTTGTTTCATCCCTCCTGATTCTTTGTCATATTCGGAACTCTCAATAACAGAATCTAGGAAGCTTATCACTCACTTAGCGCGCTACCCCTTTCTTTCGTTTTTGGATTATAATGTTCTGTGGTTGTAACATGCATTCAAGGAATACAAACCATTACAGCCAAGAAGTGGTTTCTTATAGAAGACTGCCGGATACTCTTCAGAATGATCCCGGCAGTCCTTCTAATAATTTTTACTTTTCACAGCTCCGTTAATTCATAACGGTCTGTTTCTGTTCATCTAGATTAGCTTCTTTTCTGCGATATAC
>ENA-OQAZ01001062-OQAZ01001062.1-human-gut-metagenome-genome-assembly--contig:-NODE-1062-length-14064-cov-1.973739_pt1 | contig 14064 bp, 21 predicted proteins | sample MGYA00242737_ERZ504531 | MGnify/ENA primary metagenome ERZ504531 (study PRJEB26092, sample SAMD00036244) | human gut metagenome | host: Homo sapiens | study: EMG produced TPA metagenomics assembly of...
TAGCTTTTGCTTGGCCTTTATATCATCTGTAACAACATTAGGAAGCTGCTTGGTATCCCCCACAATAACAACATTCCTTGCACAGGACAATGCCAACGCACCAGTTGCAATATCTACCTGTGATGCCTCATCCATGATAAGGTAATCATACACCACATCTGAATTCAGGCTGTTTCTTGATGAAAATGTTGTACTTAATATAACCGGATACTCAGCCAATACATCGTATGGTTCCTTCCACAAATTATCTTCACTAAAAGTTTTCCTACTACTGTTACCTTCATATTTCCTTGCCAGTTTGTCTTTTAGGACAACCATTGACTGATTGCATAAATCCTCAAGCAAATTCTTATTAACACTATTTAAATACTTTTCAATATCTGCAATTTCCGCAGACAACTCCGCCTGCTTTGCACGATAATACATTGCTTGAAAGGTTGTAATTATTTTTGAAAGATCTTGTTTATAGAAATTCCAATCGATTACTCCATATTGTAATAAGGCTTTTATCTTAAACCAGAATCCTATTGCCTTTTTTTCTTCTGAAATCAATTGGCACTCCTGCCACAATACCATCCAATGTTTTGAAGATAGTTTTTTCTTAAACTTTATATTGTCTGTTTCAACATCCGATTCTTCAACATATTGATTGAAATATTCCTGTTCAGTAACCAACTGTGAAAGTTCCTGCCTTAAACACGCCAGTTTTTCCTGCTTATCAAAAACACTTTTAACTGACTGGATTGCTCTACTATTTCCTTCTGCAAAACACTTGGATCTTCTCCCGTTTTCCACGACGAAAAATCTGGATAAGCGGCGTCTTGATGCTCAACAAATAATTTCTTATTTTTAGAACTTCCTAATGTTGCAGCAATAAAACCCAAATTGTATTTGGGAGAAGATAATTTTTCATATACGTTTTCTGTTGCTGAATTATTATTAGATACTATCTGTACCGTTTTCCCTTGCATTAATATATTGGAAATAATATTCAATATCGTTTGTGTCTTCCCCGTTCCTGGAGGTCCCTGTATAACACTAATCTGATTCTCCATGGCATTTTTTACAGCCTTATACTGACTGTTATTGCATCCAAATGGGAAAATCGGAATGTATTCGCGTCCTGTTCTTTTTCCTTTCAATGATGATGGATTCAAATACTTTGCTAAAGCTACATCACTACTCACAAAAGAAATCTTGTCAAACTTCTTAGACAATAATTTTTCACCAGTCTCTTCATTCTTAAGATTACTCAAACCTGCGATTTGCTTTATATATTCAAATACATTTGATGACTGACTCTGGCAAGACATGACTCTATAATATGCAAGTCATTCCGACGATAATCTCTTTCACTACCATCACCAAAACAAATGTGCCAATAAGACTCACTTCCGCTTCTAAATACATATATTGCTTTAACATCAAAGAACTCTCGTCCTTCTCTGCTAATCCGATACATGTTAGGATTCAAAACCTCCGGATCAGTCAACTTTTCCACATTCAAATATGCATACGAGTATGTTTTTCCATTATTGAATTTTACATCCCATTTTTTGGTATTTCTATTGTAACCACATGACATTATTTCGGCTGTCTTTATTTCACCCTTGATAATGACCATATAACATCGTGTATTCATTTATTCCTCACTACTTCTTATCCGCACGCTGCTTGCCCTTAAATTCCTTCTGCACATGGCAATGTTCCTGTTTACCAACCAACTTATCACCTTCAAAATCCAGTTCTATAATATATGGCATCCAATCTATAATTCGCAGAAACTCTTCGCACCCGAAACTATTGTCATAAAAATTCAATATCGTACTAAGAGCAGTACCATGGGTTCCTATAACAATCTCTTTATCTGCATTATCTGACAAAATCTCGTTCAACGCCTCTATATTACGATTTTGAACCATAGCAATGGATTCTCCACCATCTTCATGATAATCATGGTCAGCCCAGCGTTTCTGAAACATTTCGTGGTTGTTTCCATCAGGGCCTTTTTCACGCTCCCTTAATCTCTCATCCGTTATAATCTCTTTTGCGAAAAAAAGCTGCTGTCTCTGCAATAGTATCCATACTACGTTTATATGGACTACAATAAAATGCATCTATTTTCTTGTTACTCAAAAATTCTAACACAACTACTGAATCTTTCTTCCCTTCTTCCGTCAAAGGTCTTGTCCTGTCTTCTTTCCAATCATGTTCCGGCTGTGCGTGACGCACGAAATAAACTCTTGTCATTTGATCAGCTCCATTTCATTTTCCATTTTTACAAATCCATACTTTTCATATAACGGTCGTCCCATCTCTGTCGCCTCTAAGTAATCTGTGATATGCCCTGTTTTCTCGCATTCTTTACCAGTAAATCTAATGTATGAAATGCAATCCCCTGTCTCCGATATTCCGATGCCGTATACATATTCATAATGTACGCCTTTTTACCGGTCGGATTATGGTAGGTCGGCATAACCTGATAAAAACTTACACCGCCCGCTCCAATAAACTTTCCGTTATCATACACCAAATATGCAATATGCTCTCCGGTTTCCAACGCACGCCTATAGTATGCATATGATTCCTCCTCCACAACGGACATATCCTCATCATCTGACAACTTATTTGCTGCACGAAGGACAATTATTCTTGTTCTTACCAATTCATATCTACCTTCAATTCTTCTGCAACAGTATGTGCTATTCTCTTTGCCAAGTTACTTTTGATTTCATCGTTTCGTCCCGGCCATAGTTTTACAATCACATGTGGCCTATTTTCTCCCTCGCAATCTAATGAAATCTACCATTATCAACCTTATCCCCAAATGAATCCGATGCTTCCCACGTGTTGCAATTGTGACATCATGACCTGCGGTTAAAAGCTCATTAACCATATCTATACCAAAAAAATCTTGTTCCACCAATGACTAAAATATTCATTGTTATGCCTCCTTATCTCTATATTTCACCACTTTCAAACGCCTTTTTCACCTGTTCCAAATCGGAGTACTTACCTTTTATTATCTGCAAAATTTCTTCATCCGGTTGCCACAAATCCGGAACCATGATTGGCTTACATCCCGCTCTGTAAGCCGATAGTAATCCGTTTTTTGAATCTTCAAGAGCTATACACTCTTCAGGATTTTCATTTAACATTTCACAGGCTTTTATGTAAATGTCCGGCGCTGGCTTAGATTTTTCAACCATATCTCCACAAATAATTGCGGAAAAACAATCTATAATTCCTGCGTCATTTAGATGTTTTTCCACTTCCCAACGTGGTGATGAAGAAGCAACTGCCAACTTGGCATTTGCTTCTTTCAAATACTCCAACAAGACATACAATCCTTGCTTTACAGGAACTTTATTATTTTCATAATAGTTTTTCAGAAATTCTTTTGTGTACTTACGCAATTCTTCCTGATTATACCGATCACCAAACTCTTCGTTCCAAATCTCATAAGAGGCAACAATGCTCATGCCTAAAGTTTTATAGACCATATATCCGGCTTTCCCAATACCAATCTTTTCACCGGCATAATCCCAAGCCTTTATAAACACTTTCTCTGTATCAAACATCAGTCCATCCATATCAAAAATAACATTCATTTTCTTTACCTCCTTTTAAAGTTCTATCAATCCGGCTTCGTCAAAATAATAAATATTCTCTTTCTTATATCCATACTTTGAATCTGGAAATGATATGTGCGGTTCAAATGTAAAATACTTCACATCGCCAAGCTTCGTCATATTACCTTTTTCAATGTAAACTCTATCACCTTTAGTTTTCACAATGGAATGTCCCAGGTTGCCCATAAAATCAAGATTCACAAATCCATTTTCCACTATGAACTCATTCATATGATAGTACAATTTCTCAAAGGTTGTTTCCTTCGTAGCAAAACGTAACAATTCTGCATGTAATTTCTCTTCCATCTGGAGACCGCTTTTCCATTCCTGATTTTCAATCAGCCCTATATCCTCTACAACCATGCCGTTTTCTACAATAATAGTTCTCGCATAGTCTCCCCAGATATTTCCCACCTGTGGACTTAAATCAATGGTTATTATATCGTTATTTCCTATAACTCTATCCGAAGTTACATACTGCTTACCAGATACAGAAACAGTTGTTTCATCTCCTGCAAATACAAATGCACCAACATCCCAATACCAGAACGAATCTGCACCCAACTCTAACAGTTTTTCCTCAGATAACTTTCGAATCTCGAGTAAATTCATTCCCGGCTTGATAGTATTCTTTATGTATTCTATAGTCTGTTTTGCTGCCAACTGTATCTGGCTGTAAGACTGCTTTTCTATCTGCATATACTTTTCAATCAATTTAGGCTGAATCAACGGATATGTCCAGTTTTGTGGCAACTCATCCATAAGCACAACCTTTTCCATCTCACTATCCAGCTGACCTGAAAATTCCCTTATCTCCGCAAAACATAATAATCCAAATATTTCCTCACCGGTCTCATTTACACTATTCTTACCTGTAACGGAATAAACACATATTGGATTAATATCAAACTGTATGGCACCTGTTTCTTCCTGAAGTTCTCTCTTAGCAGTTTCCAAAATATCTTCTCCAACTTCACGATGACCTCCCGGAGCCTCATAGGTATCTCGTTCCTTATGTTTGCAAAATATCCACTTGCCATTGCTCTGCGAAATAATTACTGCAAATTTCAATAGTGAATCATCTACTTGTATCATAAAATTTTACTTCCAACATATCACTTTTCTCCTTTCCATTCTGCCATAAACTCTTCAAGAAAGTCCTCCATAACAGCTTGTTTATGCTCAGCCATTTTCTTTGCAGTCTCAGTATTCATCATATCTTTAAGCAACAAAAGTTTTTCATAAAAGTGATTAATACTTGTAGAATTATGGTTCTGATTATAATCCGCCTTATTCATATTAGTCATAGGTTTTATATCCGGATCATGTATTCTTCTTCCTTTACTACCTCCATATGCGAATGTCCTTGCTATTCCAATCGCTCCCATTGCATCCAGCCTGTCTGCATCCTGTACGCATTTTCCCTCTATCGTGCTTGGCACAACAGAATCTATTCCTGCAAATGAAACTTCATCTATAATCTTACACACAGAAGCTATAACTTTATCGTCCACGCCACTATTTTTCATAAATCTAACTGCATTTCTCTTAGTCTCATGTGTTTCCGGCAAAAGCTTAACATCATCTACATCGTGTAATAAGGCTGCTAACTGCACAATCAACATATCCGCATTTTCTTGCTCTGCAATCTGCATAGCCAAATGATAAACCCTCATGGTATGATAATCGTCATGCCCACTACAATCATCCGCAAATATCTGTTTTACATATTTTATGGCATTTTCAATCATCACACCTACCTCCAATATCAATCGCTAATTCAGATTTAAAATATTCTTGAAGAATTCTAAAAAACCATCTTCAACAGCCACCTGCTCTAATTTATCTTCCGGCAAATCGTAATAGTATTTATTCGTCTTTATATCAAGAGATATGCTATCCAACGGGAATCCCTCTTTTCTAATCGTGCTGTGAGGTTTATCTGTTAAAATAAATTTCTCGCTTTCCATAGACGGCTCCATTGCCTCATATATATGTGTATTATCCATTACAAAACAAATTGCATTCCTGTACCTTGCCACAAAATTTCCATATACTTTTACCAATCCTGAATAATAATCTATCATTTCATCATCAGACAAACATTTCCATTCACATTACGAACATGCACGCCAGGCTGGACCTCATCTGGGACATTATCAAAATACAATCCTGAATCACAAGAAAATACAGGAATTTGAAAAGCCTCATAATATGCCATTGCTTTCAGCCTTGCATTTTCAAGAGGGGTATTGCCATCCTCTATTACTTTTGGAACAATCTTGCCTCTGCTCTCATATCATTTAATCCAATTAATTCTATATCTAACTGCTCAAGTCGGTTCCTCATTGCAGACAATTTTGCCAGATTCCCCGTTCCATATAGTAATTTCATTTTATAATTACCTACAACCCTTTCAAATCCTTTACATCACTATCCCACTATCAAAATACTGTTCCTGAAAATGAATCTGCTCACAGATTTCTTCCTTGGTAAATGCCATACCTTCCGGTGCAACAACCCATTTTTCTTCCACATCATCATTCCTATGAACAATAGCGATAATCTTACCTGTGAACTTTTCTATCGCTTCATCCACACCTAATATGTAAGCATCCTGCTCTTCTCCGTCCGGTGCCATGATGCCTTCCACATACCCATAATTTATTGGATAATACATATCCTTATGTTCTGGGTGGTAACTGCCCAATGGTCTGTCAACAGTTACGGTTACTGTTCTACCAATAACAGAACTAATTTCTACATACTCAATAATATCATGTCTCATTTTCTATTCTCCCTTTAGCAAATCCGCATATACCTTTGCTACAATGCTATTCGCATCCATTTCACAGGTAATAAGCTGTTCCTTAAGAACAGCAGAGAAATCTTTTTCTCTCCACCATCCGCGCATATGTTCCTCACCAAATTCTTGGCTTTTACTCCTTGTTTGATGTCGTCTTATCGTCTCCTCAAATGGAATATCAAAATAATACGAATATACATTTGAACCATATAATTCGTTCGCCACCTTAAACAAGGGATTATACCATTCCTCGTACATAATTCCTTCCAGAATAACAATATCACTATGCTCATATCCATATTTCAAAAGTTCTATCATAAGCGGTAATGCTTTAGTATCTATGCCATCTTTAACCCACAATATATTCCTTCTGATTTCATCTTGCGAAATGAGCATTGTATTGTAACCAAATTTCTTTTGTAATTCCTTAGCCACCGTTGTCTTTCCACTTCCCGAATTCCCTCTAAGTATAATTAGTTTTCCCATATCCTCTCCGTTACTCAAAATACCATTATCTTAATCAAAGCATAATTTTCACCTACAAACTCCTTTTCTTCTAGCATATCACATCACGCATTCTCCCTCAATAAAACTTTCGCATTTTCTTGCGATTGTTTCTCAATTAGTAGTACCAAAAAACTCCACTAGACTCATTCAGGTGCTACAGCTCACGCCATAGCACCCAAATCATTACAACTATCGGTTATTCCTATTTCACTCGCCCTTCTTCTCTCGCATGCCAGATTTATAAGTGAACCGTTTTTTCTCAGCGAGATGCAAACGATACCTCCTTGCATAGCACTTTCTCTGGTACGGTGAAAAAACAGCTTTTCTTGCCGGCAGTAATGAAACAGCTCGATTTACAAGAGCTGCAAGACTTGCGTCCCCATATCGAAACATAGCTTCCAGACTCTCCCTGCACAAATCCTCTGAAATGGTATCCAATCTTTTAAACCGCTTCATCCCCGGAATCTTTACAGCGATATGTTTGCCCTGTTTTACTTCAAATCCCAGCTTCTCCAGAAGAAATATAAAATGCTCCATATTTTCTGCACTGATAGCATAAAATAAGGCATCCTGCTTGATCCGTTTGGAAAACAGAAATTTCCTATGATGGTAATATAGCAGGCGATTCAGTTACTCCAGATACAGCATATACTAATGCAGGACTTCCATATGGTCCTATGCAAAAAAACGGCATCAGGAAAAGTAATCCCGACGCCGCAAAGAAAAGCTATCTAATAACAAAACAATGTGAAATAGAGTAATTGCGGTTAGTAGCAAAAGAAAAAGTCTCGGAAGCCGCTTGTTTAGCAGATTCCAAGACACGTGGCTGTTCCGGGGCACACCACATTATCCTCAAAGGCAAAATCCAGTATCCTCACTATCCTCACATCCCACAGCAAAGCCACACTGCAAAGCTACACACAAAACCTCCGGCACTGCAGCGCAATTCCACAGCACATTCCGCAGTGGTAATCCTAACAACCCAACTTCTATTGCGTCCCATATAACAGTATCATCTTACACAGCAGCACTATCGCAATGTCACTTTCGCAGCATCATCCAAAGCATCCCTCACACCCTGCAACACCAGGAAATATCAACGTTTCGCAGTGTTACCCATGCCCTTGTAGTTTCGCAGCAAACTCACGCAGTGATGTTTCGTCTACTTCTATTCTATACAGAAAGCTGTAAAATTCAACGTGGATTTTTACAGCTTTTTCCGATATCACGTTGCTTATTTACGCCTCATTTTATCTGAGTCAGAATCCTGTGTGACCGGGGCAGAAATGACAAAAAAGAACAGCAACAGAGCTACGCTACGGTATTACTCTCTGTTGCTGATAGGATAATCATTTTTGCCTTTTACAGGATAATGGGGTGTACTCTGTGATATAGTGAAATATATATTAGGAAATAAAACGATACTGTATAAGAAAAGGTAAATTCTTTTCGTACACAGTTTTTTCATGACAAACGGCTGATTTCCACGCTATTTTTAACCCAAATGGCTGCATGAAAATTGTACACAAAACCATTTGTTTTTTTATACAGCAGTATCCATTCGATTTCCTAATAAAGGAAGTTGAAAGCATCCGATTATTGTGATATATTAAACATAAAGAAAGTCACCTGCTGTAACAGATGCCTCTTAGGAGCCCCACTCCAAAAGGTGGAGTTTCCCAAGCTAGCTTATTTCTCTAAATAGTGACGCCTACTCTGGTTGCGACAGAGTAGGCATTTTTATTTTCGCTTGTTTCTCTTGTCGAGAAAGGCAAGCAACGCAATAACTAAGCTGCCAAAGGACATCAGCAGAGCGAATATCCCAATGAAAATCGAAATGATCTCATAAGCCGTCATCGGCGCCACGTCTACACTCCGTTTCGGTCGGCGCTAAACAAGCGTCCCCCGGAGCTTAACGCCCTGTCATGGGTACTTTTCTTAGATAGTATCCTAATATAAGAACTAATGCTTCTGCAAGGATAAATAAAAATAATTGATTATCTGTTGTTATTTCAACCCTGCCTCCTTAAACTTTTCCAAATCTGTAATGATGCTCATTATCCAATTCCTTAACACCATTTTTGTAATCATATCCAAATTTTCTATAAAACTCCATTGCTGTAATAGATGCCGGTATCTCAATTCTGCTTGCTCTTACATAAAATTCATCCGTTTCTAATGTATTTATGATTTTCCTTCCAACACCCTTTCCATGAAATTCCGGAAGAACAAAAATGGACAAAAGTATACTTTCTGTTTCACTTCCCCAAAAACTTGAGATAGAACCTGTTCCAATTATTTTTCCATCAAATTCAAAGACGTACATATGCGCATAACTTGCCACATTCAGAACTTTTTCCACATCGTAAACCTTTGCAAGTTTTCCATTGCTGATATGCCATAATCTTTACTATTAACCTCTAAGAAATTCCTGACAATAAGATTTCTGACCTCTTGGGCATCCTCTTCCTTAAATCTCCTTACCTTCATATTTTCTATCATTGACTATCTCCTAAAATCTGCTTTGAAACAAAGTGTACAATTTCTTTCCCTGACTCAAGGATATATGGTATCAACTCTAAAGGATATACCTTAGTACCCTTCTTTAAATCTTCTAGTGAAACCCAACAGAAATCCAAATCAATTCTTTCATTATCCAGCTCATCATATCTATGAAACACACTATCTAATGGAATATTATCATCCATCAGATGTACATTATAATATAAGCATATCTGATGACAGGGTCTTTTTCCCCATGGAAAATAAATTTCTCCGATTGCTAACAGATTATCTACCTCTATCTTAGCATGAAGCTCTTCTTCAAATTCCCGTTTAAGAGTTTCCATACTTGTCTCCATAGCCGCAACATGTCCGCCAATAATGGCATAATCATCATTCTTCGGACGCTGTAACAAGATTTTACCATTATGTTTCAATATACCGCCAACTCTGTATGAAAATACAAAATCATCATTTTTAAATAAAATATCCACTTAAGCACCTCCAACCTGTTCATAAAACTTGTAGTAAAAATATATTTATAAGATCATAAATCTCCTGGTGCAAATGTATCTTTCTCACATATAAGGTAAATGTCTTTATTCATTTTCCCCTCAAAATATTGCTTCAAATTCATATTGGAATTCCACTTGTCCTGCGGATAAAAGCCATACCTTTTCTTTACGTCATTCATCCTATTTTCTATATCAAGAACTCCTTCCGCTCCTGCCAAACAATCGCACAATTGAATTAACCGGTCATATTCATCATATATGGTCTTTGCTAATTCAGTTTTTATAATTGTCAATTCTTCATCTGTAACATCAAATTTTCCGATGTATTCATCTATCGTATGATTATTAAAAGAATGGGTTAAACATATCTTTGCTACTTCATCATATCCCAATGATTTCATATATACGTATCCATCATAAACATGTCCAAGATGTCTTACACCAAATTTTCTTCCTATATCATGTAGTAAACCTAATATATATGCTTTCTCAACATCCATATCACCACATGCACTTGCTATTTTTTCTGCACAGTGTGCTGCTGTTAAACAATGTTTTCCCCAAGGTCCCGGATTAAATAATAACCCATCACGAATTAACTTCAGTGCTTCTTCTCTTGTTGGCAACATAGCTTGTACCTTCTTCCTTTTTTATTTACCTTTTCAAAACTGATAACTCCATTACTCTCCCCACAAATAGAGCCAAACCAGAGCCATTTGATAAAGCAAATGCCGGAAACCCGCATAAATACAGGCTTTCGGCATTTTAATCTGTTATTCAAACTCCTTTGCGGACTGCGTTTCATGACACGCAAAGGCTGTTATTAGAAGCTTATGTTTCGAACATGTGTTCTGATTTTGTGCTTTTCGCACCGCTTATGATGGAATAAACTCCAAAATAACTCCATTCTACTCTTTGTTATTTTGTTGTTCTTCTCTTGCGTACAGGAGATCCAATGCCTGACATACAACACCACTCATGCTCTGATAGTGTCTTTCTGCATACTCAACAAGTCTCTGTTTTTGTTCTGGAGTCACCCGTACTCGTATGTTTTCTTCTTTGCCATCTTTTGGTGTTTTTCTAGCCAAACATATCACTTCCCTTCCACAAGTACAGTTTACTACTGATTACTACAAAATGTCAATCTATTTTTGTTATTTATCTATATATTCTCTTGGACTAATCTTGAGCTATCTTGGACTAATTTACTTCTCACTCCTGTAGATCTTTATCCACAATCTCCCAGTAACCATTCTTTGGAGATCCATGTCTTATAAGAATACCATATTCTTTTAACTTCTTAATATTGTTCTCTATATTTCGACTGGCAACACCGATTTTTTCAGCTAACTTAACCGCTGATAATTGATGATCTTCTGAAAGCAATTTTATAATCTTTTGCTGTGTATCGTTGAGGTCTGTTCTCCACGCTACTTCCGATGTTTCTCCGATGCTTCTCCGATGCTTCTCCGATGCTTCTCCGATGTTTTCTTTTTCATTTGTCATCGGAAATGAATTACGAAACAGCTCTACCCGAAACATATTATCGAATTCCTGAAATCTCGGCTTTGGAAGTCCATACTCTTCTGCAGCACTAAGGATTCTTTTAATTCCGCTTCCCCATGCCTCTACAAGTCCCATCTGACTGAATATATTGGCAATGCCTTTATTCCGGATCTTCGAATGACCATTCATGACTTCCTCATAAGTTAATCCGTTATATAATCCACCCGGAGAAGTCACCTCCAGTCTGTCATCATAAACTGCGACCTGAATACAGGATTCATCTAATAGGTTACGGTGACAATGGGCATTAATAATCATTTCCCTGATTGCTTCCGGTGGTAACTCATATTTCTCTTTTCGCACCAATCCGTCAATTGTTGCTCCAAGCCGAATATTTCTCAATACAAAATTCTACTGCTTCTTCGATTTGTGTATAGATTGGTCCTGTAAATTCTCTCTTATCCAGAAACATTGCACGATCTGTTCCCTTGAATACCGCACATTGTGTTTTGGAGAATGAAAAATAATCTGATGTCAGCAACGCATAGGCATTCGTTGCCAGAAGCTGTCCCTCGCTCTGCTTCAAGATTTTCCAGTTTATCAGCTGCTCTTTCTTTACAGAATGTTCTGACATTCCTGCTTTCTTCCGGAACTTTTCGATATCCTGACAAAGTTTCTCTGTTGCTTCCTCTGAAACAGGATAACCCACACAAGTAAGCTCATCCCATGAGATTCTGGCCCCTTCCATTTCCAGTTCTTTTATCTTCTCCGGAAATGCCTGTCTTGATGTACCTGCTACACGGATGTAAGTACCATTATCTTTTCCCTTTGATTTCAGATAATATGGTCTATTCTTTCCTGCTTCTACTGATACAACAATAACTGTTTTCCCGCTTACCGTCTGCGGCTCAATATCAGGAATGATCTGTGGCACACAGGAATCAGAAACTGCATTGGCAATTCCATCCATCAGCTGAAACAACACATCATTTTCCACACCAACAATCTGGTGTGTTTTATCATCTACTCCAACAATCAGCTTGCCACCTTGTGTATTGGCAAAAGCTACGATTGTCTTCATGTACTTTTCACTTTTATCAGGTAAGGATACCTTGTACTCAATATTTTTCGATTCCCCGGAAAACATAGTATCTTCTACCATTCTTTCACTCCTAATCTATACTCGCACCACTGGTGCGAATAATTCTATTTCCAGAGTAAACCTCTCTGGATCATTAACACTATTATACGTTCTATCCTTCTTTTCTAGCAAGCAAGAAAACAAAACAGTTCATTTTTTCTTACCATTTTCTTCTGTTCTTTTTTGATTCCAGATAAAGTCTCGTCATCTCATCCATGAAAATAGTTTTGTCCTCATTGGTCATAGTTCCACTGGCAAATAAAGCAGCTGTCTGTTCAAGAATCTGTCTTGCCTGTTTAGCACCAGAATATTCACTTGGCTCATCATTACCCAAGCACACGGTTTCATTATCATCCATAAGATAAGAAACTCTACACTGAAATGCATCTGCCAGTTTTTGATATAAACTGCTCTGCTTTGGATATCGTCCATCAACTTCCCAAGCTCGAATTGTTCTATAAGAAACGCCCACCATAGCACCCATCTTTTGTTGAGTCATTTTTTTCTCTATTCGCAACTTTCTAATTTTATCACCAAATGTCATAAATATACTTCTTTCTACTTTTGTATGGTTTGTATCTTTAAAATCATAGTAAAATTATCGTTGCTCCGTGTCACCCTGGTCAGAGCCATTATTGTCATTATTTCTCCGTATGTATGTGTCTATTACTTACAAAATTCAAATGCCACATAATACATATAATCATTTTTTGAAAGAAAATCTGTTTTGCTATTTATAAAATCGTCTAAAGTTGGAACACTCATTTCGTCGTTATCATAAACAAAAGCAATTAGTGGCTGTTGCTCACTGTATTTAATGTCTACGGCATTTTTTATTTCAGTTGCCGTTCTGCCATAGTATTCTCTATCTTCAACATTTTCTAAAATAGGAATTTCAGTTGACAACTTATTTCCATCTCCGGAAACGATTAATTTAATTACATAATTATCGAAATCCGGCACCATTACAATTTCACCACTTTTTGGCGAAGCAATATCTTCAAATCCCATTTCTACTTTATCGTGATCACTCAATTTTCCTGATTCGTATCGGTAAATATGTAATTTGAGTTTTTTATATGTATCCGTTGTGATAAATTTATATACGAATGCTCCATCCGATCCAGCAAACAGTTCTGCTGTCTGCATTTCTATACTGTCTTTTGCAACAGGCGAAATGTAATTCTGTGGTTTTTTCAAACGGTATATGGTAAATCCGATTACTGATACCACACAAATAAAAATAAATACTAATATACATTTCATAACCTTCAGACATTTCTGCTTATTTATATTATCTTTGATCACTTCAATGATATTTGTTTCTGACTTCTGAATCATATTCTCTTGAGCTATATCTTCTCCAGCCAAAAACTCATTGAGGCTAATACCAAGAATTGAACAAAGTTCTTTATAAACAGATACATCCGGAAGGCAAACGCCTCGCTCCCATTT
>ENA-OQAZ01001063-OQAZ01001063.1-human-gut-metagenome-genome-assembly--contig:-NODE-1063-length-14054-cov-5.944855_pt1 | contig 14054 bp, 13 predicted proteins | sample MGYA00242737_ERZ504531 | MGnify/ENA primary metagenome ERZ504531 (study PRJEB26092, sample SAMD00036244) | human gut metagenome | host: Homo sapiens | study: EMG produced TPA metagenomics assembly of...
TGCATTCCTTCCAGTATGCCGTTTTTGCGCCACTCACTTTTCTGATCGCTATTTCCCAATTATTCAGCAGCTACGAATCTCCCTATCCGCGGGAAGTATATTCCACGCTTTCTTTTTCATCGGACTGGGAAGCCTGTTGTTTCCACAGTTGCTTTACTTTGTACCTCTGTTCTATTTGGGGATGATCAGTTTCAGATCCCTGTCACTCAAAAGTTTCTTTGCCGGACTTACAGGACTCTGTGTGCCCTACTGGCTCTTTTTCGGCTATGCGTTCTATTACGACAAAATGAATCTCTTCTATCACCCTTTACAGGAGCTTATTCATTTTCAACCCATCAGTTATGGGACATTAGGGATGGACAGAATCATATCCTGTGGAATCATCACCTTGATATCACTGGTCAGCAGCGTGCATTATTTCCATGTTTCTTATTTAGACAAGGTACGCACGCGTATATTCCTTTTTTTCCTGATCGCCGTTGAAGCCTGGATTTATTTACTGGGTATCTTACAGCCACAGCATTTCGACATCCTGTTGCAGATGCAGGTCATTGTAGGAGCCATTTTAACAGGACATTTATTTACTTTAACCCACAACCGCTTTACCGGCATCTTTTTCATCATTACATTTGTTCTATTAATAGTTCTAACTATATACAATTTATGGATGCAATTCTTCAATTCCTGATCGACTGGGGATATTGGGGTCTTTTTCTAGGCTCTTTTATAGCCGGAAGTGTTCTCCCCTTCAGTTCGGAGGCCGTATTGGCAGCCTGTGTAGGTCCGTTGGGCTTAGACCCGGTGATCAGTATAACCGCCGCCACCGCCGGCAATGTTGCCGGAGGCATGACCTGCTACTGGATGGGACATCTGGGCAATATGGAATGGATCGAGAAATATTTTCATGTAAAAAAAGAGAAGATGGACCGTGCGGAGCGGTTTGTACACGGACGGGGTGCCTGGATGCTTTCTTCGCCTTTATCCCTATTTTGGGAAGTGCCATATCCATTGTATTGGGCATGATGCGTGCCAATATATGGATTGTCATTCTCGCTATGACCATCGGAAAGATACTCCGCTACGCCTTATTGGTATGGGGAGTATTGGAAGCCTCCGCTTTAATGCATTAAAATTATGAAACTGGAACAAACAGCAGATGGAAGTTATACCTCTATGTACCGAACTGGACGAACATTATCATTCGGTGAAAGGGGCACTGACGGAGTCACAACATATTTTTATCGAAATGGGATTAAAGCATTCTACCGTTTCCGAGCCCCACATTCTGGAGATAGGACTAGGAACAGGCTGAATGCCTTTCTGACACTGCTTTCAGCAGAAGAGACCCGACGGAAAGTACATTATACCGGTATCGAACGCTATCCGTTAGCCGAAGAAACCTTGAAGCAACTGGACTACCCCCGCCTGATCGGCAAACAGCATGAGGAGGATTATTACGCCATTCACCGGGCGCCCTGGAACACAGAAACAGAGGTATCCCCTTGGTTCACATTACATAAAATTGAAGATGATTTTACCCGGCTTTTCAACCCGGAGGAAGGCAGCCGTCCCGCCGTTCCCTTATACGATATCATCTACTTTGATGCCTTCGCTCCCGAAAAACAACCCGAAATGTGGGAGCAATCTCTTTTCGATACTTTATACAAGGTATTGAATGAAGGAGGTATCCTGACAACTTACTGTGCCAAAGGGTGGTAAGAAGGATGCTGCAAACAGCCGGATTCACAGTAGAACGCCTTCCCGGCCCTCCGGGGGGAAAACGCGAGATACTGCGGGCAACCAAGTCTGATTAAACTTCTAGGACCGAAACTGATGAATGGTCAAGTTTCACCTAAAACAGTAAAACCGTTGTAAAATCCTTCAAATCCGTCATATACGCATAACTGCATATTTATCAGCAAATTACCATGAAACATTCATCGCTGAATCCGTCATAGATTCTTCATATTCTTTCTCCACGCTGAGATGATTGCCGTTATATACATAAAAAATCTCCGGCTTGTCACAAGCCAGAGATTCTGTTTTATAAATCTAAAGTTTTTATTATATAAGATTCTCCTGTCGGAGAAAGTCTTATCTTGGAATTGTTAGTGAGAGTGCCCCGAAAGTCACTCTCACTTTTTAAGACTCTATTATTAGATCCAATTAGTTCAAAGTCTGTACATAGAATGTCAAGTCTTTAGTCATACCAAATACATCTGTGATATGATATGTGATTTCAATAACCTTACCATTACCTACTTCTTTGGCAATATCAAACTTCATCTTGTTGGTATTGGCAGTTTGAGCAGCACCGTCTAAGATATAAGTCACCACATTTGTAGCCTGTTGATCCATCTTGCAGAAGGATACAAGCCATAGAATGAAGGATCAGCCTTATCTACAACAATACTTTGTCTGTTATTTACCAATGAAGAGTTCAATTCGGCACGTAATGCAGCAGTTACACCTTGTGCGGCAGCACGGTCAAACAGATAGTACGGTTTGTCGAATGCATCAGCCAAAGTGAAATCAGTATTGCTTACTTCGAATGCATACTTCAAAATGGTCTGCAAACCATCTGTTGAATAAACAGCTTTTGCAATGAACGGATTCTCTTTTGTACCTTAGATGCTACTTTTGCAACCTTAGAGTCAGCAATACGGCTGGCAAACTGTAATATAATATCATCCTTAGCTTCTGTATAAACATTGAAGTGATGATATTTAACATCGGTCAAAGTATATGCATCCATGTTGCCGGCTGTGCCATAGAAACCGATTGTATTCCATTCAGTATATAATGAGCTATTTGAGATACCGGCAAGAGTTGCATAGCTTTCATTAGTCTTACCAATAATTTGGAACGAATTAGTTGGAACCAATACTTCATACCAGTTAGCTTCAACATTTACTTGTGCATTGTAAGCACCATTCTGGTAGTTATAAACTCCCTTGAATGCATCACGCATATCAGCTGCAACAGCATCATAACGGTCCAACAGTTTTTCACCATATACTTTCAATACATCATTTCCGTCTTTGTCTTTAGACCAAGCAGATGTACGGTTAGCTACAGATTCACGTTTGATCGGACAGTTAGTAGGCATCTGCAATTCGAATGAGAAGTTCATTCTTGCCACTTCGTATTGATCATAACGAGTTGCGATTTCTACACGGAATGCGTTGTCCAAAGGCAATGCAATCTTCGTGTTGTCACCACTATACTGACGACCGTCTGTTGTGTAATAAGGAGCAGTTACATGTCCTCCTAATTCGCTGTCAACCTTGAATGTTACCTTCAATGCGGTAATCTTATCCAAATCACGGATGTTTCCGGTCAGACAAGACTTGCCGGTTGCGTCTACATAATCAAATTCAATGTATTTGTCCAGCAATGCACCATTGTATATAACACGGTCCCAAGTACCTTGGTTGTTGATAGGATCACCACCAGTCAGTTCTACATTGAAATCAAGGTCATTGCTACCATATCTCTTATCGAATACACTTCTGTTGATTTCTTGTGGATCAGTTGAATTACCCATGCTGCGTGCAATCGCATCAATCCACTTCATCTTGCCTGCATCTCCCAATGTGTTGAAGAATTCTGTCAAGTCAAGTGCCTTGCTCCATCCATACCATCTGGTTTGATCGGCAATAACCGTAGCATTGAACGGTGCAACGATATCTTCCAGGAACTTGTCAGGAACAGTCACAGCCTCATCATTAAAGTTGACAGAGAAGTAAGTCTTACCTTTCTGACCGTTTATCAAGATGTAGTTGTAAATGAACGGAATAGTATTGTTCACTACAGCTTCTTTCTTAGCGATGAAACGATAACCGTCTGCAGTAATCTCCACACCATATTTTCTGATGGATTCATCTGTAATCTTGCTCTTGTCTATTTCCAGATAGTAGTCATATACCAATACAGAATCTTCTGCCCATTGATCATAGCCGTCAGAACTAAATCCTAGCATATCGAAGGAAGGAGTATATTCCTTTCCATACAAGAATGAGCTTCCTGAAGGAGCAAATGTCAAACCATTAATGTGAATGTTTTCAGTTGCGTTTACATTGCTGGCTTTGAATGTATATACAAACGGGGATTTTACTACTTCTCCATTATTTTTTGATGTAGCTTTCAGTGCAAACAGGTACTTGTCACCATCATTAGCCTTGAACTGGCCTGCATAGTCAGGACGTCCCTGGCTTCCGGCTGCATCCAAATCCCATTTCTGCACGTCACGAGGCAGTAACCACATACCGTTGGCCGATGTGGCACGGGTAGCTGTAGTAGCTTTGCCGGTCCATGCTTGGGGAGCACCAAAATTCAATCCCCAAGGAGTGGTGTTGTCTGTAGAAACAAACGCCCAGTCATAAGCGTCAGCATCAGCACCTGCAGGATTCACTTGCATCTTGATGTCGCGGTCGGCAGTAGGATACATACCTTTCAACATTTTGCCGTTTACAGCTTTATGTCCTGCCCAATCCACGTCATTATTCAATATACCATAATAGATATCGAAATCTTGAGCATAGTTTTGTCCGTTCAGTTCAGGAATAATGCTTAACAATGCAGCTCCACCCGGAATAAAGATAGTCTTCGGCTCACCGTTTGCTTCTGTTACAGTGAAGTTGTAACCACCGGCAACTTCAACCACTCTCAGACCACCGGCAATGTATTTGGTATCCACGTATGCACCTTTTTCAGCATCCCATACCTGCCAATAACCGGTTTCCTCGTTCACTTTGGCATCATGTCCGGCAGCGGCAGCATCACCCGGTTCGCCTGGTCACCCTTGTCACCCTTATCTCCTTTTGCAGGATATTCAGATTTCACACCGTCAAATGCCCAGTAACCGTCAATGATGGTCACAACTGTACCATTCTTACCGTCTTCACCCTTGTCACCTTTGATAGTTTCAATGGTACTTGTAGAATTGTCACTCCAGGTTACAGTGATACCGTCACCGTTCTTCACTACGTTGGTAACATACTTACCAGCATCAACTTTTGCCTGTAAAGCTGAAAGAGCCGACTTGATATCGACCAGTTCCTTGTCGATGCGGTCAATGTCCTCATCATAGTCTTTACAAGACACAAATGTTCCTGTTGACGAAACCATCAAGGCTCCGAACAGAACTGCACTTAAAAACTTTTTGTTCATAAATAAAGATTTAAATTTATAAATTTAAAAAACTAAAAATTGGTTATACATATACTGTTATAAAAGGACTTCATTCTCTATTTCCAAGTTCACCAGGTTCCTCTCGCGCGCCGCATACCGTTTCGGAGTCATACCCGTCTGACGGACGAAAGCCAGATAGAAAGGACTCTTCGAACCGAAACCGCTCCGTGACGGAACCTCGCCCAGCGGACAACCGCCGTTGCGAAGCAGCTCCTTAGCGTATTCCACCCGGTAGCGGTTAAGCAACTCCTTCAGATGACAACCGAAGTAGCGGTTCACCGCATTGCTCAGGTAAGTCTGGTTTGTTTCGAGCATCATACTCAGTTTCTTTAACGAAAGAGAGGAATCGAGGAACGCCCGGCGTATCTCCAACTGATACAATATACCTTTATATATAAGGCTGTCTGCCGGACGGACATCCGACAGTGACGAGAACCGCGCCGTCCATTCACGGCCGGCGGCACGATAGAGCAATGTCTTCTGTCTTACAGAAGTGCTGCTCGTCTTTTTACGTCTCAGAAACAGGTATTCCATCTAAACTCGTTATTCGTTCTTATTGGCCTTTTATGCAGATCTCTTAGTAAGAGATCTACAAACAGACGATAACAGGCTTTAAATCAAAATATTAACTATACAGATACAAGATTAAATCAGAGCCGGTAGAACCAGAAGAAATACTTTTTTTCACAATATTCCATATTTTTTCCGCGAAAAGTGTACTAGTTATCAAAACTTTCCTTATTTTTGCACGTGAAATGTCGATCTCTTACTAAGAGATTTATACTTCTTTCATCTTCCATACATACAATAACCCATTGATTTTCAATCATCCACAATCAGTACCTATTCCTTCTCTTAACATATAGTAAGATAAATACATGAACAAAGATTGAAAGGATTTTTTTACAAATCTTATTCTTCACGAATACAAGAGCCTTATATGGCATCTTAAAAAGATTGACAAACGACAAGACACTTCCCACCAAATATAAAGCGCATATTTATAGAGAACGATAAAGAGTACATAGAATGCCATATAGAATCTTTTACCTGAAACCAAGGCTTCTCATACAGCCACAGAATAGCCGTATGAAAAGCCCTAACCAGACTGAAATTGCTTATCAATTGAGCAATTTGGGGAGTATTTGTACTCGATTAATGAGCAATTTGCGTATATTTGTTGTTGTTAAACAGAAAAGATAACATTCATGAGAACCAGACATCACATATTTTCCCCATTGCATCCCGGCAAAAGTATCCTTTGTTCGTGCTGCATGGTACTGATAGTGTGCCTGTTTACCGCCTGTGACAGTAAACAGTCCACTTCCACAAAACCGACCCTGACTGTCACCCTGGAACCTTTGCGCTATTTCACAGAAACCATTGCAGGCGATAAATTCAAGATAGTCAGCATGGTTCCGAAAGGAAGCAGCCCCGAAACCTACGACCCTACCCCCCAACAACTGGTCAATCTGGATAAAAGCACCGCCTACCTGCGCATTGGCTATATCGGTTTCGAACAAGCCTGGATGGATAAACTGACCACGAATGCCCCTCATCTGAAAGTATTCGATACCTCAAAAGGAATAGACGTCATACACGAAACAGGACACAACCACGGTGACCATCATCACGAAGGGGGTATAGAGCCTCATATATGGAACTCCGCACGCAATGCCTCAGTAATCGCCCGTAATATCTACTCCGCCCTGAGTGAACTGGACAGTGCAAACGAACCTTATTTCAAGCATCGGCTGGACAGTCTGCAACAAATTATCGCACAGACAGATACGGACGTTCGTGACCGGCTACAGAATGCCGATACCACTTTCCTTATCTATCATCCGGCACTCAGTTATTTTGCTAGGGACTACGGATTAAAGCAAATCAGCATAGAAGAAGGAGGAAAGGAACCCTCACCCGCCCATCTGAAAGAACTGATAGAAACCTGCCGCCGGGACAATGCCCGGGTTATTTTTGTCCAACAGGAATTCGATACCCGCAATGCCCGGCTGATAGCAGATGAACTGGGAGTCACCGTTGTTCCCATTAATCCGCTAAGTTATGAATGGCGGGAAGAGATGATCAATGTAGCAAATGCACTTGCCAAATAACAGAGCCTTATGACGAATCCCATTATACAACTTACAGATATTTCCGCTTCTTACGATGAGAAGACAGTACTGAGTCACGTCAATCTCACGGTATATGAACGTGACTTCCTTGGTGTAATCGGCCCCAATGGTGGCGGAAAAACCACACTGATCAAGATTATACTAGGGTTACTGAAGCCCGCTTCGGGCAGTGTCCGTTTCTATAAGAACGAAAAAGAAGTACCCGAAATAGCCATGGGATACTTACCACAATACAACAGTATTGACAAGAAATTCCCCATCTCCGTATATGAGGTGGTATTATCGGGGCTCAACAAACAGAAGTCCCTGTTCCACCGCTACACCCCCGAACAGCACGAACTGGTGAGCCGGATTATTGCCCGCATGGGACTGGAAGGTTTGGAAAGCCGTGCCATCGGCGAACTGAGCGGAGGACAACTGCAACGCGCGCTCTTGGGACGCGCCTTGGTTTCAAACCCTGAGGTTGTCATTCTGGACGAACCCAATACCTACATTGACAAACGGTTTGAGGCCAAACTCTACTCCCTGCTGGAAGAAATCAACAAGGAACGGGCCATCATCCTGGTAAGCCATGACATAGGCACTGTGCTGCAAAATGTAAAAACCATAGCGTGCGTCAACGAAACGCTGGATTATCATCCCGATACGGAAGTACCCACCGAATGGCTGGAAGAGCATTTCGGATGCCCCATCGAACTGTTAGGACATGGAAACTTCCCTCACCGCATCTTGAAATGCCATCATCACGACGAATAAATCCGATTATCGTGACCTAAGCCTTTTCATGCGGCAGGTTAAGCCCTATCCACCTTATCATTAAGCATTTTCTTACGGCAGACTTCTACAGTCGCGGCAGTGCTCCGTACAGTCCACTGCAACAGACCGTACGGACTACCATAGCAGACTGTACAGTCCACTGTAGCGGTCTATACTGGTTTACCGTATAAAAGACCTTAACCTAACCATCAATCAAGCTTAACCATAGAGTAGAAAAAGATTAGGAATCCAAAGGTTTCCTTCATCTGTACAAACTGAAATTTCAGAACACAGTATACAAACCAGCAATAAAACATAGAAATTCCGTTAAGGACTGAAAGAAACATTTTCTGCCGCATTCCCTAAGGATAACACTAAATAACAGACCATTGCCTCCCTATTCCAACTTTCTTTCGTATCTTTGCGCCCATTGAACGTTAACGAAACAATAATATATTCATGAAACAGTACAAATTAGTCAACAACCTGGTAGGTTGGTTAGCTTTTGTCATCGCAGCTTATACTTACTGCATGACTATAGAACCGACAGCCAGTTTCTGGGATTGTCCGGAGTTCATCACCACCGGCTATAAATTAGAGGTAGGCCACCCGCCCGGTGCACCCTTCTTTATGCTTACCGCCAACTTATTCAGCCAATTTACAAGCGACCCCAGTCAAGTAGCCAGAATGGTCAATACCATGAGCGCTCTGATGAGTGCGGCTTGTATCCTGTTCCTTTTCTGGAGTATAACCCATCTGGTGAAAAAACTGATATGCCCCGATGACAAGGAGATGACCTTGGGCAAACTCATTACCATTATGGGGTCAGGACTGGTGGGAGCCTTGGCTTATACATGGAGCGACACCTTCTGGTTCAGTGCCGTAGAAGGCGAAGTATACGCTTACTCCAGTCTCTTCACCGCAGTCGTATTCTGGTTGATTCTAAAATGGGAATCCGTTGCCAACGAGCCTCACAGCGACCGCTGGCTGGTTCTGATTGCTTACCTGACCGGACTTTCCATCGGTGTGCACTTGCTGAACTTATTGTGTATTCCGGCCATTGTACTGGTGTACTATTATAAAAAGAATCCCGATGCCAACCTCAAAGGCAGTCTGCTGGCACTTACAGGCTCCATGGTGTTGGTTGCAGCAGTGCTGTACGGTATCGTGCCGGGCGTAGTAAAAGTGGGAGGATGGTTCGAACTGCTGTTCGTCAACAGTTTCGGTATGCCTTTCAACAGCGGTCTGATAGTCTACATCATTCTACTCGCCGCATCCATTATCTGGGGTGTTTACGAAAGCTATACGGAAAAGAGCCGCAAACGCATGAATATCTCCTTCATGGTAACTATCGCCATGCTGGGCATCCCTTTCTATGGCTACGGATGGAGCAGCGCCTTGATAGGCATTATCATACTAGGAATCTTGGGCGTTTATCTGTTTGCTGATTTGAACAAGAAATATCAGATTAGCGCACGTACTTTAAACACCTCTTTGCTGTGCATCATGATGATTATGGTAGGATACTCCTCATACGCCTTGATTGTGATCCGCTCTACCGCCAATACTCCGATGGACCAGAACTCTCCGGAAGACATCTTCACTTTAGGAGAATACCTGGGCCGCGAGCAATATGGAACCCGTCCTTTGTTCTACGGACAGACATACGCCTCCAAACCGGCACTGAAAGAAGTGGACGGAGGATGTGTATATGACGTGACGGAAGGCGCTCCCGTGTATCAACGGAAGGAGAAAGCGACTCCCGATGAAAAGGACAGCTACGAAGTAGTGCGTCATAAGACCGATTACAAGTATGCACAAAATATGCTCTTCCCGCGCATGTACAGCGATGCACACGCACAGGCCTACGAAGACTGGCTGGGCGGCATCAAAGGCGTGCAGGTTCCTTACGACCAGTGCGGACAGATGGTGATGGTGAAAGTCCCGACCCAATGGGATAACATCAAGTTCTTCTTTATCTACCAGTTGAACTACATGTACTGGAGATATTTCATGTGGAACTTTGCCGGACGCCAGAATGACATACAGGGACAGGGTGAAATAGAACATGGCAACTGGATTACCGGAATACCGTTTGTGGACAAGTTCCTGGTGGGCGACCAAAGCCTGCTCCCCTCCGACCTGAAAAACAACAAAGGGCACAATGTATTCTATTGCCTGCCGTTGATTCTGGGACTTATCGGTCTGTTCTGGCAGGCTTACAAGACAAAACGTATCACGACTCCGAATGGGGAAGAGATAGAAGAACCGATAGGTATCCAGCAATTCTGGATCGTATTCTTCCTGTTCTTCATGACCGGTCTGGCCATCGTGCTTTATTTGAACCAGACCCCGATGCAGCCCCGCGAACGTGACTATGCATACGCAGGTTCGTTCTATGCATTTGCCATCTGGATAGGCATGGGTGTGGCGGGTATTGCCCAATGGCTGCAAGGCAAACTGGGTGAGAAACCGGCTTCCGTCATTGCAACTGTAGTTTGTCTGTTCGTACCCATCCAAATGGTGAGCCAGACGTGGGACGACCACGACCGCAGCAACCGTTATGTGGCACGCGACTTCGGACAAAACTACCTGAGCACCGTACAGGAAGAAGGTAACCCGATTATCTTTACCAATGGTGACAACGATACTTTCCCCTTGTGGTACAACCAGGAAACGGAAGGTTTCCGTACCGATGTACGTGTATGTAACCTGAGTTACCTGCAAACGGACTGGTACATCGACCAAATGAAGCGTCAGGCATACGACTCCCCGGCAGTGCCTATCGAATGGAGCCGTCTGGAATATGTACAGGGGCATAATGAAGGAGTGGCTGTACGTCCGGAAGTGATGGAAAGCATCAATAACTTCTACAAGCAGAACCCGGAAGAAGCCGCCAAGGAATTCGGAGACAACCCGTATGAATTGAAAAATATTCTGAAATACTGGGTACGCTCACCCAAAGAAGGTTTACAGCTGATACCGACGGACAGCATCGTCATCAAGCTGGACAAGGAGGCAGTGAAACGCTCGGGCATGATGATTCCCGACTCCCTGCATGGTGAAATCCCCGATTACATGAGTATCTCCCTGAAAGGCAAACGTATGCTGTACAAGAGCGAGCTGATGATGCTTGAGATGCTGGCAAATACCAACTGGGAACGTCCGTTGTACATGGCTATTACGGTGGGTAGCGACAATCATCTGAATTTGGGCAACAACTTCATGCAGGAAGGTCTTGCCTACCGCATCACCCCGTTCAACACCACCCGGCTGAACGCACGCATCGACAGCGAGAAAATGTACGATAACCTGATGAACAAGTTCAAGTTCGGAGGAATCAACAACCCGGATATCTATATCGACGAGACTGTGATGCGTATGTGCCAGACCCACCGCCGTATGTTTATACAGCTGGCTACCCAGTTGATAAAAGAAGGCAAGAAAGACAAGGCGTTGAAAGCCCTTGACTACTGTTCGGAAGTAATCCCAAGCACCACCGTGCCCCACGATTACATCATGAGCAGTTCAAAAGAAATGGCCGACGATTATCTGGCGTTAGGTGAAAAAGAAAAAGGAGAAGCCATTCTGAATGATCTGGCAAACAAATCGGTGGAATACATCACCTGGTACCTGAGTCTGGATGACCAACGCCTGCAAGGTTCATACGAGGACTGTCTGCGCAATTTCTATATTCTGGATGAGATCAACAAGAGCCTTGCCCGCGCAAATGCTGCCGGCGGTGTACAAGGTGAAGGTGAACAACAGAAAAAATCAGATATGGCAAGCCACTATGCCAAGAAGTTTGAAGACCTCTATGAGGTGTTCAACAAACGTGTAGGCGGCGGAGCAGGCAGAAAGTAAATAAAAGGTGTGGATTCTGCGGTGAATCCACACCTTTATATTTGTATAACCAACAAAAGCACACACATTCATGTTTATAGAACAACCCCCGCTGATACTCCGCTGGCTTTATCCACGCGCCTTCTGGCGAATGGACAAGAATGAAAAAGCGGTCTATCTGACTTTCGATGACGGGCCGATTCCCGAAATCACACCGTGGGTACTCGATTTATTAGACAAGTACAATATCAAGGCTACCTTCTTTTTGGTGGGCGACAATGTGCGCAAGCATCCCAAGGAATTCCAGATGATTGTAGAACGGGGACATCGTTTGGGAAATCATACTTTTAACCATATCCGGGGATTCGAATACCGAAGCAAGAACTATCTGCCAATACGGACAAAGCAAACGAGCTGATCCATACCAACCTGTTCCGTCCGCCACATGGCCACATGCGCTGGATGCAGTACATGGTGCTGCGGCATAAATACCAGATCGTAATGTGGGACTTGGTTACCCGTGACTATAGCAACAAGCTGAATGGAAGACAGGTACTGAGGAAGGTAAAACATTATGTGAGGAATGGCTCCATCATTACTTTCCATGACTCCATCAAGGCAGAGAAAAACATGAAATACGCCTTGCCCCGGGCCATAGAATGGCTGTTGGAACAAGGCTATGAATTCAAGGTATTTGACTGATAAAGCCAAATACCTTGTTTTTTTCGTGGCGTATACGCATACCCTCTTGTATATGTATCATTTTATGGCAACTGCCAATGGATTACGTATCTTCCGGGCATATTCTTCCAAATATTTATTCCAATCGGTATCGGCTTCGAAACCATATTTGCTCCAGCCTGATCCCCAATAATAAATATACTCGGCTCCCGGTTCATAATCATTAACCGCCAACACATGGCCCAAAGCATCCCCACGTTCCTTCCGTTCCTTTTCGGAGAACACTTGGGCAAACGCTCCTTTGACGGTAGCCGGGAATACGGCTCCTATGTAAATCACTCCATTGTTATTGGCAGCATTCTCCGTAGAGTCTGCATAAGCTATATAGCCTGCGTCTGCATCAAAACTATATCCCATAGGATTCTGTTTGTGCAATACAATGCCGGTCACCACCGGAGTGATTTCCTGCAAATTGTCAAAAGAAACCACAGTCTTGTTCAACTGCGACCCCTTGTCCAAAGAAATGATACGCGTTTCTATCACACTTGAATCCCCTTTTACAACCAACGGATTATAGACCAACTTAGCTGTGAATCGGAGCGGACCGTTATCCAAGATTTCACAATCCTTGTAACAATAGGGATAAACAATGGTACTATCAGGGAATAAAGCAGCTGTTCCTCCACCCAGAGTCGGGCCCACTGCATAGCAGTCCATTCCGTTTCCATGATCTACATGATAAGAAATACCCCGGTTCAAGTCACCGTCATAACGATCCTCCACTACCGGTTCGGACACACTTTTAGTCCAGATATCATAACCAAAGGCACGCTCGCCCTTCTCCTGCAAAGCAGGACCGTATGCACGATAAGCGGCACGGTCATTCTCCCATGCCACATCATCCAGACGTTCGGGATATTGACGCCCGCAAGCAACCACATCCACCGGCTGCGGAGTTCCTTCTGCAATTGTATAAACAGCCGAGGCATCCCCTTTCACCGAAGCAGGAAAGATAAGCATATCATCGTATGTTATCTGATAAGGTACTTCAAGCCCGTTCTCGTCCAATACGATAACCTGTGCCGTATCGGGTAATTGTAGTTTGCCTGTTATTTCAGCCATAGAGATTTCCACCATTTCCCCATTTCTGTCAATGGGAAGCGGATTGGTTATAGTGACAGTCACCGGCTCCTTTTGCGAACAGGAAAACATAGCTAACGCCGTTGCGACTGCTAAAAAGATTTTTTTCATACTATTTATTGTTTGTCGAACTGAAAGACAAAAATACAAAGAATCTGCAAGTATCAACAAAGACACAAGCAGATTCTTCCTATTTATATCTACTAATTATTTAGGCTGTTTACCAATGTAGGCCAGAATACGCCATCTACATAGAGAATATGGCCATTGACGGCATTAGATGCTTCGGATGCAAGGAATACAGCA
>ENA-OQAZ01001064-OQAZ01001064.1-human-gut-metagenome-genome-assembly--contig:-NODE-1064-length-14045-cov-1.352421_pt1 | contig 14045 bp, 18 predicted proteins | sample MGYA00242737_ERZ504531 | MGnify/ENA primary metagenome ERZ504531 (study PRJEB26092, sample SAMD00036244) | human gut metagenome | host: Homo sapiens | study: EMG produced TPA metagenomics assembly of...
TTGAATCCCAGCAATATCAAAACAAGAACGGATTTTATTCCATACAATATTTTTAAAAGCACAGAAGGGAAGCTCAGAAAAATGTGTGATTTCAATTCCTTGAATTCCCTGCTCTTTTAAACTCTCTTTTGTAAGAGGGTAGAATTGATCTAAAAGTTTCTCGGAAACACATAAATATAATTTATCGTTTAGGAGCAGCTTTTGTTCAATTTCAGGATGACTATCTGAATAGGCGATAATTCCCAAATCAAGATCGTTACTGGTTAAAAGAGGCACCAGTTTAGAAGTAACAGCTTCTGTAATTTGAAAATCCACAAGAGGATATCGTTCGTGAAATTTAGGAAGAACAGCTGAAAAACATGTACTTAGGCGCAATGCACTTGAAGAAAAACGGATAGTGCCACGTTCTTCTTTGGACATATCAGAAAGTGTATCTTTTAAATTTTGATGATTAATAATGACCATATCAGCGAATTTTAATACCTCTGTGCCTGCCGAAGTGAGAGATAGTTTTGGCTTTCGATAAAAGAGTGGGGTTCCATAAAAGTTTTCAAGACGCTGAATGTGATTGCTGAGTGTTTGCTGAGATATATATAATCGATTGGCTGTATGTGTCATATTTAAACTTTTTGATAGTTCCGAGAAATAATATAAACTTTCAATATCCATAAAGCCCTCCATATGCTTAATTACAAAATTTATTTGTAGAGAATAAAAAAAAGCTCCGTTGGATTTAGTAGTATAAATATACTACTATAAAGCTAACAAAAAAACAAGAGCGGTTGGCAGAAAATGTTAATCAGAAATACAAAAATACAAACAATATTCTGAAAAAGCCGATAAGCAGAGTGGAGGTCATCATGAAATATAATTGTAATAAGATGCGTGAATTTGCAAGTGCAATTATGCAAAAAAATGGCTTATCAAAGCAGAAAAGTGATTTATTTGCAGAAAGTCTTATAGCAGCAGACATGCGAGGAATTTCTTCTCATGGTGTCACAAGATTAAAAACATATGCATATCGTTTTGGAGGCGGGACTTGTCGATGCACATGCAGAAACAACAATTATAAAAGAAACTCCAGCATTGATCCTGATGGATGCAAACAATGGGCTGGGAGTTCCAGCAGCAATGGATGCAATGAAACTATGTGTTGAGAAAGCAAAAACGATAGGTTGTTGTTTTGCGGCGGTAAAAGGAGGAAATCATTTTGGAATGGGGGAATTTTTTACTGATTATGCAGCACAGAATGGAATGATAGGAATCGCAATGACCAATGGACCGGCAGCATTGGCTCCGATAGGGGGAAAGAAAGCAATTCTTGGGACAAATCCGCTTGCAGTGTCTGTGCCTTCTGAAAAATATAGGACAGTTTCGCTTGATATGGCGACCAGTGTTGTTGCAAGAGGAAAAGTGACACTCGCAAAGAAAAATGGGAAAAAAAATTCCAGAAGGATGGGCAATTGATAAAGATGGACATTCGACAACTGATCCTAATAAAGTATCGTGCATGGACTTCCGTTTTGGCGGAGCCAAGGGGTATGGAATTGGTTTGTTGATCGAACTGATGTGCTGCGGACTAGCAGGAGCTAAAAGTGGATTAACAATGGGATCATTTTATGATTTTAGTGGAAAAAGCAGGATGTTGGTTATTTTATTGGTGCAATTAATGTTGGTGCAGTTGTTGAAGAACAAAAATTTAAGGAACAGTCAGATGTAATTCTTACATCAATTAAAGAATCACCAAGAGCAGAAGACTGTGATGAAATTTATCTACCAGGTGAGATTGAATTGAATCATGCAGAACAAGCGCAGAGAGAGGGAATGGAAATTTCAGATGTTGTGGTAAAAGAACTTGAGGAAATCAGTATGAAATATAAGGTTCCATTCAACTAAAATAATAAAGAGTGCTACCTGAAAATATTTTTAGGCAGCTTTTGTTTAAGAAATCGACTTCATCGCCATCGCGTAGGAATAAAATTCCTGTGTGATGGCTTTTTTCATGCCTTCAGCATAGTGGGGCAGGATCAGGTCATTGCGGTAGACCAGGGAGATATCGATTTTTGAGAAAGAGTGGTTCATCCTCAGACAATGGCAGTTCTCTGCCAAGTGATCGCCCCTTTTTTATGATCAAAAGGATCATCGGAGACAGGAAAGCGGCTCCCTGGGCAGAACAGGCGAGTTGATAGATGATGTTCTGGTCAGATGCCTCGAGAATTGTCTTAGGCATGATTCCACAACGATCATAGGCGCGTTCTAAAAGAGAACGGATTCGGTTGTCCGAAGCGAGGAGGAGGATTGGAAAGTCTTTGAGATCAGAGACATCAAGACCTTCGATGGCACTTTTATTTAAAAGTTCCTGCCAGTGATTCGGGCAGCATTCCTTCAGAATATTATCGTGGATCAGACAGAAAAGGTATTCGGACGCTAAAGGATCATATTTAGATAGATGCAGTTGGAACATCAACACCGATGAAAAGATCGAGCTTTCCAGCCTGAAGAGAGTCAGCCATTTTCAGAGTATAAGACTGACGAAGATCCAGAGAAACATTTGGTAGCGTTGTGGTATCGCTCCCAGATTCCCGGAAAGAATACCTGGATCCGCTGCCTTGACATTCCAAGAACAAGATGACCGGAACATTCGGCGGAGAGATCCGCCAGGGATGCCATCATCTGGGATTCATTTCGCAGCATCTGTTTTGAGTAAAAAGCATAGTCTCCCCGGCAGGTGTGAGCTTCAGATATGGTTTTCGCTGAAACAGCTCCACTCCATATTCCTCTTCTAGCGCTTGATCGAGCCGGAGAGGGACTGCTGTGTGATATGAAGAGATTCGGATGCTTTTGTAAAATTCATTTCTTCCGCAAGTGCTACAAAGTACTGACATGTTTTAAGGTTCATAGATGCCTCCACAGGAAAATGCTGTTTAAAATTAAAAATATAACTGTTTGGAAAACTGTCATAACTGTATGATAGTATAAAAACAACAAGAAATCCAGTATATTTTACAGCAAATTAACGAAAGGAAGTATTTGTGATGGTTAGATTGATGGACTGTACTTTGAGAGACGGTGCAAATGTAGTAGGAAAAGGGTTTGACGCGGAGATCACAAAGATCGTTCTGGATATCCTGACAGAGAGCAATGTTCCGATTATTGAATTCGGAAACGCAGGCGGAATCGGAGCTTATGAGGTTGCGGGATTCACAAACGCCCTGACTGACATGGAGTATCTGGATCTGGTACAGCCGTATCTGGGAAAATCAGAGATCGGCATGTTCTTAAACGCAAAGAGATTCCGCGAACCGAATGTTGAGCTTGCGGCATCCAAGGGAATGAAGTTCTTGCGCTGTGGTGCTGATGCCGGGGATGCGAGAAAGATCTCAGAAGTTCCGGTAAAAACGATCAAGAAATGCGGAATGAAAGCGTACTACTCCGCAATGAAAGCATATCTTCTCACTCCGGAAGAACTGGCGGAGGAAGCGAAGTTCTTGGAGTCCATCGGACTTGACGAATTTACGATCATGGATTCCGCCGGAACTATGATGCCGGATGACGTAAAGAGAGCAACGGAGTGTTGCAAGAACGCGGTTAAGATCCCGGTGGCTTTCCATTGTCACAATAACCTTGGACTTTCCGCAGCAAATGCCATCGCTGCCTATGAGAGCGGAGCAGATATTTTAGACTGCGGTCTTATGGGAATGGCGAGAAGCGCAGGAAACCTTCCGACAGAGGCAGCTGTGGCATTTATGCAGAAATACGGGGAGTTCAAGGATATTGACCTTTACGCGATGTTAAACGGAATCGACCAGAGACTTCTTCCGGCAATGGAAAAGCACTCCTACCATGACGCGATCCCGCCGTACGACCTGATCCTCGGCGTATCCGGAGCGCATTCCAGCTTCGGAAAGACTTTCAAGGCGGTCGCAAAAGATACAGGCGTTGATCTCTATAAACTGATCGTTGAGGTCAGCAAGATCAACAGAAAGAATCCGAGCGAAGATCTCATGAGAGAAGTGGCAGAGAAAATCAAATAAAAAGAGGGAAAAAACGTGAAAGTAGCAATCGTAGGAACATATCCGGCAGGTACATTTGAAAAGTTTAAAAATTATTTTTCTGAAAAGCCGGAAATTGAAGTGGTTGAAGTTGATACACAGGAGAAATTTGATGCACTGACAGAGGCAGACGCCATCGTTCTTCGAATTTTAAAAAATGCCGAAGGAAGTAGTCGCAAGGATCAAAGGATTAAAGATGATCATGCGCTGGGGAGCCGGTTTTGATTCTGTTGACATTGAAGAAGCAGGAAAACATGGAATTTATGTCTGCAAGTACTCCGGGAGCAAACGCGTATGCTGTGGCGGAGCTTACGGTGGCATTGATGTTAGCAGTCGGAAGAAAACTGATCTGCCATGACCGTGCGATTCATCAGGGGGAGTGGAGTAAGAACACATTTTTAAACCTGACGAGAACTTTAAACAATAAGGTGGTCGGCATCATCGGCGGAGGAAATATCGGTCGTCAGGTGGCATCAGGTACAGCCTTCGGATCTATCAAGTCCAGTATTACGATCCGTTCCGCTTGCCGGAGGAAGATGGAAGAAAAACTGCATATGAAATATGTAGGACTTGAGGAACTGATCCTACAAGCGACGTGATCACCTTTCATGTACCGCTCATGGATTCCACGCGTCATATGATCGGTGAGAAGGAATCGAAAAAATGAAGGACGGCGCGATCCTAATCAACGTTGCGAGAGGCGGACTTAATGGATGATGAGGCTGTTGTGAACGCAGTCAATTCCGGAAAACTTTCAGGTGCCGGAATCGAACTGTGTGGAGGAAGAACCGGCAAAACCGGGCAGTTTGATTCTCGAAAATTCGAACATTATCGTGACACCACATGTAGCGGCGGTTCTGCGGATATCTCAGATGTCATGTTCCCGATGATCACGGAGAATATTGAATTGCTGGAGGAAGAGAAGGCACTGAAGTATGTAGTGAATAAGCAATATATACTGCGTGGGAAAGAAAGTGCTTAATAGCAAAAAAATAGATCAATATCCCAATAACTACAAAGAAAACTTGTTAAGAATATATAAAATCATTGTTGGATATATTTGTCTAATGATGATAATATAAAATCAATAAAAAGACAGACAAAAATCAAGAAAAAAACAGCACAAATAACAACAAAAAGAAAAACTTAGGAGGAATCAATATGAAAAAACGTATAGCTTTACTGGCAGCAGCAACACTCGTTATGTCAAGTTTGTCTGGATGCGCTTCAAACAGTACAGCGCCGGAGACAACGGCAACAGCAACGACTCAGGCCGAAAAGGAAACAACAGCTTCTGATACACAGGCTACATCGACAGGAGATACAGGTGAATGGTCTAAGACGATCACACTTGCAGATGGAAAGACATATCCGTCTGGTACTGTGACGATTATTGCTCCATTCTCGGCTGGTGGCGGTGTAGATCTTGGTGATCGTTTATTTGCTAAATATGCTCAGAAATGGACAGATGCAACACTGATCGTTGAAAATATTACAGGCGGAAGCGGACTTGTAGGAATCCAGACTGGTTTAGGGCGTGCTACAGACGGATCTGTTATGTGGCATATCGATCCGGGCGCACAGTATGTTTCTACCACGAATTCCAGCTGCCCATTTGATGTCGTAAATGATATGGGACATATCGGCTTCTTTGTAGCAGATGACCGTGTATGGGCTGTGAAGCCGGATGAAACAAGATTTACTACAGCAGAAGAAATGTTTGCATATGCAAAGGATCATCCGGGCGAGATCAGCATTGCGGCATCTGGAACAGGTACTATCGCAGCTCTTGCAACACAGTACATTGCAAATACAGCTGGTGTAGAGTTTAATATCATCGGATATAATGGCTCCTCTGAAGCAAAAGCAGCATTCCTTGGCGGACATTGTGATGTAATGTCGGCAGGTGTCAGCGAGGCAAGAACAATGTTAGATGAAAATCAGTGTAAAGTATTATTCACAATGACAGATGAAAGAATTTATGACGATGTTCCTACAGTAAAAGAGCTTGGATATGATTGTACTTCTCTTTCCACATACCGTGGTTTAGCAATGTCCTCAAAAGTTGATCCTGCAATTGTTGAGTACTGGGATAAGATCATGGAAAAGGTTTGTGAGGATCCGGATTTCATCGCAGAAGCAGATAACATGGGACTTGTAATTCGTTTCCAGAACACGGATGAGGCATTAAAGACTTTCAGCGAGTACAACCCGATTTGGTATGATTTAAAAGAATCTCTTGGAATGTAAGAAGCGAAGAAAAATGGGCGATGCGGATACATTCTGCATCGCCCAGTGGTTTTAGGTACAGAAAGGTTGATTAGTATGACGATGAAATTAAAAGAACGCGTATCGGCTGTGTTCTTATTCCTTGTGTTTGGATTTGCGTTTGTTTACAGCAGAAAGTTCCCAGATATTCCGAAAATTATTCCGACAGGAATCACAGTCCTTGGATGTATTTTGAGTGTTATGCTGTTTGTGCGTACATTTTATATGCACTACAAGGAAGACGAAAATTTTGATGCTGCAGCACTGGCAGAACAAAAAGAAGGATCAAAGAAGATCGCAATCGCAATTCTGATGCTTGTAGTGTATGTCGGTTTAATTAAAATAGTGGGATTTTACACGATCTCTTTTGTGTTTATGATTGCGTTTTCATATGTAATTGATACCGAAAAACATAAGTTATGGACATATCCAGTTGTGGCAATTGGGGTGTTAGCGGTTATTTATGGTATCTTTAGTATGTTTTTACAGGTTCCGTTGCCAAAAGGATTTTTGATCTAAGGAGGAGAAAAATATATGTTATCCAATATTCTGATGGGTTTTAGTACCGCATTTAACCCAATGAACTTACTGCTCCTTATGGGGGGAACTGTTTTAGGAATTTTATTTGGAGCACTTCCGGCGTATCATCTACAATGGGGGTGGCGGTGCTGATTCCTCTTACTTATGGAATGGATGCGGCGAGTGGATTGATCATGCTGGCCGGTATCTATTGTGGTTCAACATATGGAGGCAGTATTTCTGCTTGTCTGCTTAATACACCTGGTACACCGGCTTCAGCAGCTACAACTATGGACGGTTTTCCAATGACAAGAAAAGGACGTGGTGGTGAGGCGTTGCAGGAGGCGTGCATCGCATCTTTCTGGGGTGGAATTGCAGGAGCGATTGCATTATTCTTTCTGGCACCTCCAATCGCAAATTTCTCATTGAAATTTGGATCTCAGGAAAACGCAATGATGGCCGTATTCGGACTAACGATCATCGTATCTCTTTCAAGTGGTTCTCTTTTAAAGGGATTCCTTTCTGGATTATTAGGTCTTCTTGTTTCAATGGTTGGAATGGATGTTGCGACAGCATATCCAAGATATACCTTTAATATTACGGCCTTATATGGCGGCATTGCAATTATTCCGGCAATTGTTGGTTTATATTCTTTGACACAATTGTTGACTTCATCAGGAGAAAAAACAGGTGTGTTAACAGATGATAATATTAAAAAACTTCACGTACCGAAGATCACACCGAAAGATTTCGTGAGATATCCACTTACCTATATCAAGTCTTCCATCATTGGCGCGTTTGTAGGAATCGTACCAGGAGCTGGCGGAAATATCGCTGGTTATATGGCGTATAATGAGGCAAAGAGAACGTCAAAAACACTGATGAATTCGGGAAAGGATGTCGCGAAGGTGTAGCTGCGACAGAGTCAGCAAATAATGCGGTTTGCGGTGGATCTTTGATCCCAATGCTCACGCTCGGCATTCCTGGAAACTCCGTAGCAGCAGTGCTGATGGGCGGACTTATGATTCAGGGTTTGAATCCGGGATTCAGTTTATTTACAAACTATGCGCATGTAACATATCCGTTCTTAGCAGGTTTCGTACTTGCCCAGTTTGCATTCACAATTGTAGGATTAATTGGTGCAAAACAGTTTGCGCAGGTGGTTAAAGTACCGAAAGGATTTCTATTAGCAGGTATTGGTGTTCTGTGTGTAGTAGGCTCTTATGCGGCAAGCAATAATATTACAGATGTTTATATTATGCTTATTTTTGGTATTGTCGGGTATTTCTTAAAGACAGCTGGATTTGATATTTCTGCAATCGTTCTTGGCTTAATGCTTGGTTCTCTTGCAGAGGCTGGATTTATGCAGGCATTTAACTTATGCCATAAAGCTATAGGTGCAACTTTAATGAGCTTCATAACAAGACCAATCAGCCTTGTTCTTCTGATTGTTTGTGTGGCAAGTTGCTTCTCGCCTTTAATGAGTGCACGAAAGAAGAAAAAGACTCAGTCATAAAAGGAAGGCTGTGTAAATGCCCCTTTTCACATGGATACTGTTGGTAGGGACATTGAGAAGCTCAATGTCCCTTTTTATTATGAGGTGTGCAAATGGAAGATATTATTATTCGAAATGGACTGATTGTTGATGTCGAGAATGAAAAGATCGCGAAAGGCGATATCTCAGTAAAAGACGGTAAAATTGTAAAAGTTTGTTCTTATATAGAAGAACATGCAACAAGTGAAATTGATGCAGACGGATGCTATGTAACGCAGGATTAATTGACCATCATACTCATATTTATCCATTGGCAGCAATTGGAACAGCTGGTGAAGCAGTATGCTTTGGATCTGGTGTTACGACTGCAGTGGATGCAGGAAGCACGGGCTGTGACAATTATGAACAGTATCGTGGCTGGATCGGAATGGAAAAGTTATCAATTATGCCGTATATCAATGTTTGCAGTGTGGGTTTATCTACACTTCCAAAGCAGATGGAAGATGTTAAACCAGAGCACATGGATGTGGGAAAACTCAAAGAATTATTTGACAAGTACGGAGATGAACTGCTTGGCTTAAAACTTCGAACAAGCAAAAATATTGTAGGGGAGCTGGGACTTGAACCATTAAAAGCAGCAGTTAAAATTGGAGAAAAAATTAACAGACCGTTGATGGTACATATTACAAATCCACCGGCAGAGATGGAAAAGGTTTTAGAGATTCTTAGACCAGGTGATATCGTGACACACATGTATCAGAATGTGGTTATACAATTTTAAAAAATGGTCATGTTGCTGACTGCGTATGGAAAGCGAGAGAACGAGGCATTATTTTTGAAGCAGCGGATGCAAGAGCGCACTTCTCATTTGAGGTTTCCGAAAAAGCAATCTCTGAAAAATTCTACCGGATCTGTTAGGCACTGATGTTACCCGCCTAAGCATGCATTTACGTCCGACAGCATTTAATATGGCAATGCAGATATCAAATACACGTATCTGGGAATGCTTTTGAGAAAGTAATTAAGGCTGCGACTTGGAATAATGCGGAAAATATGGGAATTTCGGATCGTGTAGGTAGCCTTAAGGAAGGAAAACAGGCTGATATTGCAGTGTTCCGAGTACATGAAGGTAAAAATGTATTCGGCGACAGACCGTATACAGATGAGACAGCTTCATTTAGAGAAAGCAATAGGGTGTTCGAACCAGTACTTACTGTTAAAAAGGGAGAGATGGTTTATAGAAATGTGACCTTCTAGAGGTCTTTTATCGAAATAGCAAAAAGAATCCCCTATCAATATATGATACATGACAGGGGATTGGGTGTAGCTGCTAATGCGGACGAACCTCCGCGATCCCATCAAACACATCCTTCGTGATCTCAATAAAATCATGGGCATACTCTGGAAGAAAACGTTCTTTGTGATAGGCAAGGACCAGCCGGTGGTTGATCAGTGACTTTTTCAGCGCGAGCGGAAACGCATTGGCATCCGGGTGGGCAGCTAAGAGCATCGGAAGACGCATCTGGGTGCAGAAGAATGCCCCGTAATTATGCGGATACAGGGACATGAACAGTTCTGTGGTCTGCGACTCCAGAAAGATATTCGGCTTTACCTTTGCGTCGAGGAAACACTGGTCCAGAGTTTTTCGAAGCTTCATGGAGGAGGCTGGGAGCAGGAACGGAATTTTTGAAAAATGTGCCAGTTCCACGCCGCTTAAGGATCCTTCTTTTAAGGTCTGCCAGGAATCGGGATAGTGGCGCTGCAAAAGCTCGTCGGAACAGACAGATAAATATGGTCGGTCAGAAGAGTGGAAGATTCCAGTTTGGGATTATCCTGATACATGACACCGATAAAAATATCAAGTTCCCCATTGTAGAGACGTTCTTCCATTGTGTTGGAGGATTCATTGCAGAGCTCGATCTTGATATTCGGCCATTTCGCGTAGAATCTCGCAGGATCTCCGGAAGACAGATCTGGCCGCGGTAAGACGGGATACCGAGTTTCAGATTGCCGATGCTCTTTTCGGAGATGTCGGCGAGACGGTTCTGGAATTCATGTTCCTCGGCAAGATTTTTACGGCGACAGCGTAGAGCTGCTCCCCTGCATAGGTAAGGGCGAGCTTTGGCTTTCTGTGGAAGAGAGGGACACCGTAATACTGTTCCAGACGCTGGATATGCTGGCTTAGGTTCTGTTGGGAAATATAGAGTTTCTGGGCTGTGTTGGTGACGTGAAGCTCTTTGGCAAGTTCAACGAAATAGTACAAGCTGAGTAAATTCATAAAAAGATCCCTTCTATCTTTTGCAGGACGTAACGATTCAGTACCTTCATAGCTGCGAGCAAAAATCCATTTTAAAACGTTTTACGCTCCGCTTCGGTCCGTGCTGGACGTGTGCCACTGGCCCATAGCACCTGCGCAGGCCTCCTGAACAGTTACTGTAAAACAACGTTTTGCGAAAATGACGGATTATCCACCGGTATTTTCATTATATATAACGTTTATCAGGATGTAAAGTGGATAACAAAAAAATATTGTGAAAAGCAAACAAATACATTGTTTGTAATTGTCGTAGTGCTGCGATACAATATGGTCAGAAAGAGATGAGAGAGCAAAAGAAGCGATCTCAACCACATAAAAATCCAAGGAAAAGGAGATTACAAAATGGCAGTAGGCAAGAGAATCTATTTAAAGAGACACATGCCGGACAAAGAGGTTATGATGCAGTTCAAGAACATTCCGGCGTCCAACACATGTGATGTAATGGGAAGAAACGCGGCGATGAATCCGAGAATCCGCCTTGTAAGCCAGCCGAAGAGCAGATGGCAGTCGGACCGGCACTCACCGTTAAGGCAAGAGGCGGCGACAACCTTGCTCTTCACGCAGCATTAAACATTGCTCAGGAAGGCGACTTTATCGTAGTGTCCAACGAGGAAGATGATACACGTTCCCTTATGGGCGAGATCATGATGGCTTATCTTCGTTATGACAGAAAGATCGCAGGTATTGTTCTTGATGGACCGATCCGTGACATCGATGAGATCGGAAAATGGGATTTCCCGGTATACTGCACAGGCACAACACCGGGTGGTCCGTACAAAGAGGGACCAGGTGAGGTTAACGTACCGGTATCCTGCGGCGGAATCAGCGTAACCCGGGAGACATCATCCTGGCTGATCCGGATGGCGTTATCGTTATCCCGAGAAAAGACGCTCCGCAGATCTTAGAGGACGCAAAGAAGTTCCAGGCAGCAGATGAGAGCAAGCTCGCAGCTGCAAAGAACGGCACAGCAAAGAGAGAATGGGTTGAGAAGACTCTCGCGGCAAAAGAGTTCGAGATCATCGACGACGTTTACGAGCCGTAATCCAGATCATATACTGACAGTTCGCTATGCGCGGAGTTGGTCGAAAAGCCGCTGTGGGTTTATTTGCAGAGACGTTTGACTAAATTAGGCATGGAAATAGAACTGCTGTCTTCCCGGACGGTCAAATGCCCGGGGAGAATTCAGCAGCAATTCATTTCATAATGAAGACCTCTATACTTTATGTTTGTTATACCCCAAACCTTATTTTGCGAAAAGCAGACCAGGGACAGGAAGCTCAACCTGTCCCTGGTCTGTTTCAGCATTTTCCCACCTTGCAAACCCCGGAAACTATGTTATGATATCATGTGATTTCGTCTGCGTCCATGTTGGATGCGGGCATATGTGCGGTGAGTCTGGAACCAAAGATCGGAATGATGGTCGAAGAACGTGAAAGAGCAGCGGGAAGTTCTGATCCTGGACAGGCAAAAGAACATAGAAGGAGAAATGATATATGAAATGGAAGAAATTTACGCTTGAGACGACCACGGATGCGGTGGATTATCTCGGAAGCATGTTTGATGATATCGGAATCGAGGGAATGGAGATCGAGGACAACGTACCGCTTACCGAAAGCGAGACGAAGGGAATGTTCATCGATATTCTCCCGGAGCTTCCGCCGGATGACGGTACCGCGAGAGTCAGCTTCTATTTAGACGAGGACGAGGATACGGAAGAAAAGTTGAAGGCTGTCCGTGAGGGGCTCGAGGAGATCCGCCAGTTCGTGAATATCGGTACCGCGAAGATCACAGAGTCCGAGACAGACGATAAGGACTGGATCAACAACTGGAAACAGTACTTCAAACCGTTTACGGTTGATCATATCCTGATCAAGCCGACGTGGGAGGAGATCCCGGAAGAGCATAAGGACAAGCTTTTGATCCAGATCGATCCGGGAACTGCGTTTGGAACCGGAAAACATGAGACGACACAGCTCTGTATCCGCCAACTCGAAAAGTATGTAAAGCCGGGAGTAAAGGTCCTTGACCTCGGAACAGGAAGCGGAATTCTCGGAATCGCCGCGTTAAAGCTTGGTGCGGAGTATGTATTTGGAACGGATCTCGATGAGAACGCCATCACCGCAGTTCATGAAAATCTTGCAGCCAACGATATCCCGGAGGAAAAGTTCGGTGTGATCCAGGGAAATATCATCGACGATAAGGCGACACAGGACGCGGCGGGATATGAGTGCTACGATATTGTTGTTGCAATATTCTTGCCGACATTATCATCATGATCCAGAAACAGGTTCCGTTCCACTTAAAGAAAGGCGGAATCTTCATCAGCTCCGGCATTATTGATATGAAGGAACAGGCCGTCCGCGAAGCACTTGAGGCGAACGATGCCTTCGAGATCATCGAAGTGACAAGACAGGGCGAGTGGGTATCCTTCACAGCGAGGAAGAAATAGTGTACCATTTTTTTACGGAAACAGAATTTTTTACAGAGTCGGAGGCCGTGATCACCGGTCCCGATGTGAATCATATTAAGAACGTACTGCGGATGAAGCCGGGGGAGAAGCTCCTGCTCAGCGACGGCAAGGGCACAAACTGTCTCTGTGAGATCACAGAGCTTTTCCCGGATAAAGTCCTTGCGAAGATCCTGCCGGAGGAAGTGGATGATACGGAGCTTCCGGTAAAAGTGACCTTGTATCAGGGACTTCCGAAAGCAGATAAAGATGGAATTTATCATCCAGAAATGTGTAGAACTGGGTGTTACAAAGATTGTTCCGGTGGATACCGACCGCGCGGTGGTGAAGCTCGACGCGAAGAAGGAAGAGGCGAAGAGAAAACGCTGGTACGGGATCTCCGAGAGCGCGGCAAAACAGTCGAAGCGCATGATCGTTCCGGAAGTTGGAAATGTGATGAAGTTCAAGGCGGCCATTGAGGCGGCAGCGCTGGATGATCTGGCGATCATTCCCTACGAAGATTCTGAGAGTCTTCCGGGAGCGGGCGGAATGGCGCTTACGAGAGAACTCATCGGAAGCTTAAAACCGGGACAGAGCCTGTCCATCTTTATCGGACCGGAGGGCGGATTTTCCGACGGGGAAGTGGAACTTGCGATGCAGTCCGGGGTGAAGCCGGTGACGCTTGGAAAAAGAATTCTCAGAACAGAGACGGCCGGAATGTTTGTGATGGCGGCTGTGGGATTATTACTGGAATCATGAAGTAAAAATTTCAGTGCAGACCGAAGAAAAATTCAGGATGAGTTTTTAATTATAACTGTGAATAACTGAACGAATTACAAAAAAGTTGAAAATAGCATTATGCTATAAAGGGTAAATTTTAAGAAGTAAAAAGACCGGTATATGAATATGGAGAATGTTTTGCCGGTCCAGACTAGGGAGTAAATGAAA
>ENA-OQAZ01001065-OQAZ01001065.1-human-gut-metagenome-genome-assembly--contig:-NODE-1065-length-14024-cov-2.265453_pt1 | contig 14024 bp, 14 predicted proteins | sample MGYA00242737_ERZ504531 | MGnify/ENA primary metagenome ERZ504531 (study PRJEB26092, sample SAMD00036244) | human gut metagenome | host: Homo sapiens | study: EMG produced TPA metagenomics assembly of...
CAGCACCTCTTATGGTTGGTATTGCAGGTGGCGGATATTCAGTCTGTATGTATCACGGTGCATTATGGTATGTAATGAAAACAAAAATCGGCGGCAAAAAAGCAGTGAAAAAGAAATAAACTGACAGAAAATGAGGATGTCGGAGGAGAATCCTCCGGCATCTTTGTATTATCTGACTACCAAAGAAAGGAAAAGAGAAAATGGAGAACTGGGTACTTCTGAGAAAAGGAGCGGATTTTCAGCATATCAGTGAGAAATTCCATATCAGTCCGCGAGTGGCTTCCCTGATAAGAAACCGGGATGTGATCGGGGATGATGCGATCGAGAAATATTTAAACGGTACGATCGCCGATCTGTACGATGGAATGCTGATGAAGGATATGGACAAGGCAGTAGCGGTTCTTGGAGAAAAGATAAAAGAAAATGCAAAAATCAGGATCATTGGAGACTATGATATTGATGGAATCCAGTCGACCTATATTCTTCTGGAGGGATTCCGGATGCTCGGAGCTGATGTGGACAGTGACATTCCGGATCGTATGAAAGACGGGTATGGTCTAAACCGGAACCTGATCGACCGGGCGCTGGAGGCCGACGTGGATACGATCATTACCTGTGATAACGGGATTGCGGCGGCAGAGGAGATCGCCTATGCAAAAAGTATGGGAATGACGGTTGTGGTGACGGATCATCATGAGGTCCCGTATACGGAAATTGGCGGGGAACGAAGATATATTTTGCCGGAGGCAGATGCGGTTGTGGATCCGAAGCAGGAGGACTGTACTTATCCGTTCAAAGGGCTGTGCGGGGCTGCGGTTGCTTACAAGCTGGTGGAGGCTCTGATGGAAGCCATGGGAAAAGATGCGAAGATGCAGATTATCTGATGGAAAATGTGGCAATCGCAACGATCGGTGATGTTATGGATCTGGTGGACGAAAACCGTATTTTTGTTAAACAGGGACTGGATATGCTGAAACGGACGGAGAATCTGGGACTGAAGGCGCTGATGGAATGTACTGGTGTGAATGTAGATAAGCTGTCTCCGTATCACATTGGATTTGTGATCGGCCCGTGTATGAATGCCAGTGGAAGACTGGATACAGCAAAGCGTGCCCTGGAGCTTCTGGAGGCAAAGAAAGTGGCGGAGGCGGATCTGCTGGCAGGTGATCTGAAAGCACTCAATGACAGCCGGAAGGATATGACGGCGCAGGCGGTAGAAGAGGCGTTTATCCAGGTGGAGAACAGTGAACTTAAGGATGCAGACGTGCTGGTGGTCTACCTGCCGGAATGTCATGAAAGCCTTGCCGGGATTGTGGCAGGAAGGATCCGGGAAAAATATTACCGTCCGGTCTTTGTGCTGACGAAGGGCGCGGAAGGTTTAAAGGGCTCAGGAAGATCGATCGAGACCTGGCACATGTATGAAGGACTGAACCGGGTAAAGCATCTGTTGTCAAAATTTGGCGGGCATAAGATGGCGGCAGGTCTCTCCATGCCGGAGGAGAATCTGGAACAGTTCCGTAAGGAGATTAACGAAAAATCCGGGATCACACCAGAGGATCTGAATGAAAAGATTGCCATAGATATGCAGCTCCCGTTTGAATGTGTCAATGAAAAATTTATCGGAGAGCTTGCGGTTCTGGAACCATTTGGCAAAGGAAATGCACGTCCGGTCTTTGCAGAAAGACAGGTACAGGTGGAAAGTGCGAGAATCCTTGGCAAGAATAAAAATGTGCTGAAGTTGCAGGTGAAGGATCTTCACGGTACAAGGATGGATGCCATGTATTTTGGAGATGTGAATACCTTTGTGGAATATGTGCGTGAAAAATTTGGAGATATTGCCTGTGAGTGTCTACTGCACGGACATGGGCATGGAATTGTTATGGCATTTACCTATTATCCTGATATCAATGAGTATCAGGGAGTCCGTACGCCACAGATTGTGATCCAAAATTATAAATAATTTGAAAAACAGCAATTTTATGCTATACTAATAAATATTGCATATATTTGTAGGTAAGGTGGAGAAGAAAGATGAAAAAACTTGAAGAATATGTTGTCAGCATTCCGGATTATCCGGAAAAAGGAATTATTTTCAGAGATGTAACCAGCATTCTTGAAGATCCGGAAGGGCTTCAGCTTTCCATTCGGGAACTGCAGGATAAGCTTGAAGGCATGGATTTCAACATCGTGATCGGACCGGAGTCCAGAGGATTTATTTTTGGAATGCCGATTGCATATAATCTGCAAAAAGCATTTGTGCCGATCCGTAAAAAAGGAAAGCTTCCTTGCGAGACAGCATCGATCAAGTATGATCTGGAATATGGAAGTGCAGAGATCGAGATCCACAAGCGTTCGATCAAACCGGGAGACAAGGTTGTGATCGTAGATGACCTGATGGCAACAGGCGGTACGGCAGAAGCAATGATCAAACTGATCGAAGGACTTGGCGGTGAGGTTGTAGAAGTTCTCTGCCTGATCGAACTGATGGGATTAAAAGGACGGGAAAAACTGAAAGGATACAAAGTAGATTCCGTAATCCAGTATCCGGGAAACTAATGAGAAAGAAGGGAAGGCTATGGCAGACGATATCGGAATCCAGCAGGAGATGCTGATCGAACCAACACATAAAAAACTGGAGATCGTAGATGGTCATGCGGTAAAGGATGTGGAAGATTATCAGAATCCGGAACTGCTCTATAAAAGTCTGATCGAGCGAGTCAGAAAGTACCATCCTTCGGCGGACGTCTCTATGATCGAAAAAGCATATCATATTGCAAGAGATGCGCATAAAGGGCAGACACGGAAATCCGGAGAAGAGTATATTATCCATCCTCTGTGGGTAGGAATCATTCTGGCACAACTGGAGATGGACAAAGAGACGATCGTTGCCGGCATCCTTCATGATGTGGTAGAAGACACGGTGATGACGGACGAAGAAATCCGTCAGGAATTCGGAGATGAGGTGGCTCTTCTGGTAGACGGTGTCACAAAGCTGGGACAGCTTTCCTATTCGGCGGATAAGTTGGAGGTCCAGGCTGAGAATCTTCGTAAGATGTTCCTTGCGATGGCAAAAGATATCCGTGTTATCATCATCAAGCTTGCCGACCGTCTGCACAATATGCGTACCCTGCAGTATATGCGACCGGAGAAGCAGTTGGAAAAAGCAAAAGAAACTATGGATATCTATGCTCCAATCGCACAACGGCTTGGTATTTCCAAGATCAAGACAGAGCTTGATGATCTGGCACTCAAATATTCCCAGCCGGAGGTTTTTAACGATCTAGTAAAGCAGATCAATGCAAGAAAAACGGAAAGGGAAGAATTTGTCCAGCAGATTGTGGATGAGGTTTCCACGCATATGAAGAATGCGAACATTGATGCAGAAGTGAACGGACGTGTGAAGCATTTCTTCAGCATTTATAAGAAGATGGTGAACCAGGATAAGACGGTAGATCAGATCTATGATCTGTTTGCAGTCCGTATTATCGTAGATTCTGTAAAAGACTGTTATGCGGCGCTTGGAGTTATCCATGAGATGTATACACCGGTACCGGGACGTTTTAAAGATTATATCGCAATGCCGAAGGCAAATATGTACCAGTCTCTGCATACGACTCTGATGAGTTCGATCGGTCAGCCGTTTGAGATCCAGATCCGTACAAAAGAGATGCATAAAACTGCTGAATACGGTATTGCGGCACACTGGAAATATAAAGAGTCTGAAGATGGAAAGAAGAGCGTTGAAGCGAAGGAAGAAGAGAAACTGAGCTGGCTTCGTCAGATCCTGGAATGGCAGCGAGACATGTCAGACAACCGGGAATTTCTGAATCTTCTGAAAGGAGACCTGGATCTATTTGCAGAGGATGTATACTGCTTTACACCGAACGGAGATGTCAAGAACCTGCCGAACGGTTCTACGCCGGTTGACTTTGCCTATGCGATCCATACTGCGGTCGGCAACAAGATGGTAGGTGCCAGAGTCAATGGCAAGCTGGTCAATATCGATTATAAGATCCAGAACGGGGACCGAATCGAGATCCTGACTTCGCAGAACTCCAAAGGACCGAGCCGTGACTGGCTGAGTATCGTCAAGAGTACCCAGGCGAAAAACAAGATCAACCAGTGGTTTAAGAAAGAATTCAAAGAAGAAAATATTGTACGTGGTAAGGAAATGCTCGCCGCATACTGTAAGGCAAAAGGATTTGTACTCTCGGATCTGATGAAACCGAAATATATGCAGATCGTGCAGGAAAAGTACGGCTTTAAGGACTGGGATTCGATCCTTGCAGCACTTGGACATGGCGGATTGAAGGAAGGTCAGATCGTCAACCGTCTTGCGGAAGAATACAGTAAGGATCACCGAAAAGAACTGACCGACGAAAGTGTTCTGGAAAAGGTTGCGGAAGCGGCAAAGAACAAGGTGCATATCACCCGATCCAAGAGTGGTATCGTGGTCAAGGGAATCGACGATATGGCAGTGCGCTTTTCCAGATGCTGCAATCCGGTGCCGGGAGATGAGATCGTTGGTTTTATCACCCGTGGACGTGGAATGTCGATCCATCGGACGGACTGTGTCAATATCATTCATCTGTCAGAAACGGAAAGAGCGCGTCTGATCCCGGCAGAATGGGAAAAACCGGAGGAAGGTACAGACACCGGAAGCTATCTGGCTGAGATCAAGATGTATGCAAATGATAGGCAGGGACTTTTGATGGATATGTCCAAGGTGTTCACGGAGATGAATATTGATGTGAAGTCTATGAATGTAAGAACCAGCAAACAGGGAACAGCAACAATCGAAGCCGGATTTATTGTCCGGGGAAGAGAGGAGCTTGGAAAAGTGATCGGAAAGCTCCGGCAGATCGTCGGTGTGCTGGATATAGAACGAGCAGTGGGGTAAAAAGAAATGAAAATCGAAAAATTTGTAACAGGAATTATCAGTACCAATTGTTACATTGTTACTAATGAAGAAACAAAAGAGACCGTGATCGTTGATCCGGCAAATCTGTCAAAAGCGATGATCGGTTATATCGAAGAGGAAGAGCTTGTAATTAAGGCAATTCTTCTGACTCATGCGCATTTTGATCATATCATGGGAATCGATAAAGTGATCGACCGGTATGGAGAAATGCCGGTTTACGTAGAAGAATCTGATCTGGAGCTTCTTCACACACCGTCTATGAATGAGTCAACGGTATATACAAATGGCTACAGCTACCCGGGTGGAGACGTGATCCATGATGGAGATGTGCTTCATCTGATCGGAGAAGATTTCCGGGTGATCCATACACCGGGACATACCCAGGGCGGCGTATGCTACTATGTAGAAAAAGAGGGAGTACTTTTCAGTGGAGATACATTGTTCTGTTGTTCAGTCGGAAGAAGTGATTTTGCAACCAGCAGCACTTCTGCACTGATTCGTTCGATCAAGGAAAAGCTGTTCCTGCTTCCGGATGAAACAAAGGTATTCCCGGGACATATGGGCGCAACAACGATTGGCAACGAAAAAGTGAACAACCCGTATGTATAGAGGAGCAGAGAAATGATTCGGATCAGCTGTAAGAATGAACGTTTCACCTACGACATGTATCATATCGTAAAGTCATTTCTTCCTGATGCCGAGATCAGCCAGAAGGTAGATCCAGAACAGGAACTTCTGATCGAGATGACCGCAGAAGAGGAACCAGATCTGGAAGAGCAGGCATGTGATAAAAAGGTCCGGTGGACCTTTTTTCATTGCAGGGAGGCTGAAATCGCAGACATCAGCGAAAAAAGAGAACAAAAGCGTTATATCAATAAAAAATTATATCAGACCCTGGTCAAAAAGACCGGAGAAGAACATGCATGGGGGAATATGACAGGTGTCCGCCCCACAAAGATGATCATGGAAAGACTGGAAGAAGGTTCTTCTGAGGAAGAAATCATCCGGTATATGCATGATACCTATGTGGTAAGCGAGAAAAAAGCAATGCTTGGTATCGAGATTGCAAAGCGGGAAAAAGCCCAGCTTGACAAGCTGGATTATGAAAATGGATACAGTCTTTATATCGGAATTCCGTTCTGCCCGACAACCTGCAGTTACTGCTCCTTTACTTCTTATCCGGTTGCAAAATGGCAGGACCGGATGGATGAATATGTAGATGCACTTTTAAAAGAGCTTGCATTCATTGCAGAGGTTTCAAAAGAAAAGCATCTTAATGCGATTTATATGGGAGCGGTACGCCGACAACCCTGAGTGCACAGCAGATGGACCGGGTTTTGAGTTTCCTGGAAGAACATTTTTCCTTTGAACATCTGAAAGAATATACGATCGAAGCCGGAAGACCGGACAGCATTACTGAGGACAAGCTGCGAGTGATCCGAAAGCATGGAGTTGGCAGAATTTCCATCAATCCACAGACCATGCAGCAGAAGACACTGGATGTGATCGGAAGACGTCACACAGTGGAAGATGTAGTCCGCATTTTCCATCTGGCAAGAGAACTGGGATTCGACAATATCAATATGGATCTGATCGCAGGTCTTCCGGGAGAACATCCGGAGGAGATGGAAGATACTCTTCGTCAGATCAAAGAGCTTGCACCGGATAGTTTGACGGTCCATGCACTTGCAATGAAACATGGTTCGAGACTGACACGCGAACGGGCTGCAAGCACAGAAAAACAAAATTACAAACAGATGGCAAGAGAGCTGGAAGAGATGATCGATATGGCACGTAAGGCGGCCGGTGAGATGGGACTTTATCCGTATTATCTCTACAGACAGAAGAATATTGCGGGAAATTTTGAAAATGTAGGTTACGCAAAGGTTGACAAAGCGGGAATTTACAATATACTGATTATGGAGGAAAAGCAGTCCATCGTTGCTGCCGGTGCAGGTGCATCGACTAAGGTGGTGCTTCCGTATGAGATTCCGGCACCCGGAAGTAAAAACGGGCGGATGACGAATCTGATAAGAATAGAAAATGTCAGAGATGTGGGAGAATATATTTCCCGTATCGATGAGATGATAGAGCGAAAAGGAGAATGGTTATGGCATTAAAGAAAAAACCGGTTACCGGCATGAAAGACATGCTCCCGAAAGAAATGGAAATCAGAGATTATGTGATCCAGATGATCAAGGATACCTATAAGACATTTGGATTTACTTCCATAGAGACACCGTGTGTGGAACACATTGAGAACCTGTGCAGCAAACAGGGTGGCGACAATGAAAAACTGATCTTCAAGATTCTGAAGAGAGGGGAAAAACTGAAAATTGCTGAGGCAAAAGAAGAGATCGATCTGGTAGACGGAGGACTTCGTTATGACCTGACAGTTCCGCTTGCAAGATACTATGCAAATCATGCAAATGAACTGCCGTCACCGTTTAAGGCACTTCAGATTGGCAATGTATGGAGAGCAGACCGTCCGCAGAGAGGACGTTTCCGTCAGTTCATGCAGTGCGATATCGATATTTTAGGTGAGCCGGGTAATCTTGCAGAGATCGAACTGATCCTTGCAACTACGACCATGCTTGGAAAGATGGATTTCCACAATTTTACGGTATGTATCAATGACCGTAATATCTTAAAGGCGATGGCTGCATTTAGTGGATTTAAGGAAGAAGATTTCGATGAAGTATTTATCATCCTTGATAAGATGGATAAGATCGGCAAAGAAGGCGTAGGCGAAGAACTGGTTGAGATGGGTTATACAAAAGAAAATGTAGATACTTATCTTGGACTCTTTGATGAGATCAGCCCGGATGTTGACGGAATCCGTTTCTGCAAGGAAAAGCTGGCAGGATTCCTTGACGAAAAGACAGCCGACAGCATGGAAACGATCATCTCCAGCGTAGAAAGTGCAAAAGAGGCAGAATTCAAAGTGAAATTTGATCCGACGCTGGTACGTGGACAGTCTTACTATACAGGAACCATTTTTGAAGTAACAATGGATGAATTCGGTGGCTCAGTTGCGGGTGGCGGACGTTACGATAAGATGATCGGTAAATTCACAGGGCAGGACACACCGGCATGTGGATTCTCAATCGGATTTGAGCGTATTGTCATGCTGCTTCTGGAAAATGGATATGAGATTCCTTCCAAGCGCCAGAAAAAAGCATATCTTCTTGAAAAGAATATGCACAAGGAAGGCATCCTCAAAGTACTTGAGATGGCAAAAGCTGACCGCGCAGCCGGGAAACAGGTTCTGGTGGTCAATATGAAGAAGAACAAGAAATTCCAGAAGGATCAGTTGATCGCAGAAGGATATGAAGATATCACAGACTGCTACAAAGATTCCGTTATGGATTTATAAGGAAAGAGAAACGCAGGAGGATAAATTAGAATGGCAGAGTCAATGACAGGACTGAAAAGAACACATCGGTGTGCAGAGCTTTCAGAGGCAAACATCGGTGAAAAAGTAACCATCATGGGATGGGTACAGAAGAACAGAAATAAAGGTGGACTGGTTTTTGTAGATGTACGTGACCGTTCCGGACTGATCCAGGTTGTTTTTGAAGAGGGAAGTACAGATAAAGCGCTTCTTGAGAAGGCAGCAAAGCTTAGAAGTGAGTTTGTTGTAGCAATCGTGGGAACTGTTGAAAAACGTTCCGGTGCAGTTAATGAAAATCTTGCAACAGGTGCGATTGAGATCAAACCGGAAGAACTCAGAATTTTATCTGAATCTGAGACACCTCCGTTCCCGATCGAAGAGAATTCCAAGACAAAAGAGGAAGTACGTCTGAAATACCGTTTCCTCGATCTTAGAAGACCGGACATCCAGAGAAACCTGATGATGAGAAGCCGTGTGGCTACCCTCGCACGTCAGTTCATGGCAAAAGAAGGATTCCTTGAGATCGAGACACCGTTCCTGATCAAGAGTACACCGGAAGGTGCAAGAGATTACCTGGTACCGAGCCGTATTCATCCGGGAAGCTTCTATGCACTTCCGCAGTCACCGCAGATCTTCAAACAGCTGCTGATGTGCTCCGGATATGACCGATATTTCCAGATCGTAAAATGTTTCCGTGATGAAGACCTTCGTGCAGACCGTCAGCCGGAATTTACACAGATGGATATGGAACTTTCTTTTGTAGATGTTGATGATGTCATTGATATCAATGAGAGACTGCTTGCACATCTGTTCAAAGAGGTACTGGATATCGATGTACAGCTCCCGATTCAGAGAATGACCTGGCAGGAAGCAATGGACAGATTCGGTTCTGATAAACCGGATATCCGTTTCGGCATGGAGCTGGTTAATGTGACAGAGACTGTCAAAGACAGCGAATTTGTTGTATTTAAGAATGCGATTGAAGCAGGCGGAACTGTCCGTGGTATCAACGCAAAAGGCCAGGGTGGCATGGCCAGAAAGAAGATCGACAAGCTGGTTGATTTTGCAAAAGGTTATGGAGCAAAGGGACTTGCTATATTGCAATCCATGAAGACGGAACTGTCAAATCTTCTTTCTCAAATTCATGACGGAAGAAGAGACAGCAGCGCTGATTAAAGCGATGGCTGGAGAGAATGGAGACCTTCTTCTCTTTGCGGCAGATAAGAATAAAGTTGTATGGGATGTTCTTGGTGCACTCAGACTGGAACTGGCACGCCAGATGGAACTCCTTGATAAGAATGAATACAAATTCCTGTGGATCACAGAATTCCCGCTTCTTGAGTGGAGTGATGAACAGAACCGTTTCACAGCAATGCATCATCCGTTTACCATGCCGATGGAAGAAGACCTTCAGTACATTGACAGTGATCCGGGAAGAGTCCGTGCAAAAGCATATGACATCGTTCTGAATGGTAACGAGATCGGAGGCGGAAGTGTCCGTATCTTCAACCAGGAGATCCAGAGTAAAATGTTTGAAGTACTTGGATTCACACCGGAACAGGCACAGGAGCAGTTCGGATTCCTTCTGAATGCATTTAAATACGGTGTGCCGCCACACGCAGGACTTGCTTACGGTCTTGACCGTCTGGTTATGCTGATGGCAAAACAGGACAGCATCCGTGACGTGATCGCGTTCCCGAAGGTAAAAGATGCATCTGACCTGATGACAGAAGCACCGGAGAGAGTCGATCCGAAGCAGCTGGAAGAGCTTGGACTGGAGCTGGAAGAGCATACAGCGGACGCTGAATAAATTTTATAATTCAATTTTTAAAAATGAACATTTTTTCACATAAAACAGAATTGGCTGTCAAAGTGAAGAAATGTTCATTTCTTTTTTTGTAGCGAAATTCTATAATAATGGTAGTTGAAATAAAAGGAGGATGGGATATATGGCACATAAAATTTTAGAAGAAGCGCAGGAAATAAATGATCTACTTATAAAATGGAGAAGAGATCTTCATCAAATTCCTGAGACGGATCTGGAGCTTCCAAAGACTGTGGAATATATCAGTAAACGTCTGGATGAGATGAATGTAGAATACAAGGTATTTCCTGAGGTTTCAGTGATTATCGCTCAGATTGGAAAAGGGGATAAATGTTTTCTCCTGAGAAGTGATATGGATGCGCTTCCGGTAGAAGAGGAAACGGGACTTGAATTTGCATCAAAGAATGGCTGTATGCATGGATGCGGACATGATCTGCACGCTACGATCCTTCTTGGAGCGGCAAAAATTTTAAAGGCGCATGAAGAAGAACTGCCGGGCGTGGTCAAATTATTGTTCCAGCCAGGTGAGGAGACCTTCCGCGGAGCGAAAGCAGCAGTGGAAGCAGGAGTCCTGGAGAATCCGCATGTAGATGCTGCCTTTGCAGCGCATGTATTTGCGGCAATTCCATGTGGAACGATTGGATATGGTGTGGAAGCCATGGCATCTGTATATGGCTTTAAAATCACCCTTACAGGACGTGGCGGACATGGTTCTGCACCGGAGGGCTGTATTGACCCGATCAACGCTGGTGTAGAAGTTTATCATGCTCTTCAGGCACTGATCGCCAGGGAATGTCCACCATCAGCAGAGGCAGCACTTACGATTGGACAGTTTACAGCTGGTAATGCAGCAAATGTAATTCCGGAGCGCTGCGTGCTTCAGGGAACACTAAGGACATTTAATGAAGAAGTGAGGACGATGCTGATCCGGAGGATTAATGAAATTGTTCCGGCTGTTGCAGCAGCTTATCGTACTACATGTGAAATCGAAGAACTCAGCAATGTTCCGAGTGTAACTTGCAATGAAGAACTGAATGCAGAGTATATTAAAAGTGTTGAGTCTCTTGAGAATCCGGGAACAACGATTAACGGTGGATTTCATGTCATGGGATCCGAAGACTTTGCCGTGATTTCGGCAAAAATACCGGCAAGTTATTTTGTAGTCGGAGCCGGAGTGGAAGATCAGAGTAAATGGAAAGGACAGCATAATCCAAAGATTCTGTTTAATGAAAAAGCATTACCGCTTGGCGCAGCCATGTATGCGAAGATTGCAATGGACTGGCTGGCAAAATAGAAGAGTAGATCTATAAGGTTAGAATAAATAAAAAGAAGGGATCAGGCTTTTACAAAAAAGTGAAAGCGGATCCTTTTCGTGTATCTGGGACAACTTTGACAAATGGGGGCTTTTGATTTAATTAAAAGTTTAATCAGAAATTTACATGAATGAAAAAAGAGACTTATGAAAATCATAAGTCTCACAAAGAGCGACAGACGGGACTCGAACCCGCGACCTCCACCTTGGCAAGGTGGCGTACTACCAACTGTACTACTATCGCACATCAAGTATGTTTTATTATTTTGTGTTCATCAGAACGATATTCAGTATAACGTATATATATGGTATTGTCAACTTGTCTTTTTTAATTTTGAATTTTTCTTTTAATTTTGAAAACTCCGACAACTTTTCCTGCATGCTTTGGCAAGTGGCAGCTCCTTACGAACGCATAGTGATAAAAAAGGTGCGGGAGCAACCTTCTCTTTGGTTTTCCCGCATCTTTTACTTTATATAGCTTTTACTTTATTCTTTGTCTTCTGCCTTTTTCTCTTCTTTTGCTATAAACGCAATTCCGAGTTCCTCCAGCTGTTTTGCATCTACATGTCCCGGTGCTTCTGTCATAAGATCAGATGCATCTTTTACTTTAGGGAATGCAATTACATCACGGATGCTGTCCTGTTTTGCCATCAGCATAACCAGACGATCCAGACCATATGCAAGTCCTGCGTGCGGCGGCACTCCATACTTGAATGCTGTCAGAAGGAATCCAAACTGCTCCTGTGCCTGCTCTTCTGTAAATCCAAGCACTTCAAACATCTTGCTCTGGATATCCTGATCAAAGATTCTGACACTTCCTCCACCAATCTCGTTACCATTCAATACGATATCGTATGCTTTTGCACGGACTCTTCCCGGATCACTGTCAATATACTGAAGATCTTCTTCCATTGGCATTGTAAATGGATGGTGCATAGCTGTATAACGGTTCTGCTCTTCGCTCCACTCAAGAAGTGGGAATTCTGTTACCCACAAGAATTTGTATTCATTCTTGTCAAGAAGTTCCATCTGACGTGCGAGTTCCAGACGAAGTGCTCCCAGTGTATCCCATACAACTTTATTCTTATCTGCAGCAAATAATAACAAGTCTCCGTTCTCTCCGCCCATCGCTTCGATCAGAGCTTTCATTTCATCATCTGTCATGAATTTGGCAAATGAGGATTTCACTGTTCCGTCTTCATGAATTGCAATATACGCAAGTCCCTTTGCACCATAATCTTTTGCAAAATCAACCAGTTTATCAATCTTCTTACGAGCCATTCCGCCCTGTCCTTTGGCGTTGATACCACGAACTGTTCCACCATTTTCGATCGCATTTTTGAACACTACAAATTCACAGTCTTTTACAACATCTGTTACGTTTGTTAGTTCCATACCAAAACGGATATCCGGCTTATCTGAACCAAAGCGGTCCATTGCTTCCTGCCATGTCATTCTCTGGATTGGAAGAGATACTTCCACGCCCAGTACTTCTTTGAATAATTTGGCAAGCAGTCTTTCATTTACTTCGATTACATCATCGACATCCACGAAAGATAACTCCATATCGATCTGTGTGAATTCCGGTTGACGGTCTGCACGTAAATCTTCGTCACGGAAGCATCGTGCAATCTGGAAATATCTGTCATATCCTGAACACATCAATAACTGTTTAAATAACTGTGGTGACTGTGGCAACGCATAGAACTGTCCCTGCTGGATACGGTAGGTACGAGGTAATCTCTTGCTCCTTCCGGTGTACTTTTGATCAGAACCGGTGTCTCAATCTCAAGAAATCCTTCTTCCGCAAGGAACTGACGTGTCAGAGTTGCAACCTTGCTTCTCATCATCAGATTGCGCTGCAGATCCGGTCTTCTAAGATCCAGGTATCTGTATTTCAGACGTACTTCTTCTTTTGTTTTAGAATTCTCTTCGATGTGGAACGGCGGTGTCTCTGATTCAGAAAGAATACGAAGTTCTTCCGGAATCACCTCTATCTCTCCTGTTGCAAGATGATCATTCACTGCACCGGAACGTTTTGCTACTGTTCCTACGATTGCTACTACATATTCTGCACGAAGCTTAGCTGCCTTTTCGATCAGTGCCGCTTCGCATTTTCCTTCTTCGAATACCACCTGGATAATACCTGAACGGTCTCTGACATCTACGAATACCAGACCGCCCTTATTACGGTTCTTCTGTACCCATCCCATAATGGTAACGTTCTCTCCTACATTGGCTGCAGATAATTCTGCACATCTGTGGGTTCTTTTTAACCCTTTCATTGATTCTGCCATGTTTCTTTATCTCCTTTTCCGACGTCCTTACGCCGTAATTTATTGTTTCCTATATATCTTATAAATTTTCCACGGAATCTGCATAACAGTCCACGATTTCTGTATAACCGTCTTCAGTAAGCTGTTCTTTCTGGAACTTTTTATTCTTCTTCATGTTGACGATCAAGACCTGTTTTCCTGCCTGACGGTCTGCCTTTGCAAGTGACATAACCTTTAAAAGCCTTCTTTTGTCATCTTCTTCTCTAACAGATATGCTTTCTTCTCTTTACAGTCGG
>ENA-OQAZ01001067-OQAZ01001067.1-human-gut-metagenome-genome-assembly--contig:-NODE-1067-length-13993-cov-5.323165_pt1 | contig 13993 bp, 20 predicted proteins | sample MGYA00242737_ERZ504531 | MGnify/ENA primary metagenome ERZ504531 (study PRJEB26092, sample SAMD00036244) | human gut metagenome | host: Homo sapiens | study: EMG produced TPA metagenomics assembly of...
TGAACTCCGGCATAAAGGGCTCGGTGCCGATCCAGTGGTCACCCAGGAACATCATGGCCTCACACCCACACTCGTGGGTGATGTCTACCATCTCTTTGGCCAGCTTTGCCACCTCCCGGCGCTGGAAGGCCTGGAAATCGCGGAATTCCTTGCTGGGCACCCGGTACTGGTTGTTGTAGTAGCCTGATCGATGATGTACTCCGGGCGGAACTTATAGCCCACCTCCTGCTCGAACTGATTCAGGATATAGGGGCTGACCGAGGCGGAATAGCCGTACCAGTCCACAAACTTCTCCCGCTTCAGCTCATCGAAGATGAGGGTGACTGGTGGAAGAAGGTGGTGTAGCGGATCACGTTGACATAGGGGTGCTCTGCAATGAACTTGCGCAGGCGCTCCATGGAATACTTGTGGGTCTTGGGCTGGCGCACGTCAAAGGTGATCTGGTGCTCAAAGTTGGTCCAGCCGTTGGTGGTGGCATTGTACATGTGCACCGGGTCCCAGATCAGGTAGGCCAGAAAGCTGACCGTATACTCGTGGAACGGCACGGCCTGCACGGTAACGCTGCCGTCGGCGTAGCTCCACAGCTCCGGTGGCACCGGCTGACCGGTGGTGCGGTCCATGACCTCCCACCAGCGGGTGATATCATCGTTGGTGTTCACCTGCATCAACTCCGGGCTGATGCCCTTCATCAGCGGAATGGTCACGGTGTCGCCGGGGGCGGTGTAGAAGCCGGTCATAATGTAGCACTGCTGCACCTCATCCGGGTTCGCCTTGGCCCACGCGTTGTCCTTGCGGGTGGTGTAATAGGTGGAGTAGATCTTTGCGTCGGCATCCTTCAGCTCCTGCGGAAAGTCGGTGCCGTCGCAGTCGCGGATAGCATCCGCGCCCCACTTTTTCAGGATCTGCAGTGTTTCGGGGACCACGTCCAGATCGGTCGGGATCGTTACGCGCCCGGTCATTCTATTTTTTCCATGGAAATTCTCCTTTACCTCTCTTCTCCTCAATCCCGATAGGGGCGTTATAGAGCGCCAGCACAGCCAGCAGCAGCGCCACCCCCAAAAGCATGATGCCAAGACCGGCCAGCTGCCCGGTCATTTTCCAGCCTGCTGTCACCAGCGCGATGGACAGCACAAACAGCACCAGCATCAGCACCATACGCAGGGCGGGATGATTTTTCCAGAATGCTTTCATCGTTTGTCACCTTACCCTTTCAGACCGCCCACGGTCATGCCCTGTGTCAGCTGCTTCTGCACGCAGATGTACAGGATCAGGGTGGGCAGCATCACCAGCACCAGACCGGCATACATGGTGCCGTACTGGGCCGCGCTCTGCTGGGCCTGCATCAGATTCAAAAGGCCCACCGGCAGGGTGCGGGGCGCGCTGGTGGAGCTCATCAGCGTCATGGAAATAATGTACTCGTTCCAGAAGGACAGGAAGTTGAACAGGATGATGGTGATGATGGAGCTTTGCCATGGGGAAGATGATGCGGGTCATGGTGGAGAAGTAGCTTGCACCGTCGATGTAGGCAGCCTCCTCAAAATCATGGGGCAGGGTGGCAAAATAGCCCGAAAGCAGATAGATGGTAAAAGGCAGAGCCGTGGCTGCATACACCACCGCCAGCACCACCAGATTGTTCAGCAGGAAGCTGCTGCCAAAGTGGCTCTTCAGCCAGACATCTCCGTCCCGCAGCATCAGGAAGATGGGCACCACGATGTAGTTGACATTGATGAACAGGCCTGCCATAAACAGGGTGTTCAGCAGTTTGCGGCCCTTGAACCGGAAGCGGGACAGGCAGTAGGCGGCAGGCAGCGCAATGACCAGCAGCAGCACCAGTGCCAATGCGGTCACGATGACAGAGTTGAGCATATACTCGCCCATCTTGGCTCCGTTCCACGCATTGACAAAGTTCTGCCAGTAGAACCCGGCAGGCAGCGCCCACGGGTTGCCGTAAAACTCCGCGTTCTGCTTGATGGAGGCCATGAATACCCATGCCACCGGCACGATGATGATCACCGCCAGCAGGACCAGCACAAAATAGATAAAGAACTTGTAGAGACCTTCCGCCGAGCGGGAAGATCTTTCGGTGGTATTCTGCATCTTCTTCCCTCCTTAGAATTCCAGCGGATCGCGGTCGGTGGCCTTGTTGACACAGGCGGACAGTGCAAACGAGAACAGGAAAATGACCACGCCAATGGCCATGCTGTAGCCATACAGGCCCGCGTCCTTCTGGCTGTACATATAGCTCAGCGCCACATCCGAAGCACCGTTGGGCCCGCCGCTGGTCATGGCCTTGACAAAGAGGAAGGCCATGTTGATGGTGGAGATGATGAAGAAGGTCAGGGTGGTGCGGATGTTGGTCCAGATGAGGGGAATGGTGATCTGGAAGAACTGGGTCAGGCGGCCCGCACCGTCCAGATTGGCGCTCTCGTACAGGCTGGCGGGCACCGAGGACATGGAAGCCATATACATGACCATGTAATAGCCCACGGCCTGCCAGACCATGGCGAGGATGATGGAGGGGATGACCAGCTTTTCGCCCTTCCAGAGGATGGGGTCTGTCATATCCCGGAACAGGCCGATGATGCTGTTGAGCATACCGTTTTCCGGCTTATAGATGGCCGAGAAGATGCCGGAGATGACGACCACCGACAGGATGTTGGGGATGTAGAAGATGACCCGGAAGAAATTCTGCCCCTTGATCTTTTCCCGGGTCAGAATGGCTGCAAACACCAGCGCAAAGGCAAAGGTGACGATGGTCACCACCACCACCAGCAGGATCATATTCTGCATGGAGCGGATGAACTGGGCATCCTTGAGCAGGTGCTGGAAATTCTTCAGGCCCACAAAGGTCTCGTTGGGCGAGTAGGCACCGCGCTCGTACAGGCTCATGCGGAATACGTTGAGGGTGGGCAGGATCATAAAGAGAAAGAACAGGATCGTGGCCGGTGCCACGCAGAGAAAGACGAACCGTCTGCGGCTTTTGTCAGATCTCATAGACAAACCGCTCCTTTCTATCGGAACCCGAAAACCACAAAAAGCGGAGGCGGTCAAAACCGCCCCCGCTGGGCAGGGTTCAATTACTCGATGATATTGGCACGCATCTGTCGCTGGCGGACTTGATGCCGTCGATCCACTGCTGCTCGGTCATGCTGCCGGACACCAGAGAGTTGACGGGGTCAAAGAACACGGTGCGGACCTCCACGCCGGGGATAGCGCTGAAGGCTGCAAAGTTGCCCATAGCGGCCTTTGCACCGTTGTCGTACACGGAGTAGAACATCTTGTTGTCGCCTTCCAGATCATCGGCGATGCCCAGCACAGGCTGGATGGCACCGCTCTCGGCGAACAGCTTGCAGGCCTCGTCGCTGTACAGGTAAGCCACGAACTGCTTGGCGGCATCCAGATGCTCGGCACCGGCCGGGATCCATGCCTGCTCGAACCAGGTGTAGCTGTACTGGTCGCCGCCGGCTTGACAGCGGGCAGGGCGGTCATGCCCCACTCAAAGCCATCCGCACGGGGCGCCTCTGCCATCTCGCCCACGATCCAGGTGCCGTTGGGCATGAACAGAGCCTTGTTGTCCAGCACCAGCTGCTGGTTCTGGGTAAAGTCCTGATCATTGGCCTGTGCGGGGGTAATGGGGTTGGTGTAGGAAGCCAGCTTGTTGACGATGTCAAAGCAGGTCTTTGCCTCCGGGGTATCCCAGATGCCTTCCTCATAGTGGGTGGCCTTGTTGAAGAACTCCGGGCCGCCGGCGGCATACATCAGTGCGTAGAAGAACGCATCAAAGTAGCCGGTGGTGGGGTAGGTGAACAGGTAGGTGCCCTCAGCGGCAGCCTTGTCGCCCAGTTCCCACATCTCGTCCCAGGTGGTGGGCACTTCCCAGCCCTTTTCCTTCAGGAAACCGGCGTTGTAGAACAGGCCGCAGGGGCTGTAGAACATGGGAGCCAGATAGGTCTTGCCGTCGCCGTAGGGGTTGGTCAGGGAGGTGTCAGTAAAGCCGCCTGCGATCTTCTCGCTCACCTTCTTGCTCTCGCCGGGCACGGTCATGCTCAGCACGTCGGTGATATCCGCAATCAGGTTGCCCTTGATGAACTGCTCGGTCAGGGCAGCTTCACGGCCGGTAGCCAGATGGACCACGTCGGGTAATCGCCGCCCTGCATGGAAGGTCCGATGACATCCTCCAGCTTCTTGTCGGTGGTCAGCTCCACCTTGATGCCGGTCTGGGCGGTAAAGGCCTCAGTGACCTTCTTCCACATATCAGCGCCATAGCCGGTCTCGATGGCGGCGACCTTGATGGTCACGTCCTCAGCGGGAGCGGCAGATGCAGCAGCGGAAGAAGCCGTGCTGGAAGCTGTGGAGCTGGAAGAACCGCCGCAGGCAGCCAGACCCAGTGCAGCGGCACCCACACCGGCCACTTTCAGGAAATTGCGACGAGAAATACGTTTCATAATGTGTCCTCCATCATAAAGTTCCATTCAAGCACAGCCGGAGCAAACAGGTTTTGCCCGCGGGGCTGTGTTTTTTTCTGACCCCAATATAGAGGTTTTTACAGTTTCCAACAAGGTCTTTGTTGTTTCATTTTTTAGAAATATTGTTCTTTTATCATTTTCTTCAGCAAAAGCACTAAATTTTGCGGCACTGTTTTGGTACATTCGCCCCATCTGTAACCAATTTGACATATTTCCGTCTTTCTGTGCAGAGGAAAATATTTACCATGTCTAAAAAACAGGACTTGCTTTTTTTCTTATTTGCCCCTATAATGAGAAAAAAAATGCACGAAGCAGTGCGGCGTTTTTCGCATTTTATTTTTAGTATCTTGCTTTTATTTTTATATTTTTTTGTGCCTGCTTCAAAAGGAGCCTTTTATGAGTACCGAGCGCTTTGATATCCGCCACGCTCCCGCTCCACGGGAATCCTTCCGGCTGCTGTACATCAGCAAGAGCAGATTCGGCGGCGACTGGAACAGCACGGTCCACACCCATTCCTGCACAGAGCTGTTCTACTGCCTCAGCGGCGAGGGACAGTTTCTGCTCAGCGGACAGCTGTTCCCGGTCAAGCCGGACGATATGGTCATCGTCAACCCGCAGGTGGAGCACACCGAGCTGAGCCTGAACGCCTCGCCTCTGGAATACATCGTGCTGGGTGTTTCGGGCATCGAGATCCTGTTCGGCAAAGCCGATTCCACCTACGCCATCTTCAACTGCCGGGAGAACCGGGAGCGGATGGTAACGCTGCTGCACATGCTGCTGGCTGAGGCAGATCGCAGTCTGGACGGCTGCGAGACCGTCTGCCAGGACCTGCTGGAAGTCCTGCTCATCTGGCTGGTGCGGTGCACCACCCTCTCTTTGCAGGTGGAGGAATCCCCCCGCTCTGACAACCGGGAATGCGTGGAGATCAAGCGGTATCTGGACAACAACTACCGGGAGGATATCTCCTTGATACCCTTGCCGAGGTCGCCCACATCAACAAATATTATCTGGCCCACACCTTCCAGAAGGCGTACGGCATTTCTCCCATCACCTACCTGAACCGCCGCCGCATTGAGGAGAGCAAATATATGCTGGGCAACACCGGTTACAGTCTGGCGCAGATCAGCGAGCTGATGGGATTTTCCTCCCCCAGCTACTTTTCGCAGTGCTTCCGCAAGGCGGAAGGCCTGACCCCCAACGAATACCGCCGTCAGGTGCGGCAGGGACAACGCCCTGCACCTGCCAAACGGCATGAAGGATAAGAAATGAGGAACCCAAAATGAAACCTGTTACCGAATCCATTCTCAACGCCGCCGCAAATGCCTTTGATTTTGGCGGGCCGGTGGTCTGCGATGCCAGTCACTACGCGAAGGCCACATCAACGATACCTTCGTGGTCTGGCGGGAGGACCACTCCAAGCGCTTTATCTTACAGCGCATCAACACCGACACCTTTACCGACCCGGTGGGCTGATGGAGAATGTCTGCGGCGTGACCCGGCATCTGCGGAGAAGATCCTTGCCGCAGGCGGCGACCCGGCACGGGAGACCCTGAACGTGATCCCCACCCTGTCCGGTGCGGCCTGCCATCTGGATGCCGAGGGCGGCGCGTGGCGCGCCTACGACTTTGTAGAGGACACCATCTGCCTGCAGCAGGTGGGCAGCGAGGCCGACTTCCGCACCGTTGCCGAGACCTTGGGCAAATTCCAGAACCAGCTGGCTGATTATCCGGCCTCCACCCTCCACGAAACCATTGCCCGCTTCCACGACACGCCCAACCGCTATGCAAACTTTGAAAAAGCTCTTGCCGCCGATGCGCTGGGCCGTGCCAAGAACATTGCACCGGAGGTCGCGTTCATCCATGCGCGGGAAAAGGATTGCCATGCCCTGCTGGATCTGCTGGCAGCCGGTGAGATCCCGCTGCGTGTCACCCACAACGACACCAAGATCAACAACGTCCTGATCGATGCCGCCACCGGAAAAGGCATCTGTGTCATTGACCTTGACACCGTGATGCCGGGCCTGTCGGCCTACGATTTCGGCGACTCCATCCGCACCGGTGCCAACGACTGCGCCGAGGACGAGCCCGACCAGAGCAAGGTCCACTTTGACCTGCACCTGTACGAGGTGTTCGCCAAGGGGTATCTCTCCACCGCCGGGGCTTCCATGAGCCCTGCGGAGAAAAAGAGCCTTGCCTGGGGTGCCAAGCTGATGACGCTGGAGTGCGGCATTCGCTTTCTGACCGACTATCTGGAGGGCGATCACTATTTCCACACCGCCCGCCCCGGCCACAACCTTGACCGCGCCCGCACCCAGTTCACGCTGGTGCGGCAGATGGAAGAGGTGTTCGGCAGATGCTGGAGATCGTCAGCTGAACCGACATCCTCTGACCTGCCGAAGCACCAATGACCCGGGGGCTGCACTGAACCGCCTGCAAAACATCTGAAAACGATGCAGGCAAGGCAGTGCAGCCCCCATTTTTTGCGGCAGAGAAAAAGAAAAGCACCATACTTCCTACGAAGTACAGTGCTTTTTTGGTGGAGAATAGCGGGATCGAACCGCTGACCTCTTGCATGCCATGCAAGCGCTCTCCCAGCTGAGCTAATCCCCCACATATTTGGTTCGTGTCCTGCGACGTGAATTATTATACCAGCTGCGCCGCCCTTTGTCAACCTTTTTTGCAAAGATTTTTCAGTAAACTGAACCGTGCAGGCACATCGACCGGGCACAGCCCCCTCCACGCAAAACAGCGCATCCCGCAGGCAGGCTCTGCCCGAAGGATGCGCTGTTGTTTTTTGTTCCGGTTACTGCTTGTGCTTGGAACCAAAGCGGTACTCTTTGCCCTCACGGATGCGCTGGATATTGGCCCGGTGCATCCAGATGACCATGCCGCCCATGATGGCAGCTCCCACCACGCAGACGATGAGGTCGCCAGCGGCAAAGCCCTTGAGCAGGCCGTAGATGAGGGTCAGCACCGGATAGGATGCCGCCATTGCAATGCTGCCCAGCGACACCATGCCGGTGGGGACAAGGCAGAGCAGAAAGACGACGGTCAGCACCGGCAGTAGGATGGGCTGGATCGCCAGGATAGCACCTCCCGCCACCAGCACGCCCTTGCCGCCCTTGAAGCCGAAATAAACAGGCTTGGTGTGGCCCACCACGGCCAGAATGGCGGTCAGATACACGCCCAGATAGGGCGAAACGGCAGCATCTGCGGGCAGGAACCCGAAGAGCCAGCGGCCGATACAGACAGCGGCAACGCCTTTCAGCACATCGCCTGCGGCGGTGAGCGCCGCTGCCTTTTTGCCAAAGGTGCGCAGCATGTTGGTCATACCGGCTGCACCGCTGCCGTGATTGCGGACATCATCGTGGTACAGGTACTTGCTGACCAGGATGCCGGTGTCCACGCTGCCCAGCAGGTAAGCCTGCGCAGCGGCAGCCAGAACGATGAAGAAGGTCATCATCAACAGCCGCCTCCCCTGTTACACATCTTTTGCGCCGACGCTGCCGGTGCCGCGCTCACGGATCACCAGGCGGATGGGCGTGTGTTCCAGACCAAAGTTCTCCCGGATCTGGTTGATCAGATACCGCTGATAGCTGAAATGGAACAGCTGCTTGGAGTTGACGAAGGCCACGAACGTCGGGGGACGGGTGGAAGCCTGGGTCAGGTAGAAGATCTTCAGGCGGCGGCCCTTGTCACTGGGCGGCTGCATCCGGGCGGTAGCGCGGGCCAGCATCTCATTCAGGACACCGGTGGGCACGCGGGCACCGTTCTGGCATCCACGTCACGGATCAGCTGCATCAGCTTGTTCACGTTATAGCCGGTCTGGGCCGAAATGAAGATGATGGGCGCATATCCCATGAAGCTGAAGCAATCGGCATAGTCCCGGCGCTGATGCTCCATGGTGTTGGTCTCCTTGCCCTCCACAGCGTCCCATTTGTTGACAACGATGATGCAGGCCTTGCCCTGCTCGTGGGCATAACCGGCCACCTTGCTGTCCTGCTCGGTGAAGCCGACGGTGGCATCCACCAGGATCAGGGCCACGCGGCTGCGTTCCACAGCGGCCAGTGCGCGCACGACCATATAGCGTTCAAGGCCGTCAGAAATGTTGCTGCGCTTGCGCAGACCGGCGGTATCGGTAAAGATGAACTTGCCGTAAGCGTTATCCACGGGGGTGTCAATGGCATCACGGGTGGTGCCGGCCTCATTGGCAACGATCATCCGGTTCTCACCCAGGATGCGGTTGGTCAGGCTGGATTTGCCCACATTGGGGCGGCCGATGATGGCAACGGGGATGCGGTCCTCCTCCACCACGGTCTCGCTGAAATCGAGGTGGGCGCAGACAGCGTCCAGCAGGTCGCCGGTGCCGTGACCGTGCACGGACGAGATGGGCAGCACCTCGTCAAAGCCCAGGTTATAGAACTCGTAGAGCTCCATGGGGGCCTCACCGGTCTTATCGCACTTGTTGACAGCCAGGATGATGGGTTTATGGCTGCGGCGCAGCATGTGGGCCACTTCCTCGTCGGCGGCGGTCAGGCCGTCGCGGACATCCACCACCATGATGATGCAGTCAGCGGTGTCAATGGCGATCTCTGCCTGCTCACGCATGTGGCCAGAATGCCTCGGTCGCCTTGGGCTCGATGCCGCCGGTGTCCACCAGCATGAACTCGTGGCCGCTCCACTCGCAGTTAGCAAAAATGCGGTCGCGGGTGATGCCCGGGGTATCCTCCACGATGGCCAGACGCTGGCCGCAGAGCTTATTGAACAGGGTGGACTTGCCACATTGGGGCGGCCAACCACTGCTACGATGGGTTTGCTCATAGGGGGTTCCTCCTTTCGTTATGCTCTTCTTCTTCTCGAAATATGCAGGCCGGTGCGGAGCAGGGCTTTTGCCTCATCACCGCCGCTCACCGGCAGCACCTCGACCTTGACCCCCAGCCGTTCGCCCAGCTGGGCAATGGTCACATCATCGAGGAACGTATCTTTTTCTTCCCGCAGCATGACAGCGGGGATGCCCAAAGTTCCGCTTTCCAGCTTTCCCTCGCACTGGGCAATGATATCGGTGGCGGTGACAAGCCCCGCCACGCCCACGTTGCCGCCAAAGAAATTATTCTTGACAACGTGAACTTTCACATCGATCATGGGGTACTGGCGGTGGAGCTCGTCCATCATCTCTGTGATGAGGGGGCCTGCCATGGTGCCGGTGACCACATCGATCTGCTTGGTGCCGTAGATGCGGTGGGGCCTGTCCAGCTCCGCCCGGAATTCATCCTCGAACAGGCGCATCATGCCCACGCCGTTTTCCAGCTGATCAAAGTCCTCATAGAACTCCGCCGGGGGGTGGCCGCCCCGCCTTGAGGTACCACTCATCGCTGGGGTAGATGATGCGCTTGCCGTGGCGGCGCTTGCACTCATCGCCAAACTCCTCCATAATGTCGATGACAGCGGCGCTGGTCTCGGCATCATAGGGGGTCTGCTTGAACAGATTCTGGCGATAGTCCGTCACACCACAGGGCACAGCGGCAATGCTCTGCACCATAGGGGTCAGCTCCAGCAGGTCGCCCAGGGTGCGGCGAAGCTCTTCGCCATCGTTGATGCCCCGGCAGAGCACCAGCTGACAGTTGACGGCGATGCCGCCCTCCACCAGACGGGGCAGGTACTTGAGCACCTCGCCCCCCCGCTTGTTGGCCAGCATCCGGACACGGAGCTGGGGGTTGGTGGTGTGCACCGAGATGTTGATGGGCGAGATGTGCATCTTGATGATGCGGTCGATCTCGTGATCCTGCATATTGGTCATGGTGATGTAGTTGCCGAACAGAAAGCTCAGCCGCTCGTCATCATCCTTGAAATACAGGCTCTCGCGCATACCGGGGGGCAGCTGGTCGATGAAGCAAAACATGCAGTGGTTGGAGCAGGAATGCTTCTGGTCACCCAGATAGGTGGAGAAATCGCAGCCAAAGGGGCCGCGCTCCGCGCGCCGGACATCCCACTCCCGGATGCCGTCGGCAACCTTTGCCTTCAGGTGAAAGCTGCTGCTGTCGGTATAAAAATCATAGTCCAGCGTATCGTTCAGCTCATTTTCATCCACGCTCAACAGCTCATCGCCGGGCTGCAGGCCCAGCGCCTCGGCTTCACTGCCCGCGTCGATGCGGTCGATCTTGATCGCCATTGCATTTCACCTCCAGACAAAGAAAGAAGGGGAAGGCATTGCGCCATCCCCTTCTCAACATAACACCAATGTGCCACCAATTTTGCGCAATTAGGCCTTCTTGATGACTTCCTCGCCCTTGTAGTAACCGCAGTTGCCACATGCCTGGTGGGGGAGCTTCAGAGAGCCGCAGTTGCTGCACTTGACCAGTGCGGGGGCCTCCAGCTTCCAAACATTGCTGCGACGCTTGTCGCGGCGGGCCTTGGAAAGATGTCTCTTAGGTACTGCCATATTTTTGCACCTCCTTGATGGTTTATCAGTTCAGCAGTGATTTAAGGATTGCGAGCCTTGTGTCTACGGGAGCTTCGGCATGCTCTGCCGGCTGGCAGGTGCATTCCGCCTTCTTTTTGCCGCACACGGGGCAAAGCCCGGCGCAGTCGGCACTGCAAAGCAGCACCGTGGGGATCTGGAACATAAACTCCTGATTGAGCCATTCATCTACATCCAGATGTCCTTTTTCGTCCAGCGGAAGGTCAAAATCCGGGTCATCCAGATCTCGTTCCTTTACCGTCCACTCCGTATCGACCGTCTCCTCCCGAATGACCGGGTCCAGACAGCGGGCGCACTCTCCGTGCACCGATGCGTTTGCCCGCAGTGTCATCCGGACCTCGTCGCCGTCCGTCTCCGCTTCAAAAACAGCGGTGACCGGCTGCGGGATCCTTGCCCCGGCATAATCATGTGCAGATAAATCACACTGAAACTCTGCATGATAGGGTTGTCTGCCGGTGGCGATAAACTTTCTCAGGTCAAATTGCATAGTACACCTCTAAAAGGCTGCTTTGTTAGTATAGCGCCAACGCAGCCCTTTGTCAACACCAAAACAGGCAGAAAACCGAAAAAATTTAAATTTCCCGGTTCTCTGCCTGTTCAAAGTGGTTCAGATCCCGATTTTCCGGAATTACAGGTACTTCTTCACATCGTGGGGCAGTGCAGCCTCGTCAGCGCTGACGGTAACAGTCACCTTCACGCTGTCGCCTGCAATGGCTGCCATCTCGTCCAGCACAACGCCCAGACGGTTGATGTCATGATCCAGCACCTTCAGGATGCCGTCGATGTACAGGTCGGTGATATCGTAGTTGCTTGCCATCAGGCCGGCAACAAAGCCGTACAGCATTTCGCCGCCGGAGATCTTGTACTCGTCCAGGTCGATCAGACGTGCAGCAGGAGCGATGTCGTAGGTGAGCTTCATGCCCTTTTCAACGACGACCACGTTGCCCTTGGAGGTCTTGACCGCATCATTGATCTGGTCGATCATAGCCTTGGTCTTGCCGGAGCCCTTGGTACCAACAATCAGTTTAATCATAGTTCAGTCCTCCTGTATTTTCCACGCCTTGCGGCGGGAGATCATTTTTATTTACTTCAGCTTTGCTTCCAGCTCGGCGGTCAGGCTTCGTAGCCCGGCTTGCCCAGCAAAGCAAACATATTCTTTTTATTAGCTCTCACGCCCGGCTGGTTGAAGGGATTAACACTGAGCAGATAACCGCTGCAGGCACATGCACGCCAGAAGAAGTAGATCAGGTAGCCCACATTGTAAGCGGTCAGGTCGTCCACCTCGATCAGCACTTCGGGCACGCCGCCGTCGGTGTGGGCGAGGATGGTACCCTCCATGGCCTTGCGGTTGACAACGCTCATGTTCTGGTTTGCCAGGAAGTTCAGGCCGTCAAAGTTGCTTCCAGCGGTCGATGAACAGATCCTGTGCAGGCTTCTTCACGTCCACGATGGTCTCGAACATGGTGCGGGAGCCTTCCTGAATGAACTGACCCATGGAGTGCAGATCGGTGGAGAAGATGCAGCTTGCGGGGAACAGGCCCTTGTTGTCCTTGCCCTCGCTCTCGCCGAACAGCTGCTTGTACCACTCGTTCATCAGGCGAAGTCCGGCTCGTAGCACTCCAGAATTTCAACGCTCTTGCCCTTGCGGTACAGGATGTTGCGGATGGCAGCATACTTGTAAGCGTCGTTGTCCTTGCTCAGAACGGAGAAGCGCTCCATGGAATCGGCAGCGCCCTTCATCAGGTCGTCAATGCTGATACCGGCAGCAGCAATGGGCAGCAGGCCCACAGCGCTCAGTACGGAGTAGCGGCCGCCCACGTCGTCGGGGACCACGAAGGTGGGCCAGCCCTGTGCGTCGGCCAGCTGCTTCAGGGTGCCCTTGGCACGGTCGGTGGTGGCGTAGATACGCTTGTTGGCTTCTTCCACGCCCATCTCCTTTTCCAGCAGTTCACGCAGCACGCGGAATGCCAGAGAAGTCTCGGTGGTAGTGCCGGACTTGGAAATGACGTTGATGGAGAAGCGCTTGCCCTTGCACAGGCTGATGATGTTGTTCAGGTAGGTGGGGCTGATGCTGTTGCCACAGAAGTAGATCTTGGGGCCATTTTCCAGCTCGTTGTGGAACTGGCCCTTGACGGCCTCGATGACAGCGCGTGCGCCCAGATAGCTGCCGCCAATGCCGGCCACCACCAGCACATCGGAATCCTCGCGGATCTTTGCGGCGGCTTCCTTGATGCGGGCGAACTCTTCCTTATCATAATCACGGGGCAGATACATCCAGCGAGGAAATCATTGCCCGGGCCGGACTTTGCTTCCAGCTGGTTATGGGCAGCTTCCACCTGCGGATAGATGGCTGCATATTCCTCTTCGCTGATAAAGCTGGAGAGGTGTTTTGTGTTCAGTGCGACGCTCATTTTATTATAACCTCCAAACGATTTGCCGGGCCTTTGCCCTGCGAGGAAATATCTTGGTATAAGTGTACCGTTCCTCCGGGCAAAGTCAAGGTCAAAATCCTTGGATTTCATACAATTTTAATAGTGTTTTTTTGTTTCTTCATCCAGAATTGTTCACACAGACAGTTCCACGCAGCTTACCGCAGCGCACTTTTGTACGCTGAAGCGTGCATTCAGCTTTCGCAGCCGGTCAAAGCGTCCCACAACAGGCCGAATGCGGTGCCAAAGTCCATTTTTTCAGCATCGGCAGCGGCGCGCACCTCGTACTCGCCCCAGTTGGGTCTCCCTGCTCAGGATGCGCACCGTGCCAACGGTCTGGCCCAGCTGCACCGGTGCTTCCAGCTCCTGCGGCAGATCCAGCTGCGCGGTGAGGGCGGCGGCGTTTTCCTTGGGCATCAGCAGCGTTTCGGGCAGAGCGGTGTAGTCCAGCGGTACGCTTTCCTCTGCACTGCCCTTTACTTTTATAAGAAGAGGCCGGTCCTCCATGGCGGGCAGCGGCACGGCGGCGTAGGCCGCAAAGCCGTAGTCCAGCAGGGTGGTGGCCGCTGTGAACCGCTCCGAGCTGGAGAGCCGACCCCAGCACCACGGCCGAATCCAGCA
>ENA-OQAZ01001068-OQAZ01001068.1-human-gut-metagenome-genome-assembly--contig:-NODE-1068-length-13990-cov-1.632259_pt1 | contig 13990 bp, 16 predicted proteins | sample MGYA00242737_ERZ504531 | MGnify/ENA primary metagenome ERZ504531 (study PRJEB26092, sample SAMD00036244) | human gut metagenome | host: Homo sapiens | study: EMG produced TPA metagenomics assembly of...
TTTAATTGCTATTTATTATTGTGAATTATCATCTACTAATTTGTGTTATTTTTGGAAAAATTTTGGTACTTTCTGAAATTATATTTTGCAATTCTTTTTTTGTAAGCTGCAATTTACTTAGTTCTTCTTCCAGCGTCTCTATTCTGCTTTTAAATAGTCTCCTCTATTTTCAAGCATATATGAAAAGAAATATTCCATATCTTTATAGTTTTTTTCTAAATCTTCTGGAAAATACTGAAGCATCTGTTTAAAATATGACTGCAAATTTACCAATTCACACATTTTCTTATGGCGTTGCTCAAGCCCCTCTATACTTTGCTCAAACTGCCTTTTACTATATTCTTTTTTGAAAATTTGTGATTCAACAGCTTTTAATTTTTTCTTTGCAAGAATATATTTTTCTTCATCGTAATCAATCTTCTCGCTCACATCTACAGTATTCAGCATTTTCTCCATTTTGAGAATTTCTGATTCTAATTTTATTTTTTCTTCCTTCAACTTACTGATATCTTTAGCAATTGTTTTGATAATTTTGATTTCATTATGTAATGCATCTTGTTCGCTCTTCAGCTTATTTATATCGCTTTCATAATTCAGTGGAAGTAAGGAATAAAAAGTTCAAACATTTACTAATTCTGAATAGCATTTCTTCTAGCTAATGTTATATCCCCAAACCCTTGTTTTTCATCCCTGATTATGTATTCTCGGATTGCTTGAAGAGAAGGAATATCTTCTCCATTTAAATCTTCAAAAATAATATTCTGCACATACTCTCGGTAACGATCTAATTCGTAAATATTCCAACCTTTTATATCCATTACAACTTGCTCTGCTACATACCCATTAGAATCATCAATGATCTGTCGAGCCAAATATTGAATCTTATCTTTATTTTCAATTTTTAAGACAATTAAAATATCCCTTTTGGCAAGTTCTTCTTTATGCTTAAAATCATTTGGCATTTTTTCTCCAAGTATCATCCGGATTGCATCGATCATTGCCGATTTTCCTACACCATTGGAATCTTTTTTAGCAACCCCTAAAATCACATTCAATCCATATTCATTAAAAACATATTTTTTAATCACCTGTTTTTCTTTTAGGGATATTACATACAGTTCTTTCAAAATCATATTATTTTACCACCAGTTTTATCTTTTTATCATTCATTTCAATTTTCCTATTCCATAAAGGAAAAGCATAGATAAATATATACACATTTCAATATTTACACTTATTTCTGGACAAAACTTTTTTTCATATAATTCAACCAATTTTCCAAACTCTTTTTCACTACCTTTTAATAGTTCAATAATATTACTCGAAATATACAAAATATTTTCTTCAACCGACGAATACTTATTTACTTTAAAATAATCCATTATTTCCCTCATTCTCAAATTTTTTCATTAAAAATATCGCATTCATATATTGACCAATATACTAAGATTTTATAATATGTCTTTAATGTGGTATTAGAATAGTTAAATTCATCTTTGTATAATTGAAAAATATTCTCTACAATTAATTCTATTATTTCATTTCCGTTAGCTGCTTTTCCTAACACTTTATTGTATTCTGAAATAATGATGTTGGGAATGCTTTCGCGTTCTATAGGTGTCAATAATGTACTTTCCATAATTTCATCAATTATAGGAAAATATCGGCATAAAGAATGGTAATGTTTCTCTACACTTTTGTTGCATTTCATATTCGAAAATTTTTCAAATACATCTTTGGGATCTATATTAATTTCTTCGTTATCAAAATATTTCGATTTCTCATGAAATTCCATTATAAACCGTCTAAATTCATCTTCATTCACTTCTTCATCCTCAAATAAAAAACCTGTACTCTTTTGAAATCGTTCCAGTGTAATTTCTAATTCTCCTGAAACAGCTTTTCGCCCGTCTATTCCTCCTATTGCCCAACATTCTTCATTTACCAACCATTTATAAGGTGTTATTTCCCTCTCTTTGTATTCATATCCAGTTCGCCCATCAGAAATGTTACTGTTGCATAGTCATCAACTCTTCCACTCCCGCACTGATATGTAGGAATTATCCTTCCTGCATTTAAATCATAACTATAAGCCCCTTTATGCTGATGACCGCATAGATAAAAATCTATATTATAATCATTGAAATTATTCCAAATCTTCTCTTGATTCTCTTTCAAGAAACAATCAATAGGATGATGTCCTACAGCAATATTAATGCTACATTCTTGATCTTTTAATTGTTTTATTGCATCATAAAACAAATTTTTTTCAAGAACTAGCTTTCCTTCGTCTTGATCTGTACCTGCTGTAAAGGCTGTATTCATCAAAAAGATATTATATCCCTCGCGCTTTTCTAGTTTATATAAGTAATCTTCATCTTGGAACTTTACCTTTTTTAAAAAGCTTTTATATTTTTTAAAATCTTTCTCTAATTGTTCTACTGTATTTTTCTCAAATTTAAAATTTTCTTTTCTTATTCCATCCAGCAAAACTGTTCTTGCCTGATTCCTTTTTATATCATGGTTTCCAGGAACAATAAATAAATTGTCACTAGATACATTACATATTTGTTCTACAGATTCTATAAATTTCTTTAGCTTAGCATCATAGCTTCCATTCTGATAAACCAGATCTCCTGACACCACAACAAAATTTATTATTTTGCCTTCTGTTAATTCTTTCAATTTATCAGCGATACTATCTCTCATTCTTGTCACTTCATAATCTTCATCCCCTGAAAAATGTATATCCGATAAATGTATCCATCTCAATTTGTCCATAGTACCCTCCAAAAAGCGTTCTGTTTTCATTATAATATTCTTTTCACCTTTTGAATACATTTTTAGACAAATTCTTCGCAAAATTCTATTCATTTTATCCCCACAACCACCAGCAGGCGCGTTCTTCTCGCCCCTGCCAACCGCTGATTATTTTCTTCTTCATTAAAAATTCTTGATCAGATTCAAGTCTCTTTTATTCAATGCCTTTCGCATTGCTTCATTTTCTTTCCGTAATGTCTCGTTCTCCCTTTTCAGTTTCGCTACCTGTTGCTCCAGCTGCAGGATACGGTTAGCCATTGCCATATCTAAATCTTTCTTCTCTTATCTACCATGCCAGCCTGCAGCTGTAAGGCACGATCTACTGCCTTTCGCACTTCCGGTTCTTATAAAAAAATCCTCTGGACAGTCCGGTCTTTTGCATCAGTTTAGGAACGGTCACTTTATCCTCTTCTTCGATCATCTCCTGAATTGCCAATTTTGCCCTCTGAATCTTCTCCATGCTCTGCTTATGGTTTATTTCCAGCATCTTGTCATATTTGCTCATACTCTTTCCCCCATCCTGCCAAGTTCGCCCGGATCATCCGGCTCATCTCTGCTCTGATTTCTCTTGTTTCATCTGCAATGATCTGAAGACTCATCTTTCGATAAAACTTCACATTCTTTACCGATGTATGCCCCAGTAGTTTTGCGATGGTCCAATCATCCAGATGCATCTCTGTTAGTCGGATGCCATATACATGGCGGAACATATGTGTTCCAAAGCCGAATAATTCGCCGTTATCATCTCGCAGATCTTTTTCTGAATGATGGCCATCACTCTATTTTGAACGGTATTATACTGCAAAGGTTTCCGGGTATTTTTCTCATCTACAAAAATGTAAATCGTATCTCCATACATTTTCTCGGTGTACTCAATTGCTTTTTCAATCAGTAGTTCCAATTCTGCACTAATGGGTTTCATAAATGTGTGTGTTTTCATCTGCCTGATCTGAATCATAGGATGCCCATTCTGCCGATATAGGCAGTCCCTCTGAAGAGTTAAGGTATCGGAGATTCTTGTCCCCAACATTTGGTGAATGATCATGAGTCGCTCAATCTGCTCATCCAGTTCTGCAAGCGCTGCATTAAAACGAATCAGCTCACTGTCTGAATAAGATTTCAATTTAGGCTGCACTTGTTTGGGAAGGTCACTGGTCAGGAATATACTTTCCAGATGCGAATATCCATATAACTTCCCGATGGTTTCCAGTATCCCTCGGAGTCTTGTCAGATCCATTCGGTAATTGTTCACACCTTCTGCTTCTGTTGCAAGGTACGTCAGATATTCTTCCAACAGTTCCCGATCCAATTCTTCTGCGGAATGAATGTCGGGATATTTTTCTTTCAGATATTTGGATAACCTCCGGATGGCTGTCATTTCTTTGCTGATCGTTGTAATCGCTTCATGATGTAAATGCTCATAAACTGCTTTTTTCGTTTCTTCCCGCAAATCCGTTTGAATAATCGTTGTAAAATTCAAAGTCTGATAGTTTTTAATCAGGTTCTTTTTATAAGGAATATCCAGATTCTCTAATGTCCAGATATCTTTTTCAATTTCATCCTGTTCCTCTTCCTCTTCTGTAAATTGATATGCCTTACGCACATAAGCGATGAGGCTTGATGGAACTATCTTTTCTTTCCCATATACGCTGACTTTCTGCATTGTCAATTTCTGTCCATGTTCCAGGAGCCAGCTTCGGATTTTTAACAGCCATTGTTCCCACTCCAGTTCATGCAGGCTGTTTGCCCGGATGCGCTGATCCTTTACCATTCTGCAAAATCTCTGATAGATTACTCGTTCCTGTATCATCGTTCCCAATGCACATTGTCGACTTCGATCCTCAATAAATGAACGAAATTCTTTTTGAAGTCCTTTTGTTGGAAGCAGACCAAAATCAAAACAATGGGATTCTTTTACATTCTTTTTCTGTTTTTCATCTGCTCTGCCATAGCAGTTCAAATCTGTTAAATATAATTTTTCATCCATGGAACTCTCCTTTCATCAGTTCCGCTGCAAAGCTGTGGGTTTCTTCCTGGAAGTATGCTTCACTGGCTTTTTCCAGTTTCTTTGGCATATAGTCCACATACTGTCTGGTCATTTCTTCATATTCATGCCCCAGATAATCCCGCACTGCCTGGAGGGAAATTCCGCTATCATAATACAGCGTAGCCAGATTATGGCGGTAATCATGGGATTTGAAAATATATTCCCCGTTTGCAATCTGATATTTCTCACAGTATTTCAGCATCTGTACCGGAAGGTTCCATAACGGAAAGCGCCTCCTGTCTGATTCTGAAACAGATATTCTTCCGGTCCAATCTGATATTTCTTTTTATACACCTGTACCAGTTTGTATAATGCTTCCGGAATGGGAATCCGCTTATAAGTTTTCATTTTTACCTGATAGACCTTCAGCCAGTAATCTCCATCCTTTTCTTCATAACCATCACCTGTCAGGGTACACACTTCGCTTCCCCGGATTCCAGTACACCATAGATGAAGGAACATCAGTCGAAGATGTTCTGGGAATTCTGCCAGCTTAGACAAAATTTCCGTATATACTCCTTCTGGTACGCTGCGGTCATTGTGGACATGCACTTCTTTCTGAAGATAATATTCATACCGGAAGGGAATCTTTTTCAGATATCTTTTTACTACGAGGAAGTTGTAAAACTGCAGGATCATAAAAATTCTTCCATTTGCTGTTTTTTCACGAGTATCCTGTCTTTGAATAGATTCCAGATATCTCTGAATTTTCTCTGCCTCCACTTCATAGATTGGCTTTTCTTCTCCATTAAAATATACCAGAAATGTACGAAGTTCCAGTAGCTTGATTCGGATGGTGCTGATACATAAATCTGTGATTCCAAACAGATACCGCAAATATTTTTGCAAAATCTTTTGATTCTCCAAATTTGTCACTTCTTTAAAAGACACCAGCTCTACAGGTTTGCTGGGGTTTATCCGTTCTTTAGAAAAATGGAAGCGTTCTAAAAACCACACATTCGCATTCCAATTGATTTCCGGAGCCTGTAAAAACAGAATTTTTCTGCTCATCCGCAAAATACCAAACACAGCATTTTTCTTTTTTTCACCCAAATCTTCCGAGAGTTTCAAAGCAAACTTCTGTTCTTCCTCCAGCGTCATGGTTTCAATGTCAGACACTTGATTCACTACACAAAATTGATATAATCTTTGCAGTGCCAGCAATTTTTTCTTTTCGTGTCCATCGCCTTCATAGGTATGGATCACCTCTTTCAATACCGTAAAAATCTGCATTTTCAACTTTCTCGGACACTCCAAAGTAAAATTCCATACCAGTTCCTTCCCATCTTTACTCGTCAGAAAGGATTCTGCAACTTCCACATCCGGATAATGGGTTAAGCACAACCACTGATCACGATACTCTGTAGTATATTTTCTCTGTCCTGCCAGCGTTTTTAGTTCTTCCTTCATCCGATGGAGGAAAATTCTGTCGAATCCCCGAAGGCAGGTAATCGGTACATGAACGGTTTCGTTTCTTTCCAGATACCCTTCATACCGGACCCTTAGGGCTGCATTCATCTCCGAAATATCAGTAATTCCCTCTTCTATCAGGAACTTCTTTACCCGGTTTCGTATTTTCCCATTTACCTCTGTACAGGCATCCACCTGCTCACAGATTTTTTGTTCCAGTGCTTCCCGCTTTTCCTGATCTTCATATACATATAATTGATAAGCGGGCATGTCCTTCACCTCCTACAGGAGTTTCTCCACATCATAAAGTACGGAATGTTTTGCATAATATTGGTCGCTGGCTTCCATAAGCTGGTCATCTACAATGTTCAGATATTTGATGGTCGTGTCGGTGTGTTTATGTCCATACGCCTCACTGATCATTTCCAGCGGCCATCCAGCATCCCGTCTCATATTCCCGAAATATCTCCGCAACATATGGGGTGTCGTATGGATACCCGTTTTTTTCTCCATCCGTTCCAACATTCGGTAGACCGCATCCACCTGCAATGCTTTCCCTTTCGTCTCCCCTTCGATGTTTACAAACAACATCTGCTGATGCTGCAGAAGTTCCCGGTATTTTGACAGATAAAACAGTAAAAACTGAAAGGTGGCATCACTAATCTTAGCTTTTCTGTAGGCGGCATTCTTTGCCCTTGCCCTGTTCTCATTGTATCCCGGAAAAATACCCGGATAGTATGTCGCTCATAATCAATATCCCTGGTATAATCCACACCTAGAATCTCACCGATCCGGTATCCTGTCTCTGCCAGCAGCATGATAAGAAGCTGATCCCTGCAATTGGTACACTGCTTCAAAAGTTCTAAAATCTCATTATGCTCTGCCGGACGGACATTTCGTTCTTCCTCTTTCAGATATCCATTGAATGACCGGAACCGCAGTTTTCTTTTCACGCCGATAGAATCATGGGTGGTAAAGCTGTCATAATATAACACTTTCAGTCTTTCCATATCTGCTTCCAGTTCTAAAAAACAGAAAAACCTGAACACGTCTTTTAAATACGCATTACAGGTTTTATTGCTTGGCAGTTTCTCTTTCTTGTCATTCAAATGATTTCCAACTTTCAGCCAGTGGAGAAATCCCACATAATGTTCATATTGTTCCTGGAATTCCTGTTCCGCCACTTGGGACAGTTCCAATTCTGTTTCATTCAGATATTCCAAGTAAAACCGAATGGATTTTGCCCTTCGGCCAACAGTATTCGGGGAACGGTTTGCTCTGATCAAATGCGTCAGATATTTTGACGGGAGCAGCACCATCTGCCAGCTCTGGTGATCCCGGATCAAGAAATATTCCTTTTTCCCTTCCCAGATATGTTCCACTGCATATCGTGCCATTTTGCTCACCGTCCTTTCCTCTAACGCTATACACATTATACCCACTTCATGTCAAAATATCTATTCATCAATACCAACAATCCCTCGAAAAAGGTTCTAAAACTGTACTAAACTTTTCCTGTGAAAGTGTCCGAAAACGAAGCACAAGCAACAAGGCTGGAACAAGGATTTCTTCTGTTATAGATAATATTCCACACCTTTTCGGCTACGGATAAAATCCTGCACCTCTCTCAATTCTTCAGCCATCTGACAGGGCGGAAGGGCACACATCACATCTTCATGATATTTTCCGCCTTTCACTGCCCGAATATCTAAGATAGACACTACGCAGGTATCGGTTTCTGTCCGGATGGCTCTTCCAAACCCTTGCCGCAGTTTCTTCTGCATATCCGGCACAATGATCGACTGGATATAATCTTCCAATGATTCATAGGTTTCTTTCTCCGCCTCGCTGATAGGATCTGGCACTGCAAAAGGCAACTTCACGATAATCAGCGAAGATACCATATCCCCCGGAAAGTCCACCCCTTCCCAACAGGAGCCGGCTGCAAACAGCACCGCATTCTCCATCGTCTTAAACCGCAGGATCTCTTCCTGGGAATGTCTCCATACTTCTACCATCGGAAAGGGAATCCCATCCCTTAATATCTGGTACACGCTTCCCATCAATGTATAGGAAGTGAACAAGACCAGCGTATGCCCGTAAGTAGAACAGATCAGGGAATGGATCTGTCCTGCCACCATTTCAACTTCTTCCCTGCTTCCCCTTTTACACTTCTGCAAATTTTTTGGAAGATATAACAGACAGTTTTCTTCATACGCAAACGGGGATTCTGCCACATAAGACTGTACATCTGTACGTCCTTCCAGTCCGGTCATCTGTAAAGTGCGTGCAAATCCTTTTCCTGCTTTCAAAGTTCCACTAGTTAAAATAACAGACAGTGCCTGTTCCCGATCCCATAGCATTTCCCGCAAGAGCTGTGGAATCTCCCTGCTGGCTGCGCATAAAACCGGAATCTTTTCTTTATCCATACGCAGATGGAGCACATACTTAGAATTTTTCTGTAAAAAACACTCCAGTACTTCTTTTGCCTCCTTGAAGCCTGTTTAACACCCACTTTGGCACTACTCCTTTTAGCTGTTCCATCATTCTTTCAATCATCTGGATTCCCTCCCATAAACAAAATTCGCATTCTCCGGTCAACTGAAAATTTTCCTTTATGCCATGGGAAAATATGTGACTTCCCCGATAATCGTAAAAATACTATACATCCCGGCTTTTAAAGTTCTGGCTTCCACATTTTGATGTTCCCGTTCCAGATAGTAAGCGATCTCCCGGATATCATCCATACATAAATTCTTCCAAACATCTGCCTGGCCGCCTCCGGAAGTTTATGCGCTTCATCCACTACCAAAGCCCGGTAATCCGTCAGCAATGGTTTATACTCTTCCTCCGGTGGAATGCATCTGCCAGTAAATAATTGTGATTACAAATCTGAAGGAACACATCCTGCTTTTTGGATTCTTCCAAGTATCGCTGATAGCGGCATGTCTGCCTGCCCGGACATTCTCTTGGGCAGAACTTCGGCACACACACCAGCCTTCTGTCAAACCCACTCAAATCCTTTACGGTATCCATATCATAATGTTTCCGCAGAGACAGCAGTGCTTCTCTTTGGACTGCGTTCTTCTGCTTGTGACGGATAGCCTCGATTCTTTGTTCCAGCCTGTTATCACAGACAAAATGTTCTTTTCCTTTCCGTACCACTGCCCGAAGTGGTGTCTGAATAATGCCCTGTTCTACCAAAACTCTTGATAAAAACGGAACATATTCGGACAAGATTGCTTTTTGCAAGGCAATGCTGGAAGTGGAGACTACCACCGGATGCTGTTTTGGCAGGCTGTTTCGTTCCATTAGTATGGAATATTTCCGCATCAATACACAAGCTACCAGATAGGCATACGTCTTGCCAATTCCTACCCCTGCGTCACACAGCGCAATTCTTTCTCCCAGCAAGGTATCTAACATTTCATGGCACAAGCGGATCTGTTCTTCCCTGACCGCCAGTCCCTGTTCCGGAAGCAGCACCCGGAAAATCTTCTCTACTTCCTGATGCGCCCTCTTTTGATATTCAACTTTGTAAAACATATTGCTTCTTCTTTCCGCATGACGTTAATACCACAAGGATACGGCTGTAGGATCTCCCACAGCCGCATATATCTGATATCAACGACACACTCTTTTTTGATTTCTTATCGTTTTTTCTTTAGCACCGTATTTGTCCTCGACTCCCCGGCTGCCGCACCACATCTATGGCAGGGAACATTACAGGCGGATGCTTCGCTTCGCATCGCTCGTAGATTTTCTGAAAGTCTTGCTGATTACAACTTGGAGTCCATCCTCTTCCTTGTGGGAAGAAATTCGTATCATTATCCCCCGCAGATGATCCTGGCGAAAGACCTGCGAAAGTCCATTCACAGCTATAAGGACTCGCTCAGAATGAGAACAGGCACTGACAGTTTTCTCACGAAATGATCCGCCCTAGTCTTGGTACAGACCTTGTCATAATCCTCCTGCAGTGCTTGTCCCCATCCGTCCTGGCGCTTATACTGTCACGCTTCTATCTTTGGGAACGTACCTGTAATGCTGGTATATGATTATCAAGGAACGAGGGGCTATTACCCCTTTCATATATAGAGCCGATAAAAACCGCCTTTTTTCTTCACTCTTTCAAAAAATTTTTTAATTTTTCTTCAGCCGGTCTATTCGTGTGTAAATCGTCTTTTCCAAGATACCTGTCAGCTCTTCATTCTCCCATGCTTTAACAAAATTGCAAACGCCCTATGGAAAAATAGTAAATAAGGTGCTTGTCGCTGGTTCTGATATGGCATCCTTTATTCCAATTTTTTTGCATAAATCATTCAATCCGCGGCACAAAAAAAAGCAGTCAATCCTAAGACTAACTGTTTTGTATGCATGGGTATGAAAGTATTATGAATTATAATTACTTTTATTACTACTTTTTTTCTAGTATAAACCACAATCCAATAAAAAACATTACAAACACAATCATACTTAACACCGTAAAAGTTTTGCTGTATTGCATTATATTTTCGTATCTCGGAACTGTGCGGACTGACAGTAGCCGATATTGATTTCCAAAATGCACACCAAGAAAAATCCCAAGCCAAAACGCTTGGGACTTCCACTATAAACCAACACATAAAAATTTTCTCTTCCTATGTTTTACATTAACTTTCCTTTATCTCAACACAACACTTTTGAATTTTTCTTTTCAACCGGTTAATTCTAGTATAAATAGTTTTTTCCGGTAAATTCAAATACTCTGAGATTTCTTTTACAGAAAATCCCCATATTTCATAAGTATCATTCTCAATTGTTTAGGATCTGTGTTTTCAGAATTTCCCACATTGCCTATTTTCAATGCAATCCAATAATTGTTCACTATTCAGCAAATCCATGTTTTCTACTTCTCTTTGCATATATAATTTTTCTTGATCCGATGAATAATGTTCCCAAAACCTTCGTTCTGCATTAAAATCTTCCCAATCCAATTCTCGAAGATGAATGATTTTCTCTTCACTCATACCAAATTCCCGCAAAACTTTTTCTTCCTTCGCTTTCCATTGTTTCCATTTATATTCTTCTTTAGCTTTCTGAAACGTCACCTTTCACTTCCTCCGATCTGATTTTTTGTTTTTTGAAATCAAATCAGAGCATGGCGGTGATCGTATTCTCTTGTTATATATAACGTATAAACATTTAAAAATCACAAATGAAAAAAAGTGTCGCATCCTTATTTCGAATTACAACACCCCAAAACATCACATATATGATTAGATATTTTTCCTTTTGTAATGCTTGCATATTTTTCATCTTTAAACCAAATACATTATATTATTTTTATCATATATTTTCATTTCAACAGCTATAAATAAAATATGGCAGACAAGAAATGTTCCTGTCCGCCATACAAATTTTATATTACTATTTTTCCACAGAAATATTTTTATTCTACTCTTATCATTCGATATCCCACACCGATATGTGTTTGAATATACTGTGGTGAATCCTCTGTCGGTTCCAATTTTTGCGCAATGTTGCCATAAACACACGCAAAGAAGCAATATCCGTTTCCCAGTTTCTTCCCCAGATATTTTCCATAATAAATGTATGAGTCGAGAACCTTCCCCACATTTTTGGAAAGCAAGCACAACAGCTTATATTCAAATCGGTGTTAAATGTAACTCTTAATCCATTAAGAAATGCACATCCTGCGGAATAATCAATTTTTAGTTTGCCATTAACAAACTTCGAATCTGCTGTCATCATTTCCGCTGTCATTAAAGATATTCTGCGTTGTGTTACCCGAATGCGCGCCAGCAATTCTTCAACTGAAAATGGCTTTGTCAAATAATCATCCGCGCCTGCATCCAATGCCTCTATCTTATCATTATCCTCACTTCTTGCACTGATAACAATAATAGCATATTGGACCATGAACGAATATTATTTATCACTTCTATTCCGTCCATATCCGGTAGCCCCAAATCCAAAAGAACAATATCCGGTCTATGAGATGTTGCCTCCATAAGAGCCATTTTTCCATTCATTGCAACTACGTAACGATAATCATTTGTCTTCAACGTTGTTGTGATAAGATTACGAATTGATGTACCATCTTCCACAACTAAAATCAATGGTTTATTCATATATTTTTACCTCCCCGATTGGTAATGTAAATGTAAATATTGTACCTTTAGGTTGATTATCAGATACCGAAATCATTCCTCCATGTGCTGTTACGATTGATTTGCAAAGAGATAAGCCAAGTCCAAGGCTTCTCCGACTGTCTGCAATTTTATTTGCACCACTATAAAACATATCAAAAATCTTGGTTTTTTGTTCATCCGGTAATAACCCGGTCCATTATCTGAAATGGAAACTTCTACCCACTTGCCTTGTTTTTGCGTATGTATATGGATTATAGAACCACTAGGCGTATATTTTATCGCATTATCCACAAGATTGATAATCACTTGAACTACTAATTTTACATCTATTTTAGCAAGGATCAGTTCTTCTGAACTATCAACCTTTATTGTGTATTCTTTTCCTTTTCTGTTAATATGTTTTAACGCTTCTGCAATTACTTCATCCATCAATTCTATTGTCTGATTTAAGTTAACCCTTTCTCCTTCTATTCGGGTGACTGCCAGCAGATTTTCCACCAGATTAATCAGCCACATAGAATCATCATAGATGTCTGCAAATGTTTGTTTGCGCATCTCATCGTCCATTTTATTATAATTTGCCATCAAATTTCCGGCACTTCCAGAAATCGATGTAAGCGGTGTCCTTAAATCATGTGAAATTGCCCGTAATAAATTTGCTCTTAGCTGCTCACTTTTAGCAAACACCGCTGCTTCTTCTTTCTCTCTTGCATTCTTTATATTTTCTAGTGCTAATGCACATTCAGCAAGGATTGACAAAAGAACACTATTTTCAAAGGCATCCAAAGGGTAACCATCCATAGCAATTCCTACCACTCCATAAACATGATGATTTACCCTGATTGCCAAATATAAACATTTTGCATTAGACAAGGTATCTGTAGTAGCTCCTGCATGCTTATTGTTCTGCATCGCCCAGACTGCAACCGCTTTTTCATCCTCTGTTATTAAGTTACTATCTTCACTCTCGTCCACCCGAAACACAGTAGGTTCTTTAAGAATGTCTCCGTCCGACAGATATACAACTAAATCCTTCTTCAACAATTTCATAAGCTGTTCTGCCATTGCATGAACAACCGCTTCTTCATCATTTTCTTTTTGTAACAACTGATTTGTCTCAAACAATATTTTGGTTCTATACGCTGCAAGTGCTGCCTGTTTGGCACTTCGTTTCAGTCTTGATGCAAGTGTTCCTGCCAAGAGGCTCACAATAAACATGATCAAAAATGTCACAATATAATTTGAATCATCAAACATAAACGTCAAACGAGGCGTTGTAAAAAAGAAATTAAAGACTACCACACATACAGCTGAAGCTAGAAATCCACATAATCGGTTTGTCGTGATAACTGAAATCACCAGAACCCCCAAAATATACACTGCTACAATATTAGTCTCAGTTGCTCCCAATGCATCAAATCCCAACCCGATTATGCTTGATATTATTAGCACGACAATACTTTTTATGATGTCACTTATAGGCATCATATCAATTTTGAGTTTTCTTTTCTCTCTTGGTAATTTATCACCTGTGCTTGTATCTGGAATTACATGAATTTCC
>ENA-OQAZ01001069-OQAZ01001069.1-human-gut-metagenome-genome-assembly--contig:-NODE-1069-length-13988-cov-4.762066_pt1 | contig 13988 bp, 18 predicted proteins | sample MGYA00242737_ERZ504531 | MGnify/ENA primary metagenome ERZ504531 (study PRJEB26092, sample SAMD00036244) | human gut metagenome | host: Homo sapiens | study: EMG produced TPA metagenomics assembly of...
TTCCTGTTCCAGTTCTTCTTCAAAGGTATTGGACTCCGTAGCCACACTCTCCATATGAAGAATACCTTTTTTTTCCCTGAATTTTGGGCAGAATCGCTATCACTCGGTTCATCTTCTCTTCCAGATCAGCATCTTTTCCAAGCTGAACAGTTATATCCCCATAGATGAGGCTGATAGAATAGCTGCTGTCAAACTGGATATGATCGGGGATCATATCATTTTTCTGAAAGATTGTAGACAATGCTACAGCTGTATTCAGTACAGTATCTCCTTTAATATCCAGTTTCTCGTCCATCACGATGCTGTTCACCTGAATTCCGTCAAAATACGGAACCGTCTCATCTCTGTTCTGAGAACCCTCCACAAAAATGCCATTTCTGTCAAAATAAATGTAACTGTCAAGATATCGGATGCATCGACTGTTTTTTTCTCTTTTACGCTGATACAGATGGTATTTCGGTTCAGCTGGGTAACTTTAAATGCATCTACATATGCAATGTCCTCTGTATTTGTAGTGCTGTAGAGCAGTGGTGCAAGGACCGAATTGGAAGCCATCGGTCCCCGAAGCACCATATTCTTTACTTCTTCGTCTGTATAATGGGAAGTTCCCCTCACCTCAACAGTATCTACTTTATAATAGGAAAAAAATACTATCACAGCGACCATAACTCCGGCGCTATCATACCTGCCAGCATCTTCTTCGTCCTTTTACTCATAGGAGGTCTTTTCCCATAATTACTTTCTCTCATAAATCCTCAAATCCTCTGTCCCCGGCTGCCATATTCTGCAGCCCAAAGTCCGTAAATCTTCACAGATATGCTCATAGCCCCTGCTGATAAACCCGGCTCCTGTAACACAGGTTTCTCCCTCTGCCATAAGTGCGGCAATGAGCAGGGCTGCACCACCTCTGAGATCTCCTGCCTGTACCTGTGTTCCCTTAAGAGTTTTTCCCCCTCTTATGATTGCCTGGTTTCCGCTTACGGAAATATCTGCGCCCATTTTTTTCATCTGAAAAGCACTGCCAAATCTCCGGTCAAAAATATTTTCCCGTATGGTACTCTGTCCCTGCGCACCTGTCAGCACCGCCATCAACGGAGCCTGCAGATCTGTGGGAAAACCCGGATAAATTTCTGTTTCTACTAAAACAGCCGGTCTGACAGCATTCTTTCCATTGACCTCTAGTGTACCACCATTTACTTGATATTGTCCACCTATTTTCCGATATACTTCCATAAACGACTGCAGCTCCTCCACAGGTACATCATGAAGAATAATCTTACTTCTTGCTGCCGCAGCCGCACACAGATAGGTACCTGCAACAATACGATCCGGAGGAATACGGTAGTCTCCGCTTTTCAGTTCATCCACTCCTCTAATCGTAATTTCACCGGTTTCTTCTCCTTCTATCAGTGCTCCCATTGTTTTCAGATATCTGCAGAGCCAGAAACCTCCGGTTCTTTCGCACAATTATAAAGATGTGTTACACCTTTTGCAAGAACTGCTGCCAGTATTGCCTGTTGAGCAGCTCCCACACTCGATTTCGGAAACACAATATCCTGCCCTTCAAATCTGACACATTCTCCATCCAGCCTGATGCATTTTCCCGGACATCCGCGCCAAGTGCTCTCAGTGCCATAAGATGGAGATCTATTGGTCTTTTCCCGATCGTACATCCGCCCGGATACCCTATCCTGCATTTCCTGTTTCTTGCAAGCACCGCACCTGCCAGAATGATTGAAGAACGCATTCTGCCTGTATAGACTGCAGGAATTTCTGTTCCGTCTGCGCAGGAACAATCCAGATAAAGATCATGATCGTCCCACCAGATCACTGCACCAAGACTTTTCAAAATCTCTTCCATACAGAAAACATCTGAAATTCTGGGGCATCCCCTCAGAATGCTTAGTCCTCTGTGCATCAGAGATGCGGCTATCATTGGAAGTGCTGCATTTTTAGATCCCTGTATAAAAATCTCTCCGCTGAGAGAAGCTTTACCTGTCACATGGATTTCATCCAACCTTTTGCTCCCAAAGAGTCTCTTACTTTACAGTTTATGGCTTTTTCTATTATATGTTACGTCATTCTGAAACCTGTAATTCAATTTATCCTGTCACATTTCCCAACATTCATCGCAAGTCCCATTTCCCCAAGAAGAAACACTGCCGAAGTTCCTCCATAGCTGATAAAAGGCAGCGTAATGCCTGTATTGGGGATTGTATTGGTCACCACTGCAATATTCAAAATAACCTGAAGAGCCAGATGCCCCATAATCCCGCAACAGATAAGAGCTCCGGCCAGATCTTTTGCATGCATGGCAGCCACACCCAGCCGCCACAGAAGCATTGCAAACAGAAAAATCAGAAAGATAGCTCCGGCTGCTCCCATTTCCTCACATATAATCGAAAAAATCATATCATTCTGCGCTTCCGGAACAAATCCAAGTTTCTGCAGACTGTTTCCAAATCCTCTGCCGAATATTCCGCCGCTGCCGATGGCATACAGTCCCTGGATCGTCTGAAATCCTTTTTCATATTTCTCCGGATTTCTCCAGATTGCAAGACGTTCCAGACGATAGCTCTCTGCAGCAAGAAAAACAGCTATGAAACCTGCACCTGCGCTGCCAAGCCCGATAAATTCCAGATATCCCGGATTGGATACAAAAATCAGGATTCCACCGATACCCAGAATAATGATCGCTGTACTCAGATTATTTGAACCTACAAGACCAATGATCGGCAGCAGGGTCAATATTGTCCTGCACATAAATCCAAGGCCCATGGTTGCTTTTTTTGTACGCTCGATCTGCCATGCAAGAAAAAGGATTACAGCAACTTTCGCAAACTCTGAAGGCTGAAAAGATAAAGGTCCAAGATTCAGCCATCTTTTTGAGCCGTTGATCTCCTGACCTACAAAAAGTACTGCGCCGGACAAAAACATTGAAATCAGATATGCCACTGGTCCCAGCCTCAGAAAAAAATGATAATCAATGGAAGAAACCATATACATTACTCCCATACCCAATGCTGTGGCAAATAACTGTTTCTTAAAATAACAGGCAGAGTCGCCGAAACGTACTCTGCCATTATATTCACTGGAGCTGAATAATACTGCCAGGCCAAAAATCACAAGCAGTACTATCAGTACCAGCATCGTCATATCTGTTTTTGATAAATCTGTCGCTCTTTTTCGCGCCATCTGTTTCTCCGCAAAATTATCTATAGCCGGTCACTGCAGCTTCGTCTTTCTCTGCCGGACAGCTATAATTCTTACTTATAGATATTCTACAGATTTCTTACATATTCCTTGAACATATCTCCACGCTGTTCATAGTTATCAAACTGTCCCCAGCTTGCACATGCGGGAGAAAGCAAAACAGCATCTCCAGGCTGTGCTTTCTCCTCACATACCTTTACTGCCTCTTTCAGATCTTCGCAGAGGATGATGTCATGGAAACCATGTTTCTCAGCAGCTTCTTTGATTTTCTCCTTTGTCTGACCGATCAGCACCAGATAACGTACCTTTCCGTCAAATGCCTCAATCCATTCATCATAACCGGACTGTTTATCATAACCGCCGCCAATCAGAAGTGTCGGACGGTTCATTGCCTGGATTCCTTTAATTGCCGCATCCGGGTTAGTTCCTTTGGAATCATTATAATATACAACGCCTTTTTTCTCTGTCACATATTCGATTCTGTGTGCAACAGCTGTAAATTCACAGATGCTCTTACGGATGCTGTCCAAGGATACTCCATCGTAGTAAGCCATTGCAACTGCGGCCATAACATTCTCAAAATTGTGTTTTCCAAGAAGCTTCAGATCTTCTGTCTTAACTACTTCGATTTCTTTTTCTCCGTCCTTCAGGATGATTTTGTTTCCATCCAGATAAATTCCCTCATCCAGTTTACGTCCGCTGGAGAAATATACCACTCGTGGAGTCAGATGTTTTCCAAACTCACGCAGAACCTCATCTTCATAATTCAGCACGCATACATCTTCTGTGCCCTGATTCTCAGTGATCAGTTCTTTCACACGTATATACTCTTCCATTGTATGATGACGGTTCAGATGGTCCTCTGTAATATTCAGGATTGCAGATACCTTTGGTGCAAACTCATCAATCGTTTCCAGCTGAAAACTGCTGATTTCTGCAACAGTTACAGAGTTTTGCTTCATCTCCAGTGCTTTGGAAGTATATGGGGTTCCGATATTGCCGACTACAAAAACAGACTCACGTGCATCCTGCATAATTTTTCCAAGAAGTGCTGTTGTAGTAGTTTTTCCGTTTGTTCCTGTGATGGCAAGCACTTCACCGTCACCTACTCTGTATGCCAGTTCCACCTCTCCCCATACCGGAAGCCCCTGCTCATAAAAACTCTTTACAAGTGGAAGATCTGTCGGCACTCCGGGGCTTAAAACTACCAGATCAAGACTGTCCTGTACTTCTTTCGGAAGTTCTCCTGCATATACAGTGACCGGATATGTCCCATCTGTTTTATGTACAACTGCGTCTTTATCTGTTTCGGCATTTCCGTCATAGATAACCGGAAATGCTCCTACCTTTGCCAGAAGGTCAGATGCTCCGATTCCGCTTTTTCCGGAACCGAATACAAGTACCTTTTTTCCCTGTAATTCCATAATAATTTTCCTCCCTTTTATCAGCATAACGCTGAAATCTGCTTAGCCAAAATCTTACAGTGCCAGCAGTGCGACCATACACATAACCGCTGTAATAACTGAGAATACCGCAACTACACGTGTTTCAGACCATCCGCATAACTCAAAATGATGATGGATCGGTGCCATCTTAAAAATACGCTTTCCATGTGTTGCCTTGAAATAAGTTACCTGAATGATAACGGAAAGTACTTCTATCAGATAAATCAGACCCACGATCAGGATAAATAACGGCATCTGCATCACATAAGCCGTACCTGCAACAAAACCGCCCAATGCCAGAGAACCTGTGTCTCCCATAAACACTTTTGCCGGATATACATTAAACAGCAGAAATCCCATCAGTCCTCCCACAACTGCACCTGTGATCGGCTCGATCCCCGATTTCATTCCAATAGAAACTACTGTAAAAAATACTGCAACGATCAGAGTCACACTGGAAGCAAGACCATCCAGACCATCCGTAAAATTAACTCCATTCACAGTACCGATCACAGCAAAGAAAAGAACCGGAACTGCCAGCCATCCAAGATTCAGGAAATGTCCGCTCCAGAATGGGATCCTCATAGTCAGTGAGATATCTGTATACTTAACAATATAAAATACAAAAATCGCAGTCAGAACTACCTGAAGTAAAAATTTCTGCCATGGCAGCAGTCCGTCTGAGCGTTTCAGCACAACCTTCAGATAATCATCCAGAAATCCGATAATTCCAAATCCAAGAGTCAGGAACAGTACCGGAATGATCTTCGGATAATCCCCTACATAAAATAATGCAGTTATCGCTGTGGCGATCAGAAAGATCACTCCACCATTGTAGGTGTTCCTGCTTTCTTTAAATGGGACTGTACGCCCTCTGTTCTTTCTGTCTGGCCCATCTTCAGTCTCCGGAGAAAAGGAATGATGACCGGTCCTAATACAACGCTGATTGCAAAAGAAATCAGCACAGGGATTACAACTTGAAATTCCATCTTACACCTCGTTCATTCTTTTGTTTTTTCCTGAAAGTTTTTTTACTTTCAGATTTCTTTTAGTATAAGGCTTTTTTGCTTATTTATCAACCCTGCCTGCGGAATTTCCCTAATTGCCTTCTGCAGAAAAATCAGAAATATTACTTTTTTCAATTCCAAGATATGGCAGGATATTCTCAAAGATACCACGTATCACAGGTGCAGCTACTGTCCCACCATAATAGATTCCTTTCGGATCATGAATAATGCACAGTCCCAGTATCTGCGGATTTTCTGCAGGTGCAAATCCCAAAAAAGAGGAAATATAACGGTTTGCACTTCTTGGCAGTGTCTGAGAAGTGGCAGTTTTCCCTCCGATGGCATATCCTTTCAATTTTTGCATTTTTCCGGAGCCTGAGATACTACTGTTTCCAGGATTTCTCTTATTTCCTTCGAAGTTTCTTCAGAAACAATTCCTTCCTTTACCGGAAAAGTCAGTTTCTCACCCTCTGTTCTGTCAGGATTTAACACTGCGACTCCAAAATGTGGTGTCACCCGTCTGCCTCCGTTTATAAGTGAACTTACTGTTGCAGCCAGCTGAACAGGCGTAATCTGAAAAGACTGTCCAAAAGAAACCGTTGCCAGTTCCACTTCTCCCATATTTTTCTTCTGATGCATAATAGTTCCTGCCTCTCCCGGAAGATCTGTCCCGGTTTTATCCAGAAGTCCAAACTGTCTGAAATACTTATAATAACGTTCTATCCCAAGGCGAAGCCCCACCTCTATAAACACAGGGTTACAGGAATTCTGTGCACCTTCCACAAAGTTCTGGGATCCATGTCCTGTTCTTTTTGCACAGTGGATTCTGCGATCCTCCACCACTTTATATCCGGGACAATAAAAACGGTCCCCAGGTGAAACAACACCAGCCTCCAGTCCGGCTGCCATGGTGATGATTTTAAATGTGGAGCCCGGTTCATAAGTATCATTCAGGCAGGGATTTCTCCACATCTGATTCAGTAATTCCTGCTTTCTTTCTGTATTTGTTTTTCCTGATGCTGTCTGCACTGCCAGTTCACTTTGTTCATTGTGATCTTCCGACGGTATTGTTATCCCGGATTCATTTAACTGCATATTCAGATCATCTGTCAGGGTAAAAGGATCATTCAGGTCAAATTCCGGCACATTGACACATGCATATATTTCGCCGTTCTGTGGATTCATCAGCAGGATAGATACACGTTCTGCCTGCTTTTCCTCCATTACTTTCAAAGCTGACTGCTGCGCAAATTCCTGAATATTTACATCAAGGCTGATTATCAGGCTTTTCCCCTCTATCGGTTTTTCCCTTGTCTCACCCAATTTATCAATTTCCACACCCCTGGCATCTGTTGTTGTCAGGATTTTACCCGGCTGTCCCCTCAGGATTTCTTCATATTTCACTTCCAGACCGATAATTCCCTGATTATCACCTCCCGTAAAGCCAATGACTTTTGAAGCCAGACTTCCACATGGATAGTAACGCTTATAATCCTCATCAACTTTCACCCCTGCCAGACTGCACTCTCTTATCTCATCACCTGTACTTTTTTCCACATTTGTCTTTACTATTTCTATGGAAGAGATTTTCTCCACTCTTTTTCTCACTTCTGCCTCATCTATTTTCAGTTTTTCAGACAGCAGGGCGATTACTTTTTCAGGTTCTTTAATCTGACTGTGGATCACAGAGATTGTACATACCGTCCTGTTTGATGCCAGAACTTTTCCCCTTGCATCCAGAATCTCCCCTCTGGCCGCTTGATCTCTCTCTCCCTTTCGTGAAGTTCTTTTGCTTTCTTATAATAATAGTCTGATCTGAAACACATAAGATATACCAGTCTTCCGATAAGGCCTGTCATCATTAAAATACAGCAGAGTAATACCACCCATATTTTTCTCTTGTGAAACGTCATATTTTTTTTCATAAAAAAGCTCCGCAGAGATTGTCATAACAATATATGACCATTCTCTGCGGAGCTATAACTATACGTTTTTATTCCAGACCTGCTTCTTCATTGGTAATACCGTCTGTCTCTTCGTCATTATCCTCAGTCGTCTCAGCTTCATCATCCTCCAGAGGTGCAGGTGCATCAGGATTGGATACTGCATCTCCTGAAGAATCTGCATCCGTACTTCCCGAAGCACTGACAAGATTTGTAGACATCTTATAATTGCCTTCCTCATCCAATATGTGATCTCCATTGGCATCCAGCAGATATCCGTTTTCATCAATCCGGTTTCCATCCCAGTCTATCAGATTGCCATCTGCATCCACCAGATTACCGTCACTGTCAAGTTCGCTGTCCGATATGGAAGTACTCTTTAAATGTCCCTTAAACCCTTCCCACAATTCTGTCTCCGGCACTGTTCCATCTTCAGATTCATCCGGCACTACATTCAGATACGGAAGAAGCTCCGAAAGGATTCCCTGTGCAATATACTGCGGATAAGTACTGTTTGCCTGATCCTCTGCATTCGGTTCATCTACAACTACATAAATTACCACAGCCGGGTCATCTACAGGAGCAAATCCAATAAAAGAAACCAGATATTTTCCGTTTCCTCGCGGGTATTTCTCCGCTGTACCTGTTTTACCGCCTGAACTGTAACCCTGCACTTTGGAATGACGGCTGGTACCCTGCTGTACACTCAATGCCATATAGCTTCTGATATCACTGGAAATCCTGGAGGAAATCGTCTGCTTCAGAAGTATCGGCGAGATTGTTTTTACAGTTCCGCCATTACTGTCAAGAACCTTTGTCACAAGATGCGGCTGATAATAATATCCGCCATTGATAACGGAACTCATCGCATTGATTTCCTGGATCATGTACAGGTAAAACCCTGTCCAAAAGAGAACATGCAAGTTCTGTTTCCCCCCATACTGTCCTTAGTATGGATAATACCTGCGCCTTCATTCGGCAGGTCAATCCCTGTCCTTGTTCCGAAATTAAACAGACTCTGTGCTTTGATAAACTGAGTAGCTCCCATCTTGGCACCAATCTGCATCATTGCATCATTACAGGAGTTTGCAATTACCTCTCCCAGTGTCTCTGTGCCATGTGCGCTCGGATAAACCGCACACTTGATCATAGTATCTCCAAAAGTCTGCGATCCATCGCATACAAATGTATCTGTTTCCTGTATCGCACCTTTTTCCAATGCAGAAGCCATGACGATCGGCTTTACAACAGATCCCGGCTCATAGGCATCTGTGACGCAGAAATTACTCCACATACCATTCAGAGCCTCCACTGTTTCCACATCATTCATCGCTTTGATTTCATCTTCTGTATATACAGCGGAAAGATCTCTCGGATTATTCAGATCATAACGGTCACCACCATCCATGGCAATAATCTCACCGGTGGACGGATTTTCAACAATGACACCTATATTCTTGGCCCCCATTGCCTCTTTAAATCCATTAACATATTTCTCAACAATCTGCTGTGCACCGATGTCAATGCTGGTCTGAATGCTTTTTCCATTCACCGCAGCAATAATGGTCTGCTCCACATCTGAATCATCATTGATATACCATACTGTCTTCCGTCTACGCCTGTCAGTGTGCTGTTATAGTACCTTCCAGTCCGATATCTGCCACATCTCTGTCCAGTGCAAAACCAATTGTATCGCATGCTGTTTCATTAAACGGGTAACTTCTCAGATAATCCTCTTCAAACCAGACGCCTTTGATATTTGCCCGTTCCTTTGCCTGTGCTTTAGTAAGACCGGAATCTTCATCCTCTGCCTTATATTTTTCAAATTCTTTCTTTTTGTCCATAGACAGCTGTTTTGTCAGTACCTGATACTGACTCTGGCTGGTTCTTGAATCGGCCAAAAGAGAACGCACTGTTTCTTCATCAATCCCCAGCACCTCATTTAAGGCACGTATTGTTGGCTCTACATAGTCTCATCTGAATTTACAGTTTTACAGTCCAGGATCACATTATAAACTTTATTGCTGGTAGCCAGTATATTTCCGCTCTTGTCATAAATATCGCCTCTCTTTGCCGGCAGTACCTGGCTCTCATATTTCTGCTGTGCCTGACTTAACACCTGTTTTTTGTATTTGCTTCCACTGGTAGCATTAATATAAGTAATTCTCAGCACTAATATTACCAGAAGCAGTAACACAATTCCAAACAATATCAGCAGCTTTTCTTTCATGTTTTGATTTATTTTTCTCTGTGGTCTTCTTCGACTCTTTCTTCCCGTATTGCTCAATTAATCACCTACTTTGAATCTGGTATATCCTGATACTGTCTTACATAGCTGTTACCCGATGTAGAATAGGTTACTGTCTGATCATCTGACGGATATTTCATTCCCAGTCTCCCCAATGCGATCTGCTTGATCTTATTCAGATCCACATTTGATGTCACCTGGCTGTAATATGCATCATTGTCTTCTTTTAAATCTGCCAGTTCCTCCTCAAGAGATGCAACTGTACTCATCTTTGCGGTAATCTCTGATTTGTAACGAAGATATTTCACAGAGCAGAATAATATCGCCACACATACAACTGCCAGAAACGCTACAAATCCCCAGTTCATTGCAGTCGCCTTCTGTCTGTTCTTCTGTGCTTCTTTACTCAACTGATGTTTCTGCCTTGGTACCTGCGCAGGACTCGCCTGCACTCTTCGGTTTCGATTGGTCTGCTGCCTTCCCGGATTCTGTCTTCCCGGCTGCCTCTTTCTCTCCGGAACTTCTGCAAGACGTCTGACCGTATTTCCGTCAACATACATTCCTCTGTTTGTTCTGGCACTGGTTCTGCTTCTTCTTGCTGTTTCACTCCTGGTCGTTCTCGCCATTTCATGCCTCTCTAATTATAATACTCTCTCAAAAATCCGAAGCTTTGCACTTTTGGAACGCGGATTCTCTTCCATCTCTGTCTCCCCCGGAAGAATCGGCTTTCTTGTGATCACTTTTCCTTTGGATTTCTTCCCGCATACGCATACAGGAAAATCTGAAGGGCAGGTACACGGATTCTCATTTTTTCTGAAAATCGTCTTTACAATTCTGTCCTCCAGAGAATGAAAAGTGATAATGCAAAGTCTTCCGCCATCATCAAGGATATCGATCATTCCATCCAGAGAATCCCGCAGCACATCGAGCTCTCTGTTAAGCTCAATACGGATTGCCTGAAAAGTTCTCTTGGCCGGATGTCCTGACTTCACCTGCATCTTCATGGGAATGGATTCTCTGATAATCTCTGTCAGTTCTCCGGTGGTTGTGATCGGTTTCACCTGTCTGGCGGCAACAATATGTTTTGCAATATTTTTTGCAAATTTATCTTCACCGTAATCACGAATAATACGGTATAATTCTTTTTCTTCATAGCCATTGACAATATCGCCGGCTGTCTGCGTCTGGCGCTGGTCCATGCGCATATCGAGCGGTGCATCTACCCTGTAGGTAAAACCGCGTTCTTCATTGTCAAGCTGATAGGAAGATACTCCAAGATCAAGGAGAATCCCGTCGACTTTATAGATGCCTCTTGCTGCCAGTTCCTGTACCATGTAACAATAATTGCTGCGAATGATCGTCGCCTGTTTATAGGGGGCTAACCTCTCACTCGCAGCAATTATCGCATCCTGGTCTTGATCTATGCCAATAAATCTCCCCTTGGCAGAAAGTTTCCTGCATACCTCACCGGCATGCCCTGCACCTCCTAAAGTACCATCCACGTAGATTCCGTCCGGTTTGATATCCAAACCTTCAATGGTCTCTTCCAGTAATACAGATTTGTGTTTAAATTCCATCTCCGTCTCCTGTCTGGATTTACTTTGCAAGATACTTCAAACGAGACCTGTCAGATTGTGATTCCCATGTCCTGCATGCTCTCTGCAATGCTGTCCATGTCATCATAATCACAGATCTCATTCCATTTTTCTTTGCTCCAAACTTCAATTCTGTTCAGATTACCTGTCAGAACCACATCTTTCTCCAGACCGGCAAATTCGCGCAGTGTCTGCGGTACAAGGATTCGTCCCTGCCTGTCCAGTTCACATGTAGTTGCTCCAGCTACAAAGAATCGTGAAAAAGTTCTGGCATTTTTATTTGTAAGTGGTAAAGATCTGAGCTTCATTTCAAAGGATTCCCATTCATCCATCGGATAAATGTAAAGACAGCCATCAAGCCCTCTTGTCAGAACAAACTCTTCCCCTAAGAGCTCCCTGAATTTAGAAGGAATGATCAGACGCCCCTTCGCGTCGATCGTGTGGTTATACTCTCCCATGAACATGTTACTCACCTACTCTCGCAAAATCTGAATCTCCCCTTCAGATTTCTCAGGTGGTAATGGACTCTGCCGTTATTCCCCACTCACCACCACTATTCACCACTTTCTACCACTTATGTGCTTATTCTAAACTATTTAGGCTGAAAAAACAAGGGGGAGAAAAAGATTTTTAAAATTTAGAACTCTGTTAACATTTATGAAACAACCTTATTTTTACGAGAAAAATGGGCTTTTATACACAAAAAGTGGGCTGAATTTCCACTTTCAACCCACTTATCTTTCAGATATATGTTTTTTTACTGTTCTTCTTTTGAATTTGTGGGAGAATTTCCCACATCTGGCTTTACCTGTTCATCCATCTCCGGCCGGATTTCCGGTTCCGGTTTCATTTCAGAAGTCTCAGGAAACATCTGTTTTTCTTTCACTGACTCATCCAGAAATCTTTTTTTCCTCTGCCGGCGTATAGTATCTCTTTTCTGTGCCATCACTCTGCGTACGATCACTACAGGCATAAAAACAGCAAATAACATAGCGGAAATCACCAGCGAAATCCCCACTTTTGTCCCCGGAATATAAAGCTTATCTGTTCTGAGCCATTCAAAGAAAAACCTTCCCAGACCATAACCTGCCAGATAGATCATAAACAATTCGCCTTCATATTTCTTTTTTCGGCGCATGGTCATCAACAGCAGAAATAACAGCAGACACCACAGACTTTCATAAAGAAAAACCGGCTGAACCTGAATATATGAAATCCCATTTATGGTCAGCAGATTATCTCTCATTGCTCCCGAAACTTCTCCTGACCGTACAGCTGAAACCGGTATCTGCATTGCCCATGGCAGATTTGTATATTCTCCGAAAGACTCTCTGTTAAAAAAGTTGCCCCAGCGTCCTATAGCCTGTCCCAGAAGTATTCCGGGACACGCAATATCGGCACTCTGCCAGAATGACGTTTGGGTAATCCTGCAAAATACCGCTGCCGCAAGAAATCCAAAGAGCAGACCACCATATAAAGCGTAACCGCCATTTCGAAAGTCCAGTATGGCATTCAGATTTTCTTTATAAAATCCCCATGAAAAAGCCACATAAAATAATCTGGAACCTGCCACTGAAACTAGCAGGGAGATAAGCATCATATCGAGATACCTGTTCTGATCTTCCCCATTTCGTTTCGCTTCAAGTGTCACAAGTCCCATTCCAAGAAGAGCACCCACAGCAATCAGTACTCCATATATGGTGAATTCCATTCCAAATATCTGAAATGAGCGCGGCACATAATCAAAGACCAGGCCAAGTCCCGGAAAACGTATCGACATTCCATAAATCACCTGTTCATCATAACATTGAATCGGAATAAGATCACATCTCCATCCTGTACAACGTATTCTTTACCTTCCATTCTTACAAGACCTTTTCTCTCTGGCACCTGCATAGGAACCACAGTCCAGAAGATCCTGATAATTTACAACCTCAGCTTTGATAAATCCTCTTTCAAAATCTGTATGGATCTTACCTGCTGCCTGCGGAGCCTTTGTTCCGATTTTAATCGTCCATGCTCTTGTCTCATCCTCACCTGAAGTAAGGAAACTCATCAGTCCAAGGAGATGATAGCTTGCTTTTACAAGTTTCTCAAGTCCTGATTCTGTCAGTCCCAGATCCTCCAGGAACATTTTCTTCTCATCATCATCCAGTTCAGAGATCTCTTCTTCGATTTCTGCACAGATAACGAAAATCTCACTGTTCTGCTCTGCCGCATATTTGCGCACTGCCTGTACATGGCTGTTGCTTTCACCGTCATCAGCCAGATCTCCTTCTGCTACGTTTGCTGCATAGATCACAGGCTTCCAGGTAAGCAGATTATAAGTAGACATCCAGGCTTCTTCATCTTCATTTTCCATTTCCATAGTGATTGCCATCTTGCCATCTTCCAGATGTGTTTTTACCTTCTGAAGGAAATCAAGCTCCTTGGCAGCCTCTTTGTCCATGCGTGCTTGTTTTTGTAACTTTTGCAATTCTTCTCTCAAGGATCTCAAGGTCTGAGAAGATCAGCTCCAGATTAATAGTTCAATATCA
>ENA-OQAZ01001070-OQAZ01001070.1-human-gut-metagenome-genome-assembly--contig:-NODE-1070-length-13972-cov-2.750307_pt1 | contig 13972 bp, 20 predicted proteins | sample MGYA00242737_ERZ504531 | MGnify/ENA primary metagenome ERZ504531 (study PRJEB26092, sample SAMD00036244) | human gut metagenome | host: Homo sapiens | study: EMG produced TPA metagenomics assembly of...
TCTTCGGACAGGTACTGGCCCAGAACGTTCTTCAGCTCCACAGGCGATAGCGACCTCGCAGTTTGGGCATGGTGGCATCGTATTTCGGCCATGCAGACATAGTTCACCTGCTTGCGGCCGCCGCGGCGCTCAAAGCCGGTGAAAGCATCGTCGCAGAAGATACGGGTCATCTGGCGAGCACGGTCGGGACGGAAGTTCATGAAGATGACGGTGTCGCCATCCTGCACGCGGCCGCCCTCACAGGTGACGCAGGGCAGAACGAACTCATCGGTCTTGTCTGCTGCATAGGAAGCCTCGATGGCCTCGGCAGCGTTGGCGGCATGATTACCCTCGCCGTAGACAAAGGCAGCATATGCCTTCTCTTCACGATCCAGTTGTTATCGCGGTCCATGGCGTAGTAACGGCCGGAGACGCTGGCGATCTTGCCGATGCCCAGCTCGTCCAGCTTGGCCTGCAGATCGGCCAGGAAGCCTTGCCGGAGTGCGGGTCGGTATCACGGCCATCGGTGATGCAGTGCAGGTAAATGTTCTTTGCACCCAGATGTTTTGCCATTTCCAGCACGCCGAACCAGTGGTCTGCGTGGCTGTGCACACCGCCGGTGCCCACCAGACCCATCAGATGGATGGCCTTGCCGGCATCGATGGCAGCCTTCATGTTCTTGACCAGAACCGGGTTCTGGAGCATCTCGCCGTCCTTGATGGACTTGGTGATGAGGGTGAGCTGCTGGTACACGATGCGGCCAGCGCCCATGTTGGTGTGGCCAACCTCAGAGTTGCCCATCTGGCCCTCGGGCAGACCGACGGCCATGCCGGAAGCGTTGATGGTGGTCATGGGATATTTTGCCATCAGAGCATCGAGGTGGGGTTTCTTTGCGGCGACCACGGCGTTGCCGAAGGTCTCCTCCGGCACCCAGCCGAAGCCATCCATGATGCACAGAAGAACAGGTTTCTTTGCCATAAAATTGAATCTCCTTTGAATTTAACAAATCAGCGCCCGGCACAGCGCTGGAAATGCGGCGCAGCCGGGCGCTGAAACAGCTGATTTAAACCGTCGATCAGCTTGGTGGCTGCGTTGACGATCACTGCAAAGTCAGGAGCCTTCAGGGATGCGCCGCCGATCAGCCGCCGTCCACATCCTTTTTGCTCAGCAGCTCCTCGCAGTTCTTGGCGTTCATACTGCCGCCGTACTGGACAGTGGTAGCCTCGGCAACTGCCTCGCCGTACACCTCGCCGATCACCTTGCGGATCTGGCCGCAGACTTCCTCAGCCTGATCGGCGGTAGCGGTCTTGCCGGTGCCGATGGCCCAGATGGCTCGTAAGCGATCACGACATTTGCCATCTGCTCAGCGGTCACATCACGCAGAGCGATCTTGGTCTGCATACGCACCAGCTCTTCGGTCACGCCCTCTTCGCGCTGCTGCAGGCTCTCGCCCACGCAGATGATGACCTTCAGACCGGCGTTCAGAGCAGCCAGAGCGCGCTTGTTCACGGTCTGGTCGGTCTCGGCGAAGTACTGGCGGCGCTCAGAGTGGCCCACAATGACATACTCCACGCCCAGATCTACCAGCATGTCAGCGCTGATCTCGCCGGTGAAAGCGCCGGACTTCTCGAAGTGAACATTCTCAGCACCCACATGGATGTTGGTGCCCTTGGTCTTTTCCACAGCGGTGACCAGATCGGTATACGGGGTGCAGATAACCACCTCGCAGCCTGCGTCCTGCACGGCGGGGACCAGCTCATCCACCAGAACAGCAGCCTCGGAGGCAGTCTTGTTCATCTTCCAGTTGCCTGCAATGATAGCCTTACGCTTTGCCTTATCCATGATACTCTATCTCCTTTATTTACCTTCTATCGTGCAGAAAGCTCTGCACAAACAAAAAGATGCGGCGGCGCTAAAGCCGCCGCACCCATTTACGATGCCGGGATCAGATTATGCGTTCTGAATAACTGCGATGCCGGGCAGCTCCTTGCCCTCCAGATACTCCAGAGAAGCGCCGCCGCCGGTGGAGATGTGGGTCATCTTGTCGCCCAGGCCCATCTGCTGCACAGCTGCTGCGCTGTCGCCGCCGCCGATCACGGTGGTAGCATCGCTCTCAGCCATAGCCTTGGCAACTGCCAGAGTGCCAGCTGCCAGAGTGGGGTTCTCGAACACGCCCATGGGGCCGTTCCACACAACGGTCTTGGATGCTTGACAGCATCGGCAAACAGCTTCATGGTCTCGGGGCCGATGTCGCAGCCTTCCATGTCAGCCGGGATCGCGGTGACGGGAACAACAGTGGTCTCAACCGGAGCGTCGATGGGATCGGGGAAGTCCTTGATGCAGACAGCATCAACGGGCAGCAGCAGCTTCACGCCCTTCTCCTGAGCCTTGGCCATCATCTCCTTGCAGTAATCCAGCTTGGAATCGTCGCACAGGCTCTTGCCGACCTCGTAGCCCTGAGCCTTGACGAAGGTGTAAGCCATGCCGCCGCCGATGATCAGGGTATCGACCTTCTCCAGCAGGTTGGAGATAACATTCAGCTTGTCTGCGACCTTTGCACCGCCCAGAATAGCGGTGAAGGGACGAACGGGATCGTTCACAGCGTTGCCCAGATACTTGATCTCCTTCTCCATCAGGTAGCCGACAGCGGTATCCTTGATGAAGTCGGTGACACCTGCAGTGGAGCAGTGTGCACGGTGGCAGCTGCCGAATGCATCGTCAACATATGCATCAGCCAGAGAAGCCAGCTCTTCGCTGAACTCAGGCATGTTCTTGGTCTCTTCCTTGCGGAAACGGGTGTTCTGCAGCAGAACGACATCGCCGTTGTTCATGGCAGCAACAGCAGCCTTTGCGTTCTCGCCCACAACGTTGTCGTCGTCAGCAAACACAACGGTCTTGCCCAGCTTTGCGCTCAGAGCCACAGCAACGGGTGCCAGGCTGAACTTTGCCTCGGGGCCGTTCTTGGGCTTGCCCAGATGGCTGCACAGGATGACCTTTGCGCCATCGTTGACCAGCTTCTGGATGGTGGGCAGAGCTGCATTGATGCGGTTCTCGTTGGTGATCACACCGTCCTTCATCGGGACGTTGAAATCGCAACGGACAAGCACCTTCTTGCCGCAGTAGTTCTGATCGTCGATCGTCTTCTTACCTAAACCCATGGTAATAAACTCCTCTCAAGTTTTAATTTCTGAACTAGAGTTTCGCTCGCATTCGGGGGATCTTGCCCCGTTACTCTACTATTATAAACAAAAACCGTGCACATTGCAAGGTCGCAAGATAGATAATAGTTTAACAAACATTTGCCGTTGATGCACGGAAATGTGTGTATTTTGACCGAAAGCCGCAGCCTTACCGTGTTTTCCGGCAGAACATTCCGCAAATGCGGTCATACATTCCCCATATGAACTTCTGGTTCCGCTGATCCCGCTCAAAAATTGCTTCCACACCAGCATAGCCGCTCGCCTTATACTTCCTGAAAATATTCTGCTTTCAGAGGATTATTCGACACTTCTTTTTCAAAGAATTCTTTGAAGCCTTCCTCCAATACATCCAGAAAATCCGGAGTCACCCCCCCCCACATATTCATGGATATCAGATAATTTTTCTGTGACCCAGCAGGTCACTTGTTCCTTAAAATGTGACCTACTGGGTCACATTTTGGCCTCAGAAGCCATCTCCGCTAGAGGGGAAAAAAGAAAATTCTGACTTCTATTGTCAAAATACGTATCTACATAATTTAATTCACCGCTACGGTTAATAAAATCCTGCACCAGTGCAATCTGCGTTTCCATGCTTTCGTTATCTTCATCATCTTCCACCGAAAGCCGTCCATAGATTGCGGTTGGTATCTTTTCTTCATCCAATTCCGGGAACTGCACTGAAACCATTGCCTGTTCCGGTTGGGGCAAATTCTTTCTACTTTTTCGTGCCATCGTCTGTACCCTCCAATTCTATCCGTTCAAGCATCTGCTTTCATTCCTCTGTTTTCATCGTTAGACTGATTTCTGCCTGTCTATCGCCTAAAAATGTAACCACGACCTGTTCAATGTACTTTTTCACAAAATTACGATCCAGTGCCTCTGGGGTCTTATATTGTTCCATCTGCTGAATCCACGGATTTCGCAAACTCAATGCCCGTTCCCATACCATTGTATTTTCCATGATTGCTGTAAGCTGTTTATTCAGCTTTCGATGGGCTTCTTCATAATCCAGCACTTCAGCCTGATATTGTTCTTCCGTGATTTCATCAGCCATATAGCTTTCATACAACGGTACACGGCGAAACTGTTCCATATTAAGTTCAGCCAGAATGGTCTTCATCTGCATCGAACTTTCAGCTCTTACTGCTTCAATTGCTTTTCTGCCAGCTCCCTGCCGAATTGCGGAGTACATCTTTTCTTCTTCCTGATGTTCTCTCTCCATAGCATCTATCACCTTTTTATATACAGATGCAGCCGGAGCTTTCAATTCCTTTCCATTCTCCTTATGAGCACGGCAGTAGCTGCAATAGAATAGTTCTTCTCCCGTTTTCTTATCCTTATGCCAATAAAGTGGACGTCCACAGGTACAAATGATACGCTTTGCCAGTGGATTCGGTTTTTTGTATTTTTTCCGAGTCGATTTTTTGTTCTCACCCTGCCGCATATTGCACGGAAGCGCATAAAACTGTTCTTTTGTCATGTACGGCTCATGGCAGTTCTCTGCAATAATCTGATGGCTTCCGTTTGCCGTTGCACCCGTGTATGTTGGATTTCTGAACAATCCCCTCAGATTATCCGATGTCCACAAATCAGGTTCTCCCTCATATGGTTTTCCCTGAATTCTTTTTTTGTGCTTCATTGGCGGTTCGACGTTCTGTTCGTTCAACCATTTTGCAATATCACGCATCTTCTGTCCCGATGCATATCTGGAAAAAGCCTCGCTCAGATATGGAGCAACCTCTTCATCCTTTACCATGTTGCTTTCACCGTTCCTGCGGATATTCAGAATGGAGGAATAAGGTTCTCAGGCACGTCAGCATAATTTGCCAGAAGTTGCTTAGTATCCTTCGGCAGGCAGTATCCGCCATGGACGGTAACAACAACTCTTTTCCCAAACATCTTCGGCAGCCATGCAAAGAACGCCGGTCCTTCGGCGTGGATGTGCACCACATCGTATTTTCCAAATGCACTATAAAGTGCCGCAAATGCGGAGGAGCTGACTGCAGCAAGTCCGCGCCGTTCAATGGTCGGAACAGACTTCTGACGGATTCCCTCGTACTCCGTTTTACCAGCATCGTCATATTCTGCACCACTCACATGATGGCCTGCTCTGTTGTAGCAGGTCACGTCACAGCCATTCTGTGCCATTCGGGTGCAGAGCTCTTTGACAACGATTTCTACTCCGCCTTCTCTCGATAATCGCTTCTGTCCGAACATTGCAATCGCAAGTTTTTTACTCATAAATTTTTCCCACAATCCCACTCAATTTCTTCATCAATATCTCGGCCAACACAAAGAGCGGATAGCTCGTACACCTGTCCGCTGGCAATCACCCCACCCTCATGGTCGAGATTTCTTTCTGGATGGCATTGCTGCCACCCAAAAAGATCAGTCGTTCATTCTTCGGGTAAGAAAATATGAACTTCGGGTTGCGGAGCCTTTCATTCTCTGCCGTACCCTTGTCCCTATTATGACAGCCGCGTATTATATCTCTAGCCCCGCGCCGTTCAATGGTCGGAACAGACTTCTGACGGATTCCCTCGTACTCCGTTTTACCAGCATCGTCATATTCCGCACCGCTCACATGATGTCCCGATCTGTTGTAGCATGTCACCTGACAGCCTGCTGCGCCATCCGTGTGCACAGCTCTTTTACCACGATCTCCACGCCGCCCTCTCTCGACCACCTTTTGTGGCCAAAAACAGCAAGCCTCAATTTCTCTTTCATTTTCCCTTTCCTGTCTCCCCATTTAGATCTCATCCCCATACCGTGCCAAACTCCGGCCCGGTTTCCTTTACATCAGAAAAAGCCCGGACGCATTTACGCCCAGGTTTTTGACTGATTTACGCCGCAATTCATTGACATTTTATTTCCAGAATCATCAATATCAATTTCGTAAATGTATTTATTGACACTAAAAATATTTTACCATTTTTTCCTCTGGGGTACAATACTTTGCAGCTGTATCATTGCCTGCATCATGGCTAAGATTTCCGTACTTTATTCCGTCTTTTTGTTGCAACCTATTCATTTTAGAAAGGAACTCGTTCCATTGCTTTTTTGTAGCAAAAAAACACCCTTCTTCTCACGGAAACCCGCAAAAGGAAGGGTGTTGAACTCGTTATCCTGTTGTCGTACCAATCACAGCATGTTCGTATCAGCAAAGCCAATACTAGTTGTCCTTCAGCACGGCATCTCAAGCACTTTTGAGCGTAGAGCTGTGATTAGCAGTTCTCAGCGAAGTACTTAATGGTACGGACCATCTGAGAGGTGTAGGAGTTCTCGTTGTCGTACCAAGACACGACCTGAACCTGATAGGTGTCGTCGTCGATCTTAGCGACCATGGTCTGGGTAGCATCGAACAGAGAGCCGTAACGCATGCCGATGACATCGGAAGAAACGATCTGATCCTCGTTGTAGCCGAAGGACTCAGAAGTAGCAGCCTTCATAGCAGCATTGATGGACTCCTTGGTGACGTCCTTGCCCTTGACGACAGCAACCAGAATGGTGGTAGAACCGGTGGGAACAGGCACACGCTGAGCAGAACCGATCAGCTTGCCGTTCAGCTCGGGGATGACCAGGCCGATAGCCTTAGCAGCGCCGGTGGTGTTGGGAACGATGTTCTGTGCGCCAGCACGAGCACGGCGCAGATCGCCCTTGCGCTGAGGACCATCCAGGATCATCTGTCGCCGGTGTAAGCATGAACAGTGGTCATGATACCGGAGACGATGGGGTAGGTCTTGTTCAGGGTGTTAGCCATGGGAGCCAGGCAGTTGGTGGTGCAGGAAGCAGCAGAGATGACCTGATCCTCAGCGGTCAGGGTCTTCTCGTTGACGGAGAAGACAATGGTCTTCAGATCGTTGCCTGCGGGAGCAGAGATAACGACCTTCTTTGCGCCAGCCTGAATGTGAGCCATGCTCTTCTCCTTGCTGGTGTAGAAGCCGGTGCACTCCAGAACGACATCAACGTTCAGTTCGCCCCAGGGAGCGTCCTTTGCGTCCTTAACAGCGTAGATCTTGATCTCCTTGCCGTCAACAATGATGGAGTCCTCGGTAGCCTCGACGGTGTGCTTGCCCTCGCCGATCTTGCCGCAGAAAGAACCCTGAGCAGTATCGTACTTCAGCAGGTGAGCCAGCATCTTGGGGCTGGTCAGGTCGTTGATTGCGACGACCTCGTAACCCTCAGCATCAAACATCTGACGGAAAGCCAGACGACCAATACGACCGAAACCATTGATAGCAACTCTAACAGCCATGTTAATAGTACCTCCTAATTATTTTACCCATAATCGGATAAATCACGGTATCTTTATTTTAGACCAAAACGCAGAAAGTTTCAAGTGTCTGCCAAAAAATTAACAAGACATTCACTGCATTTTTTGCTTTTGTACGATTTTAATTCCTTTCATTCCCCGCTTTTCGGCAATTGCGCCAACAGAGTGCCAACATTTTTGTCAGCTCTCCCCGTTCAAGCAGACTGTAACGCACGCTCCGCCAATGCCGCCCACGCAGCAAAGGCCCAGTCCGGCAAAGATCTCCGGCCAGACAGCCGGTGCGGCCCAGCTCAGGCCGCTCATCAAAACCAGTACATAGGGCAGCTGCCAGCACAGGCAAAGTGCAAATGCGGCAAGCCCGGCTGCGCACAGTGTTTTGCCATTGCCCGGCTGCGGGACATGCAGCGCCCGGGCCAGCGCTGTCAAAAACACCAGTGCCGCAAGCGCCTGCCACACCGCCGCTGTAGGGGTCACGCGGTGCCAGCTGGAGCTGTTCTCCATAAAGCGCAGCAGCACGTTCCAGTAGAACAGCAGACTGCCCGCCACGGCCAGATACAGCCCGCCAAAGGGCTTTTTCCACTCGTTGGGGCTGAGCCAGCAGCGGCCCATGGTGCTGAGCCACGCGGAGCACAGGCATTCCAGAATGCACCGCACAAAGCCGCCCAGACCGGAAGCTGCGCCCAGCGCGATCTGTGCACCCGCTGCGGCCAGAAAACATACTGCACCGACAAAAGCCAGAATGCCGGCCAGCGGCCTGCGGCTACGCACCGCTTCCGAGCGGGAAGGCTGTGTACGGCCCACAAGCACTGCAGCCAGCACCACGATACCCAGTGCCAGATAGCGCCACCACACCGAGCCGACCACGCACAGACCGGTGACGGCATCGGTGCCAAAGGCAAGGTCTGCCGCGCGCAGCACGCCCAGCAGAATGCTCAGGATAAAAACGAACAAAACAGAAGGATTCATCAGCGTTCCTCGATCGGCTTATATTTCTGGCGCACGCCCAGATACTTGTAAGCGGGACGAATGATACGGTTGGCGAATACCACCTCTTCCACGCGGTGTGCACACCAGCCGGGCACACGGGCAATGGCGAACAGCGGGGTGTAGATATCCTCAGAGATGCCCAGCATGTTGTAGATCAGGCCGCTGAACAGGTCCACGTTGGCGCACACCGGCTTGGTGCTGCCCTTTTCCTCGGCAAAGATGCCGGGGGCCAGCCGTTCGATGCTGCACAGCATATTATACTCTTCCTCAAAGCCTTTGTCGTAGGCAGATGGCGGGCGCGCTGCTTCAGGATCACCTCACGAGGGTCGCTGATGGTGTACACCGCGTGGCCCATGCCGTAGATCAGGCCGGAGCCATCGCCCGCCTGCTTGCGCAGGATGCGGCGCAGATACTCGCGCACCTCATCGTCGTCCTCGGGGTTTTCCACATGCTTGAGGATATCCTTCAGCTGACGGTTCACCATCAGGTTAGCACCGCCGTGCTTGGGGCCCTTCAGTGCACCGATGGCCGCCGCGATTGCGGAGTAGGTATCGGTGCCGGAGGAGGATAGCACACGGGCGGTAAAGGTGGAGCAGTTGCCGCCGCCGTGGTCGGCGTGCACCAGCAGGCACATATCCAGCAGCTTCGCTTCCTCGTGGGTGAACTTCTGATCCGGACGGTAGGTGCTGAGGATGTGCTCTGCCGTGCTCTGGCCGGGCTTGGGCAGGTGGAAGAACATGCTCTGCTTATCGTAGTAGCGGCGCTTCATCTGGTAAGCGTTCACCATCATGGTGGGCATGCTGGCGATCAGATTGATGCTCTGGCTCAGGATATTCTCCAGACTCAGATCCTCGGCGTGCTCATCATAAGAGTAAAGGCCCAGCACGCAGCGCTGCAGCTTATTCATGATATTGGGCGAGGGGGCGTTCATGGTGTCCATGAAGCTTCCGGCAGGGCGCGGTGCTCTGCAGGATCTCACAGAAATCGTCCAGCTGCTCCCGGTTGGGCAGACTGCCGAACAGCAGCAGCCAGATCACCTCTTCAAACACAAAGCGGTCATTGCGGTAGGCCTCGTCCACGATCTCGTTGATGTTCACACCGCGGTAGATCAGCTTGCCAGGAGTGGGGATCACATGGCCTTCCTGATCCTTTTTATAGCCCACAACGTCGCAGACGTTGGTCAGGCCGGCCAACACACCGGTGCCATCCGGGTTGCGCAGGCCGCGCTTGACCCCCAGACGTTCGCTCGTCTCCGGGTCGATGTAGTTGTTGGCAACATATTCCTCACACAAAGTCCGCATCGTGTTCGGGTCCAGCGTTGCCACCTCCGAATGTGCAAAATTCATAAGGGGAATTCTCCTTTCATCCTATTTATATACTTTCCCGCCCACCCTCAATGATGGTATAATTCTATATTATCGCTTTTGACGAGTAAATTCAAGCATTAACTGCACCGTTCAGCGCTCAAGAAGTCGGTTTGGTGCTTTTTTGCACTTGCACCACAAAAGGCTTTTTCCCTGTTTCGCATCTTTTTTCAGGGTATATCCGGTATTCTGATTAAAAAAACACCGCTGTCGGAGGGTTTGGGACTATGAAAAAGTTTTTTCTGCCAATCTTTGCGGTCCTGCTGGTGCTGGGCAGCATTCTGCCGCTGGCTGCCTACCGGGTCACACGTGCCGTGCTCAGCGGGGCAGAGCCCGCATCTTCTGCCGTATTTTCGCCTGCAGCATCTGCGCAGCCGCCAAATGCCGTGCCTTCTGCGGATGCCGAGACCTTTCTGGTGGAGGATCAGGCCACCGGACAGGTGCTGGAGCTTTCCCGTCAGGAATACGTTCTGGGTGCTGTCGCCGCCGAGATGCCGGTGAGCTGGCCGGACGAAGCGCTCAAGGCACAGGCCGTTGCCGCCCACAGCTATGCGCTCTACTGCCGGGACCACACCACCCTGCAAAGCGGCGCTTGGCTCACTGCCGACCCAGCCCGGCGGCAGGGCTGCCTGACCGAGCCGGTGCTGCGCAGCTACTGGGGCACCGCCTACGAGCAGAATTACGCCCGCCTCTCCGCCCTTGTGACGAGGTCTTGGATGAGATACTTTATCATGAGAACGCTCCTGCCTGCGCCAGCTACTTTGCCATTTCCAATGGGCAGACCGAGGCCAGTGAAAATGTATGGGGTTCCGCCCTGCCCTACCTCATTTCAGTGGACAGCAGCACCGACCGTTCCGCTGACAACTACGAATACACCGTCACCTTTTCCGCAGAGCAGGTGCAGCAGGCCCTTGCAAGCCTTGGCATTTCTGCCGACCTCGCCGCGCCGGAGGCTGGTTCGGCCCGGCAGCGCTGACCAGCGCCGGATACACAAAAACCGTCACGGTCTGCGGGCAGACCGTTTCCGGCACGACCCTGCGCCGGGCGCTGGGCCTGCGCAGCACATGCTTTACGGTACAGTACCAGAGCGGGAATTTCAGCTTTACCACCCGGGGTTACGGCCACGGCGTGGGCCTGAGCCAGTGGGGCACAAAGGCCATGGCGGAGCAGGGCAAAAGCTATGCCGATATTCTGGCACACTACTACCCCGGCACGCAGCTGCAAGGATGAAAAAGCGGCCCGCACCGCAAAGGCACAGACCGCTTTTCTATTCACTCTTTTTCTTATACCCGCACCATATCCGGGGTGATTTCGGCCAGAGAATGCGCACCGCACATCTGCATGGTGTCAGCCAGCTCACCGGCCAGCTTATCAATGTAGCACTTCACACCTTCCTCGCCGCCGCCATACACAGCCGTGACGAACGGGCGGCAGATCAGCACGCCGTCTGCACCAGTGCCAGTGCCTTGAACACATCCACACCGGTGCGGATGCCGCCGTCCACCAGGATCTTCACGCCGGTGCCCTTGAGGGCTGCTGCGATCTCCGGCAGCACCTCGGCAGTGGCCGGGCACTGATCCAGCACGCGGCCGCCGTGGTTGGACACCACGATAGCAGCCGCGCCGGCTTCCTTTGCTTCAGTGCGCCCTTAACGGTCATAACGCCCTTGACGATAAAGGGGCGCTCGGCCAGCTTGACGATCTCGGCAAGCTCTGCCACGCTCTTGCTGCCTGCGGGCGGAGTCATGTTCTTCAGGAAGGGCAGACCGGCTGCGTCCACATCCATGGCCACGGCAAAGCAGCCGCTGGCCTTGGCCTCGGCCATCTTTTCCTTAATGGTGTCAATGTTCCAGGGCTTGATGGTGGGCACGCCGCAGCCGTTTGCTGCGCCAATGGCCTTGGTGGCCATCTCCATAACGGTGGGGTTGGTGCCGTCGCCGGTAAAGGCAGCGATGCCGTTCTCTGCACAGGCGCGCACCAACACATCATTATAGGTCATATCGGTATAGGCTTCGGAGTAGTGCAGGTTCACAGCACCCACCGGGCCTGCAAAGAACGGGTACTTGAAGCTCTTGCCAAACAGCTCAATATGGGTGTCCGGGGTGCCGCCCTCGCACAGGGTGTCCATGTTCACACGGATCTCGGCCCACTTATTGTAATTGCGGATGGCGGTATCGCCCACGCCCTTGGCACCGGGCCCGGGATCTGGTTTTTGCAGGCCACGCCGTTGCACACCGGGCAGGCCTTGCAGTATTTTCCGATGCACTCGCGCGCATTAGCCAGCACTTCAGGATAAGTCATAATAAAATATCCTCCTTTTATTCCTTTTCTGCAGGGCAAACTCTCTCCGCAGCACTCTCTGCCCCCATCATAGCCCGGTTTTCAGCCGTCGTCAAGGGTTTTGCACAGTTTTCAGTGCAAAGTTCGGAGGCCAGAAACGCAGGCACGTGCTTTTTGAAAAAATACAATTTTTTTCAAAAAAATCCTTGACAAAAGTGCTTCTTTCAGGTATTATAGTGGAGCGCTGAGGCCACGGCCCAAAACGCAGAACCGAATATGGAAAGATGGCTGAGTTGGTCTAAGGCGCACGACTGGAAATCGTGTAACGTGTCAAAAGCGTTCTGGGGTTCGAATCCCCATCTTTCCGCCAGAAATCCGAAACCTTACGGTTTCGGATTTTTTGTTTTTCCAGCGCTTCTCTGTTCCTCCTTGACTTTTGTCCGCTGTTCCGCTATGCTGAATAAAACATCTGAGGGAGGATTTTTTATGGCATCTTCCAAACGAAAAAAGCACGGCGCGGGCTATGTGGTCCTGATCGCAGTGCTCGTCCTTGTACTGCTTGCAGTCGTGGCCGCTGCAACCGGGTACAGTCTGGTAGCCCGCCGGGTGAAAGCGCTGCAGGCAGGCGCGGCCTTTACCTTTGATTATGAGATCACATCCACAGCCGATTCCCCTGCCCTTTACACCATCCTGCAAAAGACAGGCTCCACCAAGGCACCGTCAACGGCCTGTATGCGCCGGACGCACTGCAGCTGAGCATCTCGGCCCCGGATGCCGTTATCCCGGCAGGCCCGCTCACCCGGGTGTATATCAGCAGCAGCGAGACTTTATACGATGTCGGGCAGCTGTACAAAAATATCCGCTCTTCCATCACCGGCAGCTACCCGCTGGCGAGCCTTCTGCTGCCGGACTGGAGCCTTGGCAGTTATATCTCGCAGGCCCAGCTGGCAAGCCTGCTGGGTGTGGACACCACAGCCACCAGCCTGCAGGACATGACCGAGTTTGAGCTGCCGCAGAAAAAGCTGCAGCGCGTACAGCCGGAAAACGCAAAGGACGGCTACCTTTATTTTCAGCTGGATACCGGTGATGCCAGCGCCAATGCACCGGTACTTGTTATCGGGCTGGAAAAGAGCAGGTTCTTTGCGGATGCCATCCCGGTGCACATCCTGCTCACCATCCCGGAACACGGGGTCAGCATCCAGCTCACTGGCACCGTGAGTGCCCAGACCGTGGTGCTCACTGCGCCCACATCCCGCATGAAGGACGAAGACATCCAGACGCTGGTGCAGATCCGCGATACCATCCAGAGCGTGCTGCAGTTCGTGCAGACCGCTGCCAACAGCGTACAGAACGCGGGCTGATCTTTCCGCAAACATCAAAAGCCAGAAACGGCAACAGTCGTTTCTGGCTTTTGTTCTGTCATTTTACCGGTCGAGGATGCGGCCATCGGTGGAGAAGGTGACTACATTCCACGGGATGAACTTGCCGCTGTTCTTCAGAGCAGTGATGGCAGCGTGCTCCAGCCCGCCGCAGCAGGGCACCTCCATGCGCAGCACGGTCACGCTCTTGATATCATTGCTGCGGATGATCTCGGTCAGCTTTTCGCTGTAATCCACAGCATCCAGCTTCGGGCAGCCGATGATGGTCACATGGCCCCTCATGAACTCCTCGTGGATATTGGCGTAGGCATAGGCGGTGCAGTCGGCGGCGATCAGCAGCTTGGCACCGTCAAAGTAGGCGCGTTCACCGGCACCAGCTTGATCTGGCAAGGCCACTGTGCCAGCTGGGACTGCATGGGCACTGCGGCTGCGGCAGGTGCGGTCTGCTCACGGTGGAACTGTTTCATCATGCTGCCCGGGCAGCCATGGAACGCCGGTGCGGCGGGCTGTG
>ENA-OQAZ01001071-OQAZ01001071.1-human-gut-metagenome-genome-assembly--contig:-NODE-1071-length-13962-cov-2.542898_pt1 | contig 13962 bp, 17 predicted proteins | sample MGYA00242737_ERZ504531 | MGnify/ENA primary metagenome ERZ504531 (study PRJEB26092, sample SAMD00036244) | human gut metagenome | host: Homo sapiens | study: EMG produced TPA metagenomics assembly of...
GAGCGTAGGATTATTCTTATTAGAGTCTCCAGAATTTACGGAACCATATCGAAGATTTTATGAACGGAATCAAATAAAATTGCGGCACGCCGCAATTTTGGTATTATAGCATTGTTATTTTAAGAAAAGAGGAAATTATAATGTTAAATGTGCATCATTTTTGCAGGTGTAGGTGGAATAGATTTAGGCTTTAAACAAGCAGGTTTTGATACAATATATGCTAATGAATTTGATGATTATGCAGCAGATACGTTTGAATGTAATTATAATATAAAAGTTGATAGAAGAGATATACACGATGTAAAAGTTGAGGATATACCCGACTTTGATATAATGTTAGCAGGTTTTCCATGCCAAGCTTTTTCTATAGCTGGATATAGACAAGGTTTTGACGATGAAAAAGGGAGAGGAGATTTATTTTTTGAATTAACAAGAATCATTGAAGCAAAGAAACCTAGAATAGCATTTTTTTGAAAATGTAAAAAATTTAGTTGGCCATGACAATGGAAATACTTTTAGAGTTATTTGTGAACAACTTACGCTATTAGGGTACAAATATATTTCACAGGTAATGAATGCAAGTGAATATGGGGATGTACCACAAAACAGGGAAAGAATATATATAGTTGCATTTAGAGATAAAAAAGACTATGCAAATTTTTCAATGCCATTACCGATGGAATTAAAAAAAAACACTCAGAGATGTAATTGATTTTGAAAAAAAACAAGATGATAAGTATTATTATTCTTCAAAGAATTGCAAGTTTTATAAGGAATTGAAAAGAGATATGAAGAATAAGCATACAATATATCAGTGGAGAAGGGTGTATGTTAGAGAAAATAAAAGTAATCTAGTTCCTACATTAACAGCAAATATGGGAACAGGAGGACATAATGTACCATTGATACTTACTGATGACAATAAAATTAGAAAACTAACACCAAGAGAATGTTTTAGAGTTCAGGGGTTTCCAAAAGAATTTGTGCTTCCAGAACAAAGCAACACTAGATTGTATAAGCAGGCTGGAAACAGTGTTGTTGTTCCTGTTATTAAACGGATAGCAGACAATATCGCTTCAGCAGTAAAAGAAACATAAAAATAGCAGGACAGAATCACTTTTATTGATTAATTAGCAATCAGATGTTATACTGTAAAAGTTAATATTGGGTAAAATATGCCTGTTGATTTGGGCTGTTTTAGATACAATCATATAGAAGAAATAACGAGAAAATATTAAATATGAATTATTAGAGAAAGGGTAGACTAATATGAAAACAGCAGTAATGACTGATAGTAATAGTGGAATTACACCGGAAGAAGGAAAGAAAATTGGTATATATTCTCTTCCAATGCCGGTTATCATAGAGGGAGATGTTTTTTACGAAGGAAAGAACATTACACAGGAAGAATATTATGGCGCAATGACTTCAGGAAAGAATGTTACAACATCACAGCCATCACCCGGGGATGTAATGGATATGTGGGATGGCATTTTGAAGGAAGGCTATGAACAGGTTGTTTACATTCCAATGTCAAGCGCATTAAGTGCTTCATGTCACGCGGCAATTCAGCTTTCAGAAGAATATGACGGAAAGGTTCAGGTTGTTGATGACCACAGAATCTCAGTAACAATGAGAGAGTCAGTTCTTGAAGCAAAATGGATGGCTAATCAGGGAATGACAGCAGAAGAAATAAAAAAAGAAACTTGAAGAAAATGCTTACAATTCAAGTATTTACATTGCTGTTGATACTTTAGAATACCTTAAAAAAGGAGGACGTGTTACAGCAGCAGGAGCAGCCATAGGAGCAGTTCTTAACATTAAGCCTGTACTTACAATTCAGGGTGAAAAGCTTGATGCATTCACTAAAGTTAGAGGAATGAAGAAAGCTGAACTTAAGATGTTAGAAGCTATTGAAGAAGACCTTAATACAAGATTTGCTGATGTAGATAGAAAACAGTTAAGACTTGGAGCAGCAGGAACATTCCAGAAACAGGAAGACGCAGACCAGTGGTACAAGATGGTAAAAGACACATTTGAAAACGAAATCCACGATATATATTATGATTCATTGTCATTTAGTATAGGATGTCACGTTGGACCTAATGCAATTGGTATTGGAATAAGTGTTGTTACAAGAGATGAAAAGTAAATATTAAAAAAAGAAGAATCCCTCGGAAAGTGTCAGCTTTCGGAGGGGTAATTTTTTTTAAAAGGATTAAATACAAACATAATCCCCTTAGTTAGTTGAAATAAACTCCTAAAAATAGTATCATTAAGAGTAAGACTATTTTGTAAATTATAGAAGGCAGGTACGATTATGTATGCAGTTTTTGGATTAGGGAATCCTGATAAGGAATATGATAAAACAAGACACAATATTGGTTTTGATGTTATAGATGAGTTGGCAAGACAGATGGGTGTTGAGGTGAAGACTAAGAGACACAAGGCTTTATGCGGTATTGGAAATATTGGTGGCGAGAAAGTGATTTTGGTGAAGCCACAGACTTATATGAATCTTAGCGGTGAGTCAGTGAGAGCAGTTATGGATTTCTATAAGCTTGATCCGGAGAATGACATTATTGTTATTTCTGACGATATTAATTTGGCTACGGGAAGAATTAGAATTAGAGCCCAGGGCAGCGCAGGCGGTCATAATGGTTTGAAGAGTATTATTAATCACGCGGGAACTCAGAAGTTTAAGAGGGTGCGCGTGGGAGTAGGTGCAAATGAAGGAAATCTTGTAAATCATGTGCTTGGCAAGTTTAGCAAGGGCGAAAGAGTTTTGGCTGAGCAGGGTATAAAAGATGCAGCCTCAGCAGTTGAAGTTATGATTTTGGAAGATATAAACACAGCAATGAACAAATTTAATTAGAAGATATAAATATAGCAATGAATAAATTCAACTAGAATCTATCAAAATAGTGAAGTCCGGGAGTAGTAAATGAAAAGTTTTGATTATCCACTATTACAATTAAATGAGTTTGAGCAGGTTAAGGTCTGCTTGTCTGAACACAAATCCTGTCAGGTTACAGGGTGTGGGGAATCCCAGCTTGCTCATTTTATTAATGGATTGAGCAATGGCTACAAGCAGAAAGTCATTGTTACTTTTAGTGCAACAAAAGCAAGTCAGTTGTATCAGGATTTAAAGGGCTTTGCGGACGATGTTGTAATGTATCCTGCAAAGGATTTTATTTTCTTTAGTGCGGATGTACACGGAAATCTTATATTGCAACAACGACTTGAATTTATTCAAAAAATAGTTGAAGATAAGCCATTTACGGTAATTTTGACGCCGGATGCCTTTATGGACAAGATAATGCCAATTGAAAAAATCAAAAATAATTATCTTGAAATAGCAGAAGGCAGCATAATTCAGATGGATGCCTTAAAGAGCAAGCTTGTGCAGATGGGATACGAGCCGGTTGTTCAGATTGATGGACCGGGACAGTTTGCGGTGCGAGGAAGTATTGTTGATATTTACACGCTGACAGATGAGGTGCCTTATCGAATTGATTTTTGGGACGATGAGGTTGACATAATAAAGAGTTTTGAGGTGGAAAGCCAGCGTTCAATTGAGAATCTTGAATCGGTAAAAATTTATCCTGCCAGCGAATATTCGCTGACTAAGAAAGAAATTCAGGCGGGAATGGCGAAGATTCGACAGGATTTAGACCAAAATGTTGAAAAATTCAGAAAAGATTTTAAGACGGAAGAGGCTAACAGACTTAGAGTTACAGTTGAAGAGTTTCTTACAAATATGGATATTAACCCAAGTCAGGTAGCAGTAGATAGTTATGTAAACTATTTTTATGATAATTTGGTAAGTCTGCTTGACTATTTTGAAAATCCAATATTTTTTATTGATGAGCCAAAGAGGGTAACGGAGCAACTTAACGTGGTTGATGCGGAGTTTGGCGATAGTATGGCTAACCGCCTTCAGAAAGGCTACGTGCTTCCGGGGCAGACAGATGTAATTTGGGACAAAAATCAGATAATTGCCAAGATTGATAGTGGCGAAAAAGTCCTATTTACAGCAATTGCCCAGAAGATTCAGGGATTTAGTGTGGATGATTTTGTGGAAGTGGGATCAAGAAACGTAAGTCCATACAATGGCAAGTTTGAGATTCTTGTTCAGGATTTAAAAAAATATAAAGAGCAAAAATATGCGGTTCTTCTTGTAACCGGTTCAAAAACAAGAGGCCAGCGTTTGGCGGAGGATCTTAGAGAGTTTGAGATTAGCGCATTTTTCGAAGAAGACGGGGAACGTCAGGTTATGCCTGGTGAAGTTATGATTATAAAAGGTCAGCTTCGCAGTGGCTTTATGTACCCTATGATTAAGTTTGTGGCTATTTCAGACACGGATATTTTTGGCAAAAGAAGAAAAAGAAAACGTAGAAAGCATGGCTATTCAGGTACTAATATTTCAAGTTTTACCGACCTTAACATTGGTGATTATGTTGTCCACGAAAACCACGGACTTGGTGTTTATCGTGGAATAGAAAAAATAGAAGTAGACCATATTGTAAAGGACTACATTAAGATTGAATATGCCAAGGGCAGCAACCTTTATGTGTTAGCAACCCAGCTTGATATGATTCAAAAATATGCTGACAGCACGGCGAAACCACCTAAACTTAACACATTAGGTGGCCAGGAATGGAAAAAAACAAAGACCAGGGTTAAGAAGGCTGTTGCGGATATTGCGAAGGAGCTTGTTCAGCTTTATGCAATAAGGGAGAACAGCAACGGATATCAGTTTTCTCCTGACACGGAATGGCAGAAGGAATTCGAGGAAATGTTTCCATTTGAGGAGACAGATGATCAGCTTAATGCCATAGCTGAAGTGAAAAAAGACATGGAAAGCACGAAAATTATGGACAGACTGATTTGCGGAGACGTAGGTTTTGGCAAGACAGAAGTGGCAATTCGTGCGGCTTTTAAGGCAGTGCAGGATGACAAGCAGGTGGCTTATCTTGTCCCAACAACGGTTTTGGCCCAGCAGCACTACAAAACTTTTAAGCAGAGATTTAAGGATTTCCCTGTCAGAGTGGAAATGCTTTCAAGATTTAGAACAAAATCAAATATTGATAAAACAATAAAAGATTTGAATAAAGGTTATGTTGACGTTGTTATCGGAACTCATCGTATGCTTTCAAAAGATGTTAAATTTAAGGATTTGGGACTTTTGATTATTGATGAAGAGCAGAGATTTGGCGTAAAACATAAGGAACAGATTAAAGAATTGAAAAATAATGTTGACGTAATGACTCTTACAGCAACTCCGATTCCAAGAACTCTTCATATGAGCCTTATTGGAATAAGAGATATGTGCGTAATGGAAGAACCGCCTCAGGAACGTATGCCAATACAGACTTTTGTTATGGAATATAATGAGGAAATTGCAAGGGATGCCATAAACAGGGAGCTTGCAAGAGGCGGTCAGGTTTATTACGTGTACAACAGGGTTCAGGACATAGCTGAAATGGCAGGAAAAGTTCAGGCACTTGTGCCTGATGCCAGTGTTGCCTTCGCACACGGACAGATGAGTGAGCGGCAGCTTGAAGAAATAATGTATGATTTTGTTAACGGGGACATTGATGTTCTTGTAACAACTACAATAATAGAAACAGGTCTTGACATACCAAATGCCAACACCATTATAATACACGATGCAGAAAAAATGGGCTTGTCCCAGCTTTATCAGCTTCGTGGCCGTGTAGGCCGTTCAAACCGTACATCGTATGCTTTTTTGATGTATAGCAGAAACAAGATGCTTACGGAAGTTGCGGAAAAGCGACTTGGGGCAATAAGGGATTTTACGGAACTTGGCAGTGGTGTAAAAATTGCAATGCGAGACCTTGAAATCCGTGGTACCGGAAATCTTCTTGGGGCTGCACAAAGCGGTCACATGGAGGATGTTGGTTACGACCTTTATTGCAAAATGCTTAACGATGCCATTAATACTTTAAAGGGCAACAAGCCAATGGATGATTTTGAAACAAAGGTAGACCTGACAGTGGATGCTTTTGTTCCACCTTCATATATTAAAAATGAAGCTCTTAAAATGGACATTTACAAGCGAATTGCAGGAATAGAGACAATGGAAGAATACGAGGATATGCAGGATGAACTTCTTGACCGTTTCGGTGACATACCGAATCAGGTTGAAAACCTTCTCCAGATTGTTTTGCTTAAAAATGCAGCACATCAGGCATATGTTACTGAAATTTCAGGTCATAAAAACAGAATCAAGCTTACAATGTGGAAAGACGCTGAGGTGGATGTGGAAAGAATACCAATTCTTGTCCGCGAGTACAAAGGCAGACTTAAGTTTATGCCTAAAGACGAGCCGTATTTTATTTTTGAGCCAAAACCGGGCACAGGCACAGTAATAGAAAATGCAAGAAAACTGGTAGAATCACTGTCTACATTGAAGGATGAAGAATAGAATAAGGTATGTGAGCTACGACTAAAGCAGTTGAAATATATTGTGAAAATATACAACTGTAGAGTCAGTCACGTATGCTGTGATTAAAATAGTTGAAAAGATAAGGTAATGGGAAGACATTTTATATAGTGGCAAGTCAGGGGAGGTGATTGTCTTTGAGAAAAAAGTTAATATGTATTTTGGCAGGATTTACAGTTGCGGTGGGACTTGTAGGTTGTGGTCAGGGAAAAGCAGTGGAGGAAACCACGGTGGCTACAAGTGAAACAGGTTCCGAGAGCTCAACAGTTTTAAAGGGAACAGTTTCGAAAAGCTCAACTGGTTCTGACGGGGCAGATACTATTCTTACTATTACTGCAGGCGGTAGTCAGGTTATGCTTGACGAGGTAAGGTATTATGCGTATACAGCCAGCGACTTATGAAACTTATTATCTTACAAAGGGCAAGGAAATAGACTGGGACTCAAAAATGGATGGCAATGTGACTTGGGAGCAGGGTGTTAAAAGCCTTGTGCTTGACGATATTTGCAAGAGGGAATGGCTTAATGAAATTTCATCACAATATGATATTAAGCTTACAAAGAAAGAAAAGTTATCTGTTAAAACAAAGGTTTTAGAGTATTTTAAGAACACCAATGTTAAGCTTGCAAAGAAAATAAATATTAGTGAAGGCCGTTTGATTAAGGTTTTTGAAAAGGCAGAAATTGCTGATAAAACTGAGAAAAAGATGGAAAAAGATGGAAGTTCCACGAAGGAAATGTATATAAAATGGAAAAAGGGAAATAATGTTACGGCAGAATCACAATGGAATAACATTAATTTCAAGGAAGCGATATTTACATTGGAGGATGTTAAATGAGAAAGACAGGAAGATGCATATTAAGCGCAGTTATTGCAGTGCTTCTTATGATTGGAGCAATTGATTATGCATTTGTAATAGGAAAGGCGAAGCGGTAGGCGATTTAAAGACAAGCCAGAGTGAAGTTATTGTTAAAGATTTTATCCACGATAACTATGAGATTAGCGAAAAAAATCCGTGGACTGATTATGGACTTCATCCAATCGAATACACGGAATCAGCAGGAAAGAGCGGTTTTGACAAGGCTATAAGTGCCAAGGCAGCTATTCTTGTGAATGTTAATTCAAAAGAGATTTATTATGAAAAAAATAGCGATGCCAAGATGTATCCGGCAAGCACAACTAAGCTTATGACAGCTTTGACTGTTTTGCAGAATATGAAAACTACTGATATAGTAACAATCGGCAGTGAAATTAATATGATTGCAGCAGATTCAAGTAAGGCAGGTTTTAGTCAGGGACAGGTTGTAACAGTTCAGGAGTTGCTTGAAGGTTTGCTTATTTCATCAGGAAATGACGCAGCCTATGTTTTGGCAAAAGCAGCAGGCGAAGCAATTCTTAAAGACAATATTGCTAACGAAGGAAAAACTTTTACAGCAGCACAGTGTGTTGAGCGTTTTGTTTATGAGATGAATAAGAATGTCCGTGACATGGAACTTGAAAATACACATTTTATGTCACCGGATGGCTATGATGCGGCAGACCAGTACACATCAGCTAGCGACTTGTCTAAGATTGCAATTGAAGCATACAACAACGAAACAATTCGTAAGATTTGCGGAACACAGTCTGAAAAGTCCGGCACATTAAACAAGACTTGGGTATCAACAAATGCCTTACTGGACAAGTCAGGACAGTTCTACTACCAGTACTGTGTCGGCATGAAAACAGGAAGTACAGGCCTTGCAGGCAAGTGCCTTGTGTCAGTGGCAAAGAATGGCGACACGGAATGCATAAGCGTAGTCTTAAATGACAGCACAGATGAACAGCGCTGGACAGACGCAAGGAAATTGTTGCAGTTTGGCGTGGAGTAAAGCTTAATATAGAAAAATAGATTGATTCACCCCCGTAGGAAATTGGCAGGAGCCAATTCCTACGGGGGTTTTTGTTGTGGTGTGAGTCTATGAATAAACAGAGCAAAAAGGTGTTCGTAACCCAAAAAGAGGAAGAATTGAAATGTCGGGGTACGTTTTTCATAAACACAAACTATACGTGATTCCAAATTCCACTAATAAGTAGAAATTTGCCACAAAAGAAAAACGCTCGCTAGGAAACCTAGCGAGCACCTTTGGTATATGGGGCTTCTACAAAAAAATGGGGGGATAAGTCGAAGCCCTCTATGTCACATTATATTACCTTTTGTTGTATTCTGCAACCTTTTTATTAATTTTTTCTATAGGATTTAATAAATCGCTTATAGAAGCGTCATGATTTAGTCTGTCAATGAATGTTGCAGTGAACTTTGTAATGTCTACATTGATGTACCATTCTCTCTGAAGAAGCTCTGGAGACTGGTAAATTGAGTTAGTTGTCATGATTCTGTAGATAAGTCCCTGTTCGTAAGCTTCATCAAATCTTTCAAGACCGTTAGTAAAGAGACCAAATGTAGAAGCAACAAATACTCTGTTAGCTTTTCTCTTCTTAAGCTGCTTAGCAACATCAAGCATGCTATCACCTGAAGAAATCATATCATCAATAATAAGAACGTCCTTACCTTCAACTGAATCACCAAGGTATTCATGAGCCACAATAGGATTACGTCCGTCTACGATAGTAGTAAAATCACGACGTTTGTAGAACATACCTACATTAATTCCAAGAACGTTAGCGTAGTATACAACTCTACCATAGCACCTTCGTCAGGGCTGATAACCATAAGATGATCAGCATCAAGCTTAATGTCATCAACATTTCTAAGAAGATTTTTTATAAACTGGTATGTTGGCATAATTGATTCAAAACCACTAATAGGAATAGCATTGTTTACACGAGGATCGTGAGCGTCAAAAGTAAGAATATTGTCTACGCCCATGTTTACTAATTCCTGAAGCATTACTGCACAGTCCATAGATTCTCTGGATGTACGTCTGTGCTGTCTTCCTTCATAAAGGAAAGGCATAATAACTGTAATTTTTCTAGCTTTACCTGCAGCAGCAGCGATAACTCTCTTAATGTCAGCAAAGTGATCATCAGGAGACATATGATTCTTGCAACCACAAACAGTATATTCAATGCTGTGGTTAGTAACATCATCGATAATGTAAAGGTCTGTACCACGAACAGATTCGCCTAAAGTACATTTAGCTTCACCTGTACCAAATCTTGGTGTTTTTACATCAAGAAGGTAAGAATCTTTAGTATAACCCTTGAAAGTAATAGGTGATTCTTTAGCTCAATTCTCTGGCTTCTCCAATCAGCAATATAAGCGTCAACTGCTTCGCCTAACTGCTTACTTCCTGATAATGCAACAATTGCAAGTGGTCCTACAGGAATAGATTCAACATATTTTTTGATAGACATTTCAAAATTTCCTCCGTGTGTTAAATAGTAAATTTCTTTTTTATTCTTATATCATCACCAAAAATCTTTAAAGGAGTGTAATTACCAGCTGTACGGGAAAAAATACGCTCTTCATATTTCTGCTGTAATTCCTGTAAAGAAAAATTAGTAGAAATAATAGTAGATTTCTGATGTATAAGTCTCTCATTAAGACAATCAAATAGGGATGATTCAGTAAAGGAGTTAGACATCTCCGTGCCCAAATCATCAATAATAAGTAAATCACAACGAAGCAACTCGTCAAAACTAATCTGACGGTAAATAGTGGTGTTGCTACGTTTAAAGGAATAATCTGCCAACAAATCGAAAAGTTGTACTGCTGAAAGATAAATAACAGAGTAGGATTTTTCGATTAATTCCTTTGCAATGCAGTTAATGAGAAAAGTTTTCCCTGTACCTGCCCTGCCATAGAATAACAGATTATCAAAGGTTTTGTCAAAGTTATTTATAAAATAATGACAATGGTCCACAACAGCGTCAATATTTTCTGCTGCGGAAATCCCTGTATCGGATCAATGTAGTCATCAGAATACAAATCATATTCAAAAGTATCAAAGTTCTCGCGTTCAAGAATCTCCTTAAGCTCAGAACGGGAATAAAGCAGTCTGACAACCTCTGCCTTAAGGCATTCACAAGGTTTTCCGTCAATAAACCCTGTATCTTTACATTTAGGGCATGTAAAAATCTCATCCAGGTAATCGGCGGAATAACCTCCGGCTAAAAGAGCTGCTTTCTTTTGTTCACTTATAAGGGCAATGTCCTCACGAAGTGTGTCCTTAGCAGAAGAATTGCCTGAAAGAGAAAGTCTAAGGGCACGTCCTGCAAGAACACCAATCTGCCCGTCTAAATCCTTAATAAGAGGAATTTTTTCGTAGACTTCTTCAATACGTCTGTTTAATTTAATTTTATTATTTAATTGACGGTCATTGTAACTGTTTGCAATAACGTCAAATTGATCTCTGGTTAAAGCCATATTAAATCCTTAAAAATTTTTAAAATAAATATCTACAATAATTAGAGTGTTCAAAACCCCAAATTTAATTATAGGAATTGCTTTCAACAATCTTACTATAAAGATACCTTATATTTCAAAGGTAAACAATCCTTTTTTGTAATTAAACGTCCGGATTAATAAAAACCCCTAATAAATATTTCTGCAATAATATACAATGTCTATTACTTGTTAGACTTAAGCTTGATGTCTCTGTTGGCAATAAGCTTTCTTTCAAGATCCTTATAGTCATATGTACGCTGGTCAAAAGTCTGCTTCTTAGGTGCAGCCTTAGGAGTCTTAGAAAACTTAGCGTTTACAAAAGGAATATTCTTCTGGAAAGTTTTTGACATTTCCTCAGAATGAAGTTTGTCTAACTTTTCAATATCGCTCATATCCTTAACATTGTTAGTATACCACCTTGTAAGAATACCATCAGTATAATTGAAAAGATTTCCGCTGTGCATATGAGCCATAGTGCGGTTGCATGCTTCAATAATAATTTCGTCGGTAAAACCGTATGTATCAGTCCATTTTGCAATGTAAGCAATCTCTTTTCTTACAGGAACGGTAGGAGCCTGTCCGAAAATCTTATAAATGCTTTTAGAAATGCCTTCCCTGAACTTTTTGTCAGCCTTAGCTTCTTCTATTGAATTTATATCTTTTTTTGCGTATTCAACGGCTCTCTTCTCAATAGAAGATAAAGAGTTAAAACCGTCCTTGATGCAGGCATCCATAATATATTCAATAAAATCTGCATCAAAACAAAGTCCGTCAATCATATACAAAATACTGTTAATGTCATTAGAGCTAAGTGGTCTTCCAAGATAAGTCTGTGCCAAAAGCTGAACGTCATTAAAAGTATCATTATCTGCAAAATCAAGAATCTCTCTTGGTGTATATTTGCGCTTGGCAGGAATAATATGTCCTGTGCTTTCCGGAACAGGAATAGACTCACTCTGACCGGAAGCTGATGCCAAAAGGTTAGTTTCAGTGCTTGTAATACCCTTTACAATATAACGGTTGCGAAGGATAGACTCTAAAGTAATGCCTGAAATCTCATTCCGGCTGTTATAAGACAAAGTAATGAGATTCTGTTCAGCCCAATAGTTAAGAGCACGAATAACGTCAGACTCTAACATATTAAACTTGTCCGCGATTCTTTCAGTTGTAAGCTCATCAGCAATGTCGTTATTACTGTTAACAAGGCGCAACAAATGAAGATAAATCTTAATAAACTCTCCGTTGGCCCTAGGCATATATTCATCCATAAAAATATTTGATACAGAAGTAAATTCTGCAATGCTCCCTCTATCTAAAACCAATTTACACATTTTGTCTCATAATCCTTTTCGTAAAATTATTATCTCACAAAAATGCACACAAATCCCCGAAAACTTCTGTGAGACTTGAAGACTCCCAGAGAAGTGGTGCAAGGAGAAGTATAGCATAAAGAATTAAAAAATCAACATCACAAATTGGGTGAAATGCCCATTTTTAAAGGGTTTGCGGGCAATGTTAATAATGTTGATAATGTGAATAAAAAGTCGGCATAAAAAGTCGTAAATTAGTGAAACCCTTATAAAATAAGAGAATTGGCAGGTTGCAAAATAGCAAAGTTATGTAAACAAAAATCCACAAAAAATCATTGAGAGTTATCAACGAAATTTTGTGGACATGTTAATAAGTTAATTACCTAGCAAATGTTCCCCGATTTTTACTACATCTCCGGCGCCCATTGTTATCAACAAATCACCTGTTGAACAATTTTCTAATAAAAAATTTTCGATTTCGCTAAAAGATGGAAAATAATATGCTTCAGTACCAAGTTTTTTGATACCTTTCATAACATCTTTTGAGCTGATTCCGAGAGTATCTTTCTCTCTTGCTGCGTAAATATCTGCAAGAACAACAGCGTCTGCTTCTGATAAAGCTTTGCAGAACTCTGGCAATAAAGCCTTAGTTCTTGTATATGTATGTGGCTGGAAAACAACCCACATTTTCTTGTGTGGATAATGTTTAGCCGTTTTAATTGTTGCTCTAATTTCATCAGGGTGATGAGCGTAGTCATCAATAACAGTAATATCACCTAATTTGCCTTTGTACTGGAAACGTCTGTCAGTTCCACCGTACTGCTGTAAACCGGCAATAATGCTGTTATCGTCAATACCCATAAAATGAGCAGCAGCAATAGATGCAAGTGAATTGTAAATATTGTGTTCCCCTGTAACCTTCAAAACGATATGAGTCTTAGTTTCGCCGTTTACAACAAGGTCATAAGAACCTCTTGCAAACTCATCATAAGTAATGTTAGCGGCGCTATACATACTCTTTTCAGGATCAGAGCCTACAGTAATAATGTTGCACTTAAGCCCTTCAGTAAAATAGTCAAGGTTATCAATATCGCTATTAATAACAAGTGCACCGTCTTCAGGAATAAGTTCTGCATATCTTCTAAAACTATGTCTAATGTCATCAAGGTCCTTGAAGAAATCAAGGTGGTCTGCAGCCACATTAAGAATAATTCCAATAGTAGGTGCAAAAGATAAGAAGCTGTTAGTATATTCACAAGCTTCAGTAATCATATTGTCTGAATGACCAATACGTGTGTTGCCGTTAATTGCCGGCATAATTCCACCAACCAAAATAGTAGGGTCGGTATTTGCTTCAAGCATAATCTGTGAAAGCATTGAAGTTGTTGTAGTCTTGCCATGAGTTCCTGAAACACCAATGGCAGTATGGTAATTCTTCATAATCTGACCTAAGAACTCAGCTCTTGTCAAAAGAGGGATATTCATCTCTGTAGCAGCTACAAGTTCAGGGTTGTCAGCCTTAACTGCAGCAGTATATATCAAAACTTCTGTATCGGCAGCCACATTAGAAGCCTTCTGGCCATAGTAAATAGTTGCTCCAAGAGATTCAAGGTGTTTAGTTATTTCAGATTCTCTTGAATCAGAGCCTGTAACAGTGAAGCCTTTAGAAAGCATAATCTCTGCAAGTCCGCTCATACTAATTCCGCCAATTCCTGTAAAATGGATCTTTGCCGGAGTATTAAAATCTAGTTCATACATAGTTGTTTATTTCATCCTTTCTTAAGAAAAAAATTA
>ENA-OQAZ01001073-OQAZ01001073.1-human-gut-metagenome-genome-assembly--contig:-NODE-1073-length-13929-cov-8.014636_pt1 | contig 13929 bp, 9 predicted proteins | sample MGYA00242737_ERZ504531 | MGnify/ENA primary metagenome ERZ504531 (study PRJEB26092, sample SAMD00036244) | human gut metagenome | host: Homo sapiens | study: EMG produced TPA metagenomics assembly of...
TCGCTGATTTGACACGGAGGATGCATGTTTTGGCTTCGAATGCATCTCGCCCAATCGCCAAAGGCGATTTAAAATGGCGAGATGCGTTGCTGGTCGCACATCGTGTGAACAGTAACGTTTTATTCTGCAATCATCTTATCAATTCCCATGCTTATTTTGAAAAATATATAAATTTATGCATTTGTCATAGTTTGAAACTATGGTGAACTATATTCCTTTAACCCTTGATCAAATCACAAGAATCTCATCCTGTACCGGTCCGTACACTTTCGTTTCTCTCTCCGAAGTAATATGAACATCATATTCCAGTCTTACACCATACTTCTCTGTATACAGTCCCGGCTCTATGGAAAACATCGTCCCTGGAAGCAGACAGCGGTCATCATGTGTCTCATAATCATCCAGATTTGCTCCGATTCCATGACATCTATGACCGATATTATGTCCTGTCCGGTGCATCAGATACTGTGCACATCCAAGCTGTTCAAACCGTTCTTTCAGCCTGCGGTCTACTTCATATCCTCTGACAGTTTCTCCTTCATCTAATCTCGCCTGAATAAACTGTCTTGCATCTTCACGTGCATCATATACTATCTGAAACCATTTCTTGTACTCCGGCTCAATCTTCTCTCCGACATTCATACACCAGGATACATCATAATATACCGCATCCTCTTCCGGAAGACGTCCGGCAATATCTATGATCAATCTGCTGCCTTCACGGATCTGCTTCGAATCATTTTCATTTGGTTCATACCCCGGATCACATGCATGTTCATCAATACCGAAAAATGGCGGAGAATCCATATAAATGTTTTCCTGTCTGATCAGCTCCTGCATCTTCTGAAGCATTGCATACTCATCAATATAAGTTCCCGCATCTATCTTCTCCCGGATCCAAGAAAATGTATCAGTAAGGATATTATGTATGATAACTCCGGCCTGTCGGTGTGTTTCTATCTGATGTTCCGTTAGTACTGCACCGAAATGCTGCATCAGTCTGCACTTGTAACCGGCTCGATTCCGTAAGTTCTAAGATACTCGATCAGCCGGCATCCATAGAGCTGATTGTCGGGACATTTCCACCCGGAGAGTACTGGCAGGCAATCTTCATACCCGGCTTCAATAATTCTGACAGCACTTTCTTCTGTCCTTCGATCCCTTGATATAATATTTTCTTTCCTGGTAGATGTTCGAGAAGAAGTGGTTCAATCGCTGAGAGCACCTTCACCGGTTCGCCCTGCGCCGGAATCAAATAGAACAGCCTTCTTGTGCAGAAACGATTTCCAAGCTCAAGAAACTCTTTCGTGATAAAGTCATGACCTTGGAAATCTGTAAATAACCAGCCGTCCATTTTTGCTTCCTTCAATAATTTCTGTATCTTTATAATATCCAACTTATGAAATCTCCTTAATAAGCGCCTGGCACAAATGACCTTGAAACTACCTCTACAAGTGCCTGGCACAAATAATCTGAATCCTGATTCTTATGCTCCAAGGATTCTCTTGTAAGCTTTCTTCACCGGAACATACAGAATCGCAATTCCTACTACTGTGAATCCGGCATTGATAATTGTAGCCGGGATAGATGTAATCTCTGCTGCCAACGCTGCACTCCAGGAACTTCCGAGAACAACCAGTTCAACTGTTGACCAGATAAAGTCTACGATAATGTTCGTAATGCCGTAGATAGCCGCACAGAGGACTGCATAACCATATTCCTTCTTCGCATCTCCCTGCGCTTTTTTCTTCAGAGACTGAAAGATCATGCCCACAAGCAGACATTTGATAATTGTGCTGACAAATACATTCGGGATTGCCTGAATATAACCATTCAATACATCAAAGACGAGAAGTCCGAGAACTCCTGCCACAGTTGAAAGCTTAGGTCCAAGCATTAATACTGCAAGCATTACGAAAATGTGTCCGAAATGCAGAAATGGTGTTCCGACAGCCGCCGGAAGCGGAATACGGAAAGACTGGATTCCCAGATAAATAATAGCTGCAAAAAATGCAGTCATTACGATTTTCTTTGTGCTGATACTTTCGTTTTTCATATTTTGTAAATCTCCTGTTTGTTATCTCTTATGTTGAGTAATTACCTGACGGATAATGTCAGACTTGTAAGTGAATTTCCCCAACATACCGCCTTATTATATCAGCGCCCTGGTCTGTTAGATATATCCAGTTTTAAAATATTTATACAAGCCAGTTTTATAGTTATATAACAAAACAAGTAAAAGCAACACAGAAAAAAACGTCCCCCGGGGAAATCCCCGGAAAACGTTTTCTTTCAACTTATATTCTTAATATCATCCATATATGGATTACAAAGGTATTACAGAAGTCCTCCGATAGAAAGGAACAGTGGAGCGAATACAAGTGATACAACTGTCATAAGTTTGATCAGGATGTTGATGGACGGACCTGATGTATCCTTGAACGGATCTCCTACAGTATCTCCAACAACGGCTGCCTTATGAGCCTCACTACCTTTTCCGCCGTGGTTTCCTTCTTCGATATACTTCTTAGCATTATCCCATGCACCACCTGCATTTGACATGAAGATGGCCATAAGAACTCCTGTTACGAGGGATCCTGAAAGAAGTCCGCCAAGAGCATCAACTCCAAGAAGAACACCTACTACTACAGGAACGATAACTGCCATCAGACCTGGAAGAAGCATCTCGTGAAGTGCTGCTGTTGTAGAAATAGCAACGCATGACTTGTAGTCAGGTTTCTCTTCACCTTTCATAATGCCTGGTTTCTCACGGAACTGACGTCTAACTTCCTCAATCATTGAGTATGCAGCCTTAGATACAGACTCCATAGTAAATGCTGAGAAAAGGAATGTAAGCATACCACCGATAAAGATACCGATGATTACTTTGTAGTCAAGAAGGTTGATGGATTTCAGACCAACTGTCTCTGCATAAGATACGAACAGCGCAAGAGCTGTAAGTGCTGCAGAACCGATAGCAAATCCTTTACCCATAGCTGCTGTTGTATTACCTACAGAGTCAAGCTTATCTGTGATGTCACGAACGGACTCATCAAGACCAGACATCTCTGCGATACCACCAGCGTTGTCTGCGATCGGACCATATGCATCAACTGCAACAGTGATTCCTGTTGTAGAAAGCATACCAACTGCTGCAAGAGCAATTCCATACAGACCAAATACATTATAAGAAACAAAAATACCAACACAGATCAGAAGCAGCGGGATAGCTGTTGATTTCATACCAACTGCAAGACCACTGATGATTGTTGTAGCTGCACCTGTCTCAGACTGCTCTCCGATTCCTTTAACCGGTTTGTAATCTGCTGATGTGTAGTACTCTGTGATGTTACCAATGATAACACCAACAACCAGACCAGCGATAACTGCGATTGCTGCGTTCATGTTTCCGAAAAGCACCCAGCTAAGTGCTAAAGAAGCAATAATTACAATTGCTGAAGAAGCATAGCTTCCTTTTGTAAGAGCTTTCTGAGGATTTGTGTTCTCTCCGCCTCTTACGAAGAATGTTCCAAGGATAGAAGCGATCAGTCCGCATCCTGCGATTGCAAGTGGGAATAATACTCCTGAAACTTCGCTTACTGCAACACCAAGTGTCAGTGCTGAGATCAGAGATCCACAGTAAGACTCGAAAAGATCAGCTCCCATACCTGCTACGTCACCTACGTTATCTCCAACGTTGTCAGCGATAACAGCCGGGTTACGCGGGTCATCTTCCGGGATACCTGCTTCTACTTTACCTACAAGGTCAGCTCCAACGTCTGCTGCCTTTGTATAGATACCACCACCAACACGTGCGAACAATGCGATGGAAGAAGCACCAAGGCTGAATCCGAATAATACATCTACATTCTTAGTTACGATGTACACAAGGCTGACACCAAGTGCACCAAGTCCAGCAACACACATACCCATAACGGCACCACCGGAAAACGCGATGGAAAGAGCTTTGTTCATTCCGCTCTCTTTAGCTGCGTTAGCTGTTCTGACATTTGCCTTAGTAGCAACTGTCATTCCGCAGTAACCCGCGATTGTTGAGAACAGAGCACCAACTACGAAGCAAACTGCTGTTACCCAGTTACCTACTCCTAATCCGATCAGTACAAAAAGTACTACTACGAATACAATAAGGATCTTGTACTCTGCTGTCAGGAAAGCACGTGCACCTTCTGCGATCGCACCGGCAATTTCCTTCATTCTTTCAGTTCCGGCATCCTGCTTGCTAACCTTTGCTGCAAGGTATGCTGCAAAAAGAAGAGCAATGACAGCTGCAACTGGAACCAGATACATATAATTGTTCATTCTTAATTCTCCCTCCTGAATTTCAATATCATATGTTGTATTACACTATATCACATTTTTTTAGGTTTTTAAAGAAAAATTTTATATTTATTTAACTCTCTTTACATAAAATAGTATTTTTTTCACATTTTTCTTTTCAAATCAAAAAATCTCCTAAAAAATTTTTAGGTCATTTTTACCATCCTGTGTCGATTTTAACGCTGTTTCTACTTATTAAATATAATAATATATAAGAATACTCTTTTACTTATAAAAAAAAATTCTTTTAAAAATTGTTCAATAATCATAAAAAATAATCTCCTGGGAATCAGGTTTTTCACCTCATTTCGGAGATTATTTCTTTTTAATCAAGTATTATTCTACATCTTTCAATGCTTCAAGATCTTCTTCTCCTGTACGTACTTTTACTACTTTCTGCACGTTGTATACAAAGATCTTACCATCACCGACATGTCCTGTATACAGTGTCTTGGATGCTGTTTCGATGACTTTCTCAACCGGAATATTTCCTACGATAACTTCTACTTTTACCTTTGGAAGAACGGTTACGTCCATCTCAACTCCACGATATTTCTCGCCGGCACCTTTCTGGATACCACATCCCATAACCTGAGTCACTGTCATTCCTGTTACACCAAGATTATTCAATGCTGCTTTCAGGCGCTCGTACTTGGAAAGTTTTGCGATAATAACTACTTTATGCATTCCTGTATCTGCATCTACCGGTCCTGCTACAGGTACAGCTGCTGCTCTCTGGATTGGAGATGCTGCGTCATAATCTGCTACACCAAGATCTGTGTTTTCATTTTCATTCATTGCACCTTCTGTAATATCCATGATGCTGAATCCTGCATATGCTGATGCAAGACCATGCTCCTTGGAATCCAGACCAACAATCTCTTCTTCCTCTGAAACACGAAGTCCAATTGTCATATCAATTACTTTGAAGATAATTGTCATTGTTACAACTGTCCAAGCAAGAACTGTTACTACACCAAGAAGCTGTGTTCCGAGAAGTCCGAATCCACCGCCGTAGAACAAACCTTTCAATGTGCTTTCCGGCGCATTTGTTGTTGCAAAAAGACAACTGCGATTGTTCCCCAGATACCATTTAAGCAATGAACTGCTACGGCACCAACCGGGTCATCTACATGCACTACATTATCACAGAACCAAACGCCAAATACTACGAGAACTCCTGCAACTGCTCCAATGATCAGTGCTCCTAATCCATCTGTCACATCACAAGGTGCTGTGATTGCTACCAGACCTGCGAGGGATGCATTCAGACACATAGACACATCTGGTTTTCCATAACGAAGCCATGTGAAGATCATACATACAACGGTTGCTGTTGCCGGTGCGATTGTTGTTGTCATAAAGATAGATGCAAGCTGTGGGCCTGTTGTTGCTGCCGCACCGTTGAATCCATACCATCCAAACCAGAGGATGAAACATCCAAGAGCACCAATTACGAGGTTATGTCCTGGAAATGCATGGACTTTTGTTACTTTTCCATTCTTATCTCTTGAGAATTTACCAATTCTGGCTCCTTCCATTGCAGCTCCGATAAATGCTGTTGCTCCACCTACCATGTGGATTGCACAAGATCCTGCAAAATCATGAAAGCCAAGCTGTGAAAGCCAGCCACCTCCCCAGATCCAGTGTGCTTCGATCGGATACACAACTGCGGAGATCATTGCGGAATAAATACAATAGGAAAGAAACTTTGTTCTTTCTGCCATAGCTCCTGATACGATTGTTGCCGTGGCAAACAAATAGTACTTTTATCATACTCTTCAAATCCCTTCATAACCCTGTAAAGCCCTATGTTTTCAAGACTTTACAGAGTTTATATTTTTGTTTGGTCCTTATACAAGTCTTTATAATCCTATGTAAATCTACATATTTTTTTCGCCAAATGATGTAAAATGTGATGTAAATCAATTTCTATTTTTGCATTTTACATCATCGCTTTTTGAACTTTTTTCTATACATATTTACTCAAATTTCTCATATTTATGGGCTTCTTGATAATTATACCATACATTTAATATTAATCCTCAAAAAATCTGATGCAAATTCAAATGATGTAAATTGTTCAAAATACATCAATTGAGCTTCGTAATTCTTTTTACTTCTGCTCTCGCATCCTCAAATTTTAAGTGAGTATATGTATTCAGAGTTACGGATATATCAGAATGTCCCATCAAATACTGTAACGTTTTTGGGTTCATTCCACTCTTAGCCATATTAGAGCAGTAAGTATGACGGCAAACATGCGGTGTAATAATAGGCATCTGTTCCTTATAAATGCGATTGTATTTTTCTCGGATATGTTGAAAATATTTCTCCCAGTGTAATGCAACCATCGGTTTATTATTTTTGTCTAAATATAAAAATCCAAGTTTACCATCTATAACGGGTTCTACCTTTACTATTTTCCGCATTTCTACTATTTTTTTAAAGCATTCATATACATCGTCAGTCATAGGTATCGTTCTTTCACCCGCTGTAGTCTTTGTATTGATAACCTTATATACCATCTGGCTATTTCTTTGCAACTGATGATCTATAGTAATGGTTCTGTCTCTCAAGTTGATATCTGACAGCGTCAATCCTACAAATTCGCTGATTCTCATTCCTGTATGGAATAAAATATATATCCCTTCATAATAACGCGAAAAATGTTTATCATTCTTGATGAATTCTAAGAATTTTTTTTGCTGCTTTCTTGTTATGGCATCTCGGGTAACGCTATCATTAACTACTACCGTCGCCAACTGAAATTCAAAAGGGTTTTTTAATAAAATATCATCGTCTACTGCCATTTGAAAAGCAGGTCGAACAACTCCACGCACTGAATGTATCGTACTATATCCTCTGCCATCTACCTGCTGAAGCTTGATTAACCATGCTTTTGCATCTGACTTTTTTACCTCATTTATTTTCAGTTGTCCAAAAGGCTCCTTTTTTATGATATTTATTACAAAATTATAGTTATTTCTGGTATTATCTTTAACACCTGTTTTCTGTCCTATATATTTTTGTACTAGCTGTAGAACCGTCATATTCTGCCCTGTAATAATGAGCTCTTGTTCTAATTTTCGCTCAATTTCTTTTATTTTTTCTCTAAGTGAAACATCCTCTCTCTTTCCCGCTGGAACTTTATCTGTTGTTACCAATTTCCAGCTATAGATTACCTTTCTCTCCCCAAATGAATTCGTATACTGGTAAATGTATTGCCCATTTTTCTTTTGGCTTTCTCCTGTTTTCAGAATTCTTCCTTTATTATCTCTTCTCTTTTCGGACATATATTCTCCTTTCATAATCCAAAAAGAGCCTTGAAATGATATTCAAATATTATCATATCAAAGCCCCTTGTTTCAATGACTCTTATAAACTTTCTGCATGTTCTAAAAATTCTTCTAGCTTCTTACGTTTTATTAATCTTTTAGAACCTATCCAAAGAACATATTCACATCCATCTTCGTCTGTTAACTGCCTCAATTTGTTTATTCCTATATTAGTAAAAGCTGCCGCTTCTTCCAAAGTAAGGTTTGCTTTTTCCCAAATTGGAACATTTTGATGTTTCTGGTTCATACATCCTCCTTTCCTATAAATCTCTACTGACAAATCCTCAAAATACAAGAACCAGAAAAACAAGTATTTTTTATATCTGTCATTGCCACGCTAGGGAGACTTTGCGTACTATTGTGCTAAGTTCTACACTAAATATAAACAGACTTTTAAGCCTATTCTGTATTTTCTAATAAACTTTTCAATACTTTCTCAAAATATATATTGTTCTGCTATAAGCAGAGTAAAAGTATCGTAGTTTGAATTTCTTTGAGTAAAAATTCTGCCATAAATTATCATTACGTATGTTTCTTTTTCAAACACTCTAACTAATTTTTTGTTCGCCCCATTGAATCTGAAGTTTTCCTTCCTGATCCACACTGGTTGTCATCAAAAGGGAAAATATCTGGGGATTGATGCCGAATCTTTCATATAGTTCTCCGTTTTCTAGCAATTGATTTTTCATAAACAGGTTAAGTTTCTCCTTCGCCAATATCATCTTTAGCAGGTTCACTTCAATGGAATTTTCATAAATTAAAAATACCACCTGCTTAAAATTTCTGGACGTATACCGGATAAACCGAAAATAATACTGTTCCATAGCCGCATGATTGTAATGAAGCTCTGGTAGGATAATTTTATCCACATCATCTATATTCATAGATTCTGACAAGCTTTGCTGCGTAGAAAGTAATATCCCATTTTCTGTCTTTCTTAGTTTTTCTACAATCCTCTGCCGCTGCTTGCATGGAACTTTATCCCCTGTGATATAAAAGATCTGCCTTTCTGGAAATGCCTGCTTTAAATATCGGTAATAGGAATCTGCCACTTCTATTCTGCGTACTCCAATCGCAACCTTCTCATACTTCCACATCTGCAAAAGACGGATTGCTTTTTTTACCTTCGTAGGTACTTCATTGCTATCGTATTCGTATGCAAGAGAAGGATCTGCACATATCTTCAGAAGGAGCAGCAGTTGCTGCAAAATCCGAAACATGGAATCCTTTCGTGCATTGCCGTAAGCTGCAAAATACTTCCTGCGGATTTTATCAAACTCTTTTACTGCTATTCGATACACTTCTTTTTCCCTTTCGCTAAAAGAACAGGTTCCCTGGTAAATCTTATAAATTTTCCTTCCTACCACTTCTTCAAAATTTTTTGTTATGACTGTTTTTTCTAATAATTCATCTAAAAATGATGCATTATAAATATCCTGATTTGCCTTCTCCAGACCAAACACTGTAATCTTCTTGGGTAAATAGGAATAAGAAAACAGTTCATACCCTCTTTTATAAGCTGGAAATGGCTGATTCAAAAAGAAGTTCCTATTTTTTTCCATCTGTCCGTTTTTGAATCGGTAGATCCATTCATTCTTTGCCAGATAATGAATAGAGTTGTTATAAAGCAGTTCTAATTGAGGTGCTGCTTCTACCACGTTATTTCTTGTCAGTGTTCCTGTTGCCAGCACTTTATATCTGCATTTTCGAAAAACAGAAAGCATTGCTTTTGTACGTTTTGAACTTCCGTTGGTAATTGCATCACTTTCATCAAAAATCAACATGACTTTCTGACAGCGGATACGTAACAGTTTTTTCATCTCCCTTTTTAATTCCGTAAGCAGATTGATAGTCAAGAGCACAATCTGTCCTCTCTGTACCCTTTTTATGTCCTCCCTCTTCCGAATACGGTAAAAATCAATCTGATAGTCTTCCAATATTTCTTCCCATGTATTATTGATTGCCAGGGCTGTGCCGACAATGAATATATTCCGGACAGGATTATATTTCATTCTGTACTGCGCCATTGCCAGTGTACAAAGGCTTTTTCCAGTTCCCATAGAAAACTGTAGGGCAGCGTATCGTTTCTGCAGCAGTTTATTCACTTCTTTTTTCTGTACAGCATTCAGATATTTGACCTCCCCTGTCATTTGACTTGTTACATGCCAATTTTCCAGATATTCTGCAATTTTGTCATCCTGCTTCATTTTCTCAAAAGATGTTTCCTGCAATGCAAATTCTCGCCGTTTCTTCTTTAAGAACTGCTCAAATCCAGGAACTTCTCTTTTGGATAATACAAAAGAATTGATAGAACCCAAATTCATATCGGTCCCATTTTCCCGATAATCCTTTTCTTTAAATCCATAAGTTGTCTTTACAATCCGGATTTCATTCCTGTATGTCTTATTCGCAGAAGATAAATCCCCTTTAATTTCCGTAAAACATCTTCCGGCTGTATTTTAATTTTTTCCCACTCCTGCCAGGAGAGTTCCTCCGGTTTCGTCTGCTTCAGGTATTTCTGCAAAATCGCTTCTGCCAGTCCAGCTTTATGAGCGATATTTCGATTTCTTTTGATATCAAACAAAAGTTTCACCGTTTTTTCCTGAAATACCTGTTTCTGCTTTGCCTCTAAATCTGTATTCTGACATTCAAAATAAATATTTGCAGCATTTTTTCTTCGTTCCTGAAGAACCGGTAACACATAAGTTTGATAAATTTCCTGTGGCCGCTTCAGAACTTCCAACTCTGTAGTGTATGGTCTTTCTGTTACATACTGACTCTTTTTCTGCAAAATCATTGCTTTTGTCCGAAAAGATGTCACACCATACTCTTTGAATGCATCTGCCGGCAAAGAAAATTGTACAATCAAATTAAACATGTGATTGATTTCTTCAATATCCCCTTTATTTGAAAAATCATCTGAAAGGAAACTTTCCGAGACCAGCAAAACCAAAAGACCCCCGTTTTTCAGTACCTGATATGCTTTTTTGCAGTAATACATCTGGGAAGATACCGGTGCTTCTTTTGTTCCCCATTCCAGATGAAAGGGCGGATTTCCAAACACAATATCCCCGCTTAAAACAGGGGAATACTGCCGGATATCGCCATATTGCAGGTTTGCCTTCGGGTAGAGGTACTGGGCAATCTTCACCGCTTTCATATCAATTTCTGTTCCATAGATATTACTTTCTGTAGGAAGATAATTAAAAAAATCTCCTTTACCATAAGTCAAATCATAAATTATATCCTTCGGTTCCGGTTTGACGCAGGCAACAAGAAATTCACATATTTCCGCTGGTGTAAAAAACTGTCCCTGCTCTATTTCTTTTTTCGCTTCTGTATAAGCATGAAAATTTTGAAAGTCTTTCCTGTCCAGTCCATGCAGCCCACCATTTCCCATATACACATTAAAAATATCCTCTGGTGTGATCCCATATAGTTCTGTTTCATGATTTTCCACTAGATACAAAATTTTCGCATTCAAGTTTTGTCTTTGCTCCATTGGTATTTGAAGTCCCTTATCTCTTTTGTATTTTCCCATTAGGCCGCCTCCTTATAGCCGAGATACTCTTTGGCAAAAGACAATGCATGTACACCACTGGCAAAAACAATATCCCATCTGCCATTTTTAAAATACTTAAATTTAACAACTTTCTTTCCAAGCGCAGGGTGTTCATCAAAAATCCCTTCTTTCTCCTTTTTCCCGCTATATGAAAAACTTACAAATCTTTCCAGCCAGCCATCATAAATAGAAACCTGTTCTTTACTGGAGTCAAAAAAAGTCAATGCCCGTAAAAGTGCTTTATATTTTTCACTATCCAGACAGATTTCGTATTCTCCCCAAAGATCTGTTTTGCTGCATAACAGGTTTTGAATGGACAGTTTTTTACTTTGCAATTTATATTTTGCATAGGTCACTCCTGCTTTTGCATCTGTTTTAATCTCCTGCTCCACTTTCTCCTGAAAACTAAAACCGCCCAGATAAGAAAAAATATCATCCAAAATCAACGGATACTCAATTCTGGCAAACAAAACTTCATGAAGATTTTCTTCTTTCTGTTTACAGCATTTCTTCCTTTCTTCCCGATAAATTTGCTTCTCTTCTTCTGTTAAAGAAGAAATCCGCTTATGTAATACGGGTTCTGCCAGAGTCTGCAGGGAAATATAGCGTTCATACGAATGTTTCTGTATGGCAAGACCATATTTCCGGTTAAAGAAGGAAATAATGGTTCTGATAAAATGATTATGTACCTTTTCCATCAGTTCTGTTTGTTTCTTTTTATCCATACAAATCAGGTTCTGTTGGTACACCCTGTCTGCATATTTCTGTACCTTTCCATAAAAGGTCAGTTCCTGCTGGTGCAGTGTTTCCATATCTACAAACATACTTAAAAAATGATTTCTGGTACTGTCATATAATTTTTGCTGTATCTGACAAAATTGCTGGTCTTCTTTGGACAGCCTGGTCTTATTTTGGATTTTGACACGTTGTAATTTTTCCAATACATCATTCATATCTCTGTTCCTTTCTCTTCATAAGAAAAGGCAGAAGAATGTTCTAATCCTTCTGCCTGTGTTTCTATTCTCTTAAAATTTTTATATTTCTATGCAGCCTTTTTTTCTTCTTCTCCTTTTAGAAGCCTTAATTTTTCTTCTGCATAATGAACAAATTCTACCATTTCCTGCGGATAACGAATCCGCCCTTTCCCCTGACATTGCACAATCTTCCCTCTTCTCCAGTCAACCGTAAAAAAAGGCTTATCTGGGTCGGTCTTTTTCCGGATAAAATACACATCACATTCCCGATTGGCAATATGAGGGATATAACTTCCTACACAATGTCCTAACGCCTGCCCTTCTTTTCGGATTTCCTGACAATTTCCAGGAACTTTTAAGATATAGTCCTGATTCTGAATTTGTTTCCCCAGTAGTTTTATATCTTTCTTCAAAAGTTGGTTCACAGTTCTTCTTTCTTTTGCCTGTTTTTTTCTTTCCATCTTATCTTGTTGTTTTTGATACTCCCGGAAAGTCTTGTCGTGAACATCTTTAAAATTTTTTGGAAACAGAACGTATCGGCTTTTCAGATCATATTCCAATTTTTCTGCCCACTCAATATAATCTTTCCAGCTTCTTATATACGTCTGATAACATTTCATTTCTGCATGACTGATACCAGATACATCACCGGACAACTTATATGCCTTTCCTTTTTCTTCTTTTTCAATCTGCTTTGCCAGATAACTCACAATTTTCCGAATAGATGCATACTGGTTTAATTCCAAGAAATCTCTATTACTCTCAAAAATTTTACAATATGCAAAAATTTCCTGTTCCGACAAATGGATTTTTAGTTTTTCCATTTTCTGTAAAACGCCCCATTCTCTTATCCCCATATTATACTTACTTAGGATAGAGCAATATCGTGAATTTATTCCTAAGAAATGTCTTGTATTCGTTTCCTTTGTTTCTTCCCATTCGTTTGGAAGCTGATATAGGCATTCCAAAGCGATATAAAACATATTCTGCTTCACGAACTGTTCAAGCAATGGGAATTTTAAATATGTCTTCAGATAATATACAACCGGCAGCTCTACAAAACGATTATTTTTGACAAAATAATCTAAGGAGCAATATTCAAATGGTGTTCCTTTAAAAACATTTTTCAAATTATATGGATACACCATTCCAGGCATTTGGGTTATCGTCTGATATGCTTTTATCGTATAATTCAAATGATATCTGTAGTGAAAATACGGATCTATATATTTCTCTTTCCATACATTCTTATGAGCCAAACAGCTATAAACCGGGTAATAAAAATGGAATTTTTCCTGAAATACAGCCCGATAGTCTTCATGATAAGATAATGTATATTCTCCCGTACCATGCGCAGCATAAGATTTTCTAACTTCAAAATGACGTAGTATGATTCTATCTGATGCTTTTTCAATTTTAACTGCTTCTGAATAATCAGAAAAATATCCTGATTTTCCTTTTGCTTTAAAAATTGATTTCCGCTTGCAAATGGGACACACATATTCTTTGTTATGCCTTGGTATAGATCTCTCCAATTGATATTCCGATTTACAATGACTACATGTGCAATCTATCATCTTTCTTCTGGAATACTGATAGAAAATATATTGACTTTCTTTTAACACCTCGTATTCCAGCCATTTTTCAAATCTCCCAGTCACTGGTTTCACACTGCGAAATAGAGACTCTATATCTTTTATACTTCTTTTTTTTTCTT
>ENA-OQAZ01001074-OQAZ01001074.1-human-gut-metagenome-genome-assembly--contig:-NODE-1074-length-13921-cov-5.096056_pt1 | contig 13921 bp, 24 predicted proteins | sample MGYA00242737_ERZ504531 | MGnify/ENA primary metagenome ERZ504531 (study PRJEB26092, sample SAMD00036244) | human gut metagenome | host: Homo sapiens | study: EMG produced TPA metagenomics assembly of...
GGCTACCTGCTGGGCATGGTGTGGAGGCTGAGCCCACCAGCTGCAAGGTGATGACCATTCTTCACCCCAACTTCAACGCGGCGGGCGTGGTATCCCGCACCCGTGACAACGGCATCGTCACCGGCAGCTCCGAATACGCCGCCGATGGCCTGTGTGTGCTGACCAACCTTGCGCGCAACACCCTGACGGAGAAAAGTGACCAGGTGATCACCACCGGGCTGGGCGGAGTGTTCCCGGCTGACCTGCTGGTGGGCGTGGTACAGGAACTGGTGCCCGAGGTCAGCGGCAAATCGACCATTGCCGTCATCAAACCCGGCACCGACCCCCGCACGGTGCGCCATGCGTTCATCATTACCAGTTTCTGAGGAGGGACCCTGATGGAATCACGCCGGAAACGCAGCCGGGGCCAGATCGTCAAATGGATCTGCTATGCGCTGCTGGGCCTTCTTTGTGCTGTTTTGCAGACCACGCCCGGGCTGTTCCAGTTCGGGGCGGCAAAGCCGCTCTGGCTGCTGCCGCTGGCGCTGGCGGTCGCCGTGTTTGAGGCGAGTTCGCCGGGCTGTCTTTGGGGCGGTCTGCGGCCTGATGGTGGGATTGGCTGGCTGGGCGCACCGTGGGCATGCTGGCGCTGGAGCTGCTGCTGCTCTGCTTTGCCGTTTCGGCGGTGATGCAGCTCTACTTCAAGAATTCGGCCGCAAACTTTGCACTCATTGCGTCTGCTGCCGCCCTGCTGGTGCTCACGCTGGACTGGCTGTTTTTCTACTACATGCCCGGTTACAGCGGCGCAGCCAGCCGCTGGCTGTGGTTCGTGCTGCCCACGGCAGCGCTCTCGGTGCCTGTCTGCTTCCCTCTGTTCGGGGTCGTGCGCCGCATCCACGAAGAATTTAAGATCGACAACGGCGTGGTGTAACGCACCCCGCGCTGGAAGGAGAATCCATGAACCAAGAAGAACGGAAAACCGCCATCCGGCGGATGCGTGTTCTCGTTGCCGCCGCCTGCATCCTCATGCTGCTGTACGGGCTGCGGCTCATCTTTTTGCAGCTGGTCAACGGGGACGATTTCAAATCCCAGGCCACCAACACCACCGACTACAAGTTTACGGTCACGGCGGCACGCGGTGACATTGTGGACAGCCGGGGGGAGCGCATTGCCACCAGCGTCACGGGCTACAATGTGGTGCTCAACAAGCTGCTGATGGGAGACGAAGATCTGGACGGGATGCTCCAGAAGATCGTCGAGCTGCTGCGCGCCAACGGTGAGAGCTGGAACGATACTCTGCTCATCAGCCAGCCGGATGCAGCGGGCAATTATACCTTTACCGCCGAAGCGGGCAGCACCAAGGATCAGAAAGCCCTTGCCGCCATGAAGGACAATCTTGGTTTACAGCAGTATGCAACGGCCAATGATGTGATGGAGAAGCTGGTGGAGGACTACGACCTTGCCAGCTATCCGCTGAGCTGGCAGCGCACGCTGGGCGGCATCCATTACGAGATGCAGCTGCAGGCGTTTTCCAATGTGAACAACTTTATCATGGCGGAAAACGTCAGCGAGGCCACCGTGGCGACCATCAAGGAGCACAGCCTCTCGCTGCCGGGCGTGGAGATCGTGGAAACGAGTACCCGCAGCTATGAGCAATCCACGGTGCTGCCCCATGTGCTGGGCCGGGTGGGCAAGATCACCGCTGAAAAGTGGAAGGTGACCGATGAAAACGGCCAGACCACCTATCCCTGCGCGAAAAAGGCTACAACATGAACGACATCATCGGCATCTCGGGCCTGGAATCGGCCTATGAGGACGAACTGCGGGGCAAGGATGGCGTGGAGACCATCACCCGCAACTCCGATGGGGTCATTGTGGATACGGCCCTGACCACTGTGCCCGAGCCGGGCCACACCGTCCAGCTGACCATCGACAGCCGGTTCCAGAAGGCGGTGGACAAGGCGCTGGCCGGGAACATCGACATGATCAACCGGGTCTACAACACCGGCAGCATGAAAGCTGCCGCCGGTGCCGCCGTGGTGCTGGATGTGAAGGACGGCAGTGTGCTGGCCGCATCCAATTACCCCAGCTTTGACCAGAACCTGTATGCCACCCAGTACAGCGAGTACAGCGCGGACGAGAGTCTGCCCCTGTTCAACCGGGCGCTGCAGGGCCTGTACACCCCCGGCTCCACCTTCAAGCCTGCTGTGGCAGTGGCTGCGCTGGATTCCGGCTCATCAACCAGTACTCCACGGTGTTCTGCAACGGCGTGTACACCTTTTATAAAGGGTACAGCCCCCGCTGCACCCGCCATGGCCACAGCGGCAACATCGATGTGGTCACGGCCATCAAGTGGAGCTGCAACGTCTTCTTCTACGATGTGGGCCGCCGCCTGACCAGTGATGTTTATGATGCCTACGCCTATAAGCTGGGCCTTGGTCAGCGCACCGGCGTGGAGGTCAGTGAGGCTGTGGGCCACCTGACCTCCAAGAACGACTCCAACTATATGGAGTCACTGGACGTTCAGGCAGCCATCGGTCAGGGCAACACGGTGGTCACGCCCATCCAGCTGGCCACCTATGCTGCAACGCTGGCCAACAACGGAACCCGCTACCGCACTCATTTTGTCAAGGCGATCCTGGATCCAACACCGGCGAGGTGATCAACGAGACTCAGCCCGAGGTGATGGATATCATCGAGGTACCGGCAACACCTTTGAGCTGGTGCGGCAGGGGATGCGGCAGGTGCCCAGCACCATTACCAACAGCAAGATCAGCAGCTACCCCATTGCCATTGCCTGTAAGACCGGCACCCCTCAGCGCAGTGAGACCTACGCCCCGGGCAAGCACTACCTGAACGCCATGATGGTGGCCTATCTGCCCGCCGATGACCCGCAGATCGCCATTGGCATCACCATTGAGTACGGCGGCTACGGTGCCCGAACCGGCGATCTGGTGGTGGACATTGCCAATGCCTACTTCGCCATGCAGGACGGTACCCTGAATGAGGATGGCACCATCGGCAAGCAGGAGACCGCCGCAGACAGCACTTCTGCTGCCCAGACTGCCCCCGCTCAGACCGAAACCGGCGCGGATACGGCAGCGGATACGGCCACAGATCCCGCCGCAGGCACCACGGATGCTGCTCAGGAGACCGCACCTGCCGGGCAGGACGCTTTAGACAATTGAAGAGAGATAAAACGCTGAAACGCTGAAACGCTTCTTTTGGTGAAATTTGGCGCTTTTTTCCGAAAAAAGTATGAAGTTTGTCTAAAAAACGGTTGTAAAAGAACGGAAACTGTGATACTATGATATATGCAAGAAAAATGCCCACTGGCGAAACAAAGGAGAGGTTGACCGATGACGATTGCACTGATTGCGCATGACTCCAAAAAAGAGCTGATGGTTCAGTTCTGTACGGCGTATTGCCGGATTTTGAGCCAGCATAAATTGGTGGCTACGGGTACCACCGGCAAGCTGATCTCCGAGGCAACGGGTCTGCAGATCCAGCGCTTTCTGGCAGGTGTTCAGGGCGGTGATCAGCAGATCGCATCCCGCATTGCCTGCAATGAGGTCGATCTGCTCCTGTTCTTCCGCGATCCGATCAACGCAAAGCCCAGCGAACCCAACGAGATGACCCTGCTGCGCCTGTGTGATGTGCATAACATCCCGCTGGCCACCAACATTGCCACCGCGGAGGTGCTCATCCACGGTCTGGAACGTGGAGATCTGGATTGGCGGGATATCGTCCACCCGCAGAACTGAAAACTGAAAATAAAACGCAAGCCCCCGCATGTTGGCCGAAAAACCAACGTGCGGGGGCTTTTTTGCATCCCTGTGATGGTTACAGGAAGGTGACGGTTTCGGACAGAGGTTTGCGGGAGCTGTGGTTGGGCAGGGGGCCTGCACCCTCGGCAGCGTGGCCCAGATCAAGGAGCAGCACGATCTCCTCGTTTTCGGGCAAACCCAGCGCGTTTGCCAGCTTGTCCGGGTCAAAAAAGTTGACCCAGCAGCTGTCTACGCCTGCATTGGCAGCGCCCAGCAGCAGGTGGGTGGCCACGATGGCGGCATCCTCCATGCCGGAGTTCATCCGCTCGCCGGGGTAAGTAAAGGTGTGGTTCTTGTCATAGGCGACCACCAGACAGACGGGGGCACCGTAACGGCAGGGAGTGGCAGCATCGATCTTTGCCAGCCCTTCTTCGGACTGAACGACGTAGATGCGCTGTTCCTGAGTATTCTTGGCGGTGGGTGCCAGCCGACCGGCTTCCAGAATGGTGTGGAGTGCTGCAGCGTCTACCTTGCCTGTACCAAAATTTTTGCAGGAATACCGCTGTGCAATAAGCTGAGTGAATTCCATAACGATCTCCTTCTGACTTGGATTGGACGGAACAGAGCGCTGCTTGCGGGTGCTCTGTTATGCTGATTATACCACACTGCGCCGGTGGTGCAACCCTTAAAAGAGGTCCAGCATGTTGTCCAGATAGATCGCCTCCCGGACGTGGATCTGATACTCCGGCCGGGTCAGATAATAGAGCAGAAACTCCAGCACCAGCGCGCTGCCCAGGCCGCGCCCTTCCAGCTTGAAATTGGAAAAGCCCAACGGCAGATAGCGCTCCCGGATGTCCGCAGTGCCGATGAACCCGGGGTTTTCCATCGCCTTGGAAAAGCGGTAGCCCTCCTGCGCGCCGGGGGCAGTGCACCGATGTTCGCAGACCTCCCCCAGATTTTTGCGGCTGACGGCTTCGTAGCAGCGCCTGCGCTCGGTGCAGCCGAACCAGCAGCACTCATTGCAGAGAAATTCTACCTTGTCCTTTTCGGGCTGGGAGAGCGTATCCAGGGCATCGAAGGCCTTGTTCAGCCGGAAGTCCGGCACGACATACCGGAACTCCGGCCGCCGGACCTCTGCCTGAAACGCCTGAAGATCCGTCAGGACCTTGGTGGTGGAGGATACGAGATAAAGCTCCGGGTAATGCTGCTGCAGGTAGTTCAAAAGCAGCTCGGAGTGGACGATGACCCCATTCTGCACAGTGCCCCGCTGGGCAAACTGCTGACACACTGCGTTGCATTTCCGGTCTGAGAGGTGCTCCGGGCGGAGCAGGGAATTGCTGAATGTGAGCCGGGCAGAGATGCCGTATTCCTGGGTCAGAGCCAGAACTTCGGCGGGGGGAGTGTTCCCCGGCCTCCACGCGGCCCCCGCCCCAGATGCAGTCCGGCGGCGCGCCGTAGATGGAGCCGATCTCGCACCAGTCATAAAAATATTCCCGGTGCTCCCGGAACAGGGGCAGGAACAGGCGGTAGAGCTCGTAGAACTCGAACAGTCCGGGCAGGTGATAGCAGGCGGTGTGTTTCATTCTCAGATTTCCTCGGTGTCAGAAGGTGCGGCGGTGATATCCCGGTAAAAGATCGCCCAGGCCGCTTCCTCGTAGGGGTGCAGAAAGAAGAAGCCGGCGCTCAGCGGGATGGACAGCAGGATCAGCAGAACGAGGACTGTATCCGCCGAGTGGGTGAAGGCAAAGACGAGAGAGAAACCAATCAGCATGGGCAGGGTGCAGAGCAGCTCCCAGCCAGAAAGCTGAGATCGAGGCAGAACAGCCGCCACTTGTTGCTGTCCATGATGCGCCGGGATTCAGTGATGGCTTCGTTGGCCGTCAGGCCGGGGTGCTCGGCCATGATATAGGGGGTCATGGCATAGCTGTAGGCTTTTACCACGCCGGGGATGAACAGCAGCAGCGACCAGAGCGCCACATAAAGCCCCTGCAGGAAATTCATGCAGAAGCCGTCCCACAGGCGGTGCTTCTGGGAAGCGAGGTCGGAGAGGGCAGCGTCCCTGCCGTCTGCAAGGTTCAGGTTGAACCGGGCGTAGCCAGCCGCGCCGCACCGCTCACGATGAGGGTGAACACTGCCCAGGCAAGGATGCAGATCACGAGAACCGCCAGCACGCCGCCGCTGCCGGTAGAAAGCAGCCCGGCAAACCCCGGGGTGTCGCCGTTGGCGTTCTGGCTCATGTTGGAAATGACCCTGTCTGAGCTGCTCACAATGTTGGCTCCCAGCACACTGGCGATCAGTCCGGCCAGAACAGCTGTCTTCCATCTGCCACGCAGGGCATCCAGCGCAAGGGCACGATAATCAGCAGAAAGTTTCATAGAGCTTCCCTCCTGTCAGCAATGGAGATCGTTCGTTGAAAAACGGCAGCTGCCGTTTTATATAAAATACGTTTCAGCCTGCACAAAAATTGCAGCCGGGACTTCTTTTGCAAAGGCTCATCCCCGGGCATCCTGCCGGGTGGTGCTGAAATATTCCTTGGGGGTCATGCCGTACTCCTTTTTAAAGGCGCGGAAAAAGTGGTTATAGCCCCCAAAGCCGCTGGTCTTGTACACCTCGGTGATGGGGAGGCCCTGCTCAATGAGGGTGCAGCAGCGGTCCAGCCGGGCCTTTACGATGTAGCGGTGCACGGTCTGGCCGGTCTGGCGTTTGAATTCCCGGGCAATATGCTCCCGGGAGACGAAAAACTCCTTTTCCAGACGCTCCAGCGTCAGTTCCTCGGTGAGATGGGCCTGAATAAAGAGGAAAACCTCGTCCAGCATCAGGTGGTGGCGGCTGACCGAAGCGGTGTGGAATTCGGCATGGATGCAGGCACGCAGCGCCAGTACCACGAACATCTGCAGGATGCCGTGCTCGAACGCCGCCGCGCCGAACTGACTGCTCTCCTGGGGGAGCACCAGCAGCTTCCGGGCAAGATTCTTCAGCAGCATATAGATCTGGCTGTCCGGCCGGACAGCCACCTGCCGGAAGGGCACCACGTTGAAGCTTTTTTCAAAGTCAGTGTCCTCATCCGACAACTGCGCCAGCATCTGGGGAGACAACTGCACCCGGATGATCTCCAGCGGGCCGTAGGCTCCGGCATATTCCAGTCTGCCGCCCTGCCCGGGCTTGAGGATGATCAGATTCTGCTGCTGGGCGGGCAGCACCACCTCGCTGCACCGGAACACACCGCTGCCCCGGATGACCAGAAACAGGTCATAATACGCGCCGGAAAAGAATTCCCGAACCGTGCTTTGTTCAAAAAGATAACGTTTGGCTGTATAATTCACCAAAATTCCCTCCGTGGAACTGTCAGATGCGACAGTTTGTTGTACACAACTGAAAAGTACAACTGTCATAATTGCATAATACATCAATTTGCGATAGTTTTCAATCATTTTTTGGATATGCTTTGACGCAAAATTAACGTATAATACAATTGAAGAGAAGAGGTTTGTGTGAAAAGCCTCGTGGTTTCATCTGTTTTTAAGGAGGATAAAACGCAATGGACCAGAAAAAGACCGTTCGGCCCTTCTCCATGAAGGACAAGATCGGCTATACACTGGGCGATCTGCTGCTGCTTCACGGAGCAGTACCGCGCCATGTATCTGTCGATCTTCTACACCCTGATCCTGCAGGTCAACCCCTTCCATGTGGGTATCCTGCTGCTGGTCACCAAGATCTGGGACGCCGTGAACGACCCCATCATCGGCGCGATCGTGGACTCCCGCAAGGCCACCAAGGGCGGCAAGTTCATCCCTTGGATCCGCGCTTTCTCGTTCCCCATGGCAGTGCTGTGTGTGCTGGGCTTTGTCAATGTGGGCAACATCAACTACGGTCTGCGTCTGGCTTACATGTTCATCACCTATGTGCTGTATGAGGCACTGTACACCTGCGTCAACGTGCCCTTCGGCACCCTGTCCAGCGTGATGACCGATGATGTGAGCCAGCGCACCGCCCTGTCCCGTTACCGCAGCCTGGGCGGCACCATCTTCATGACCGTCATGGTCATGATCGGCCCCCTGTTCCTGTATGTGGACAACAAGCCCGTGGCTGGCCGCTTCCTGATGCTGGCCTGCATCTGCGCCATGCTGGGCCTGCTGTGCCTGCAGATCACCTGCGTGTGGTGCAAGGAGCGTGTGGAAGTGCCTGAGCGTCCGCAGGGCGAAAAGCTGAACTACCTGCACGTCCTGAAGGAGATCTCTCACAACAAAGCCCTGCTGGGCGTGATGTTCTTCAGCCTGACCGGCATGATCGGCGCATCTGTGGTCAACGGCTGAACACCTATCTGTACAAGGACTTCTTCGGCAACGTCAAGATCCAGGCTGTCTCCGGCATGCTGAGCGTGCTGTACGCTGTGCTGTCCTTTGCCATCACCCAGCCTCTGGCCAACAAGTTCGGCAAGAAGGAGTGGTGCTGCATGGGTGCCGGCTTTGCCGCCATCGTGTTCGGCATCCTGTTCTTCTTCCCCGTCCATAACCCCGTGGCCTTCATCGTCATCAACGGTATCTGCTATCTGGGCGCTTCCGGCATGCAGGTGCTGATCTGGCTATGGTCAACGACGCCATCGATTACCACGAGCTGCAGACCGGCGAGCGCAACGAGGGCATCGTTTACTCCACCTATTCCTTCTTCCGCAAGCTTGCAAGCGCCATTTCCGGCAGCCTGTCCAGCTTTGTGCTGGGTGCCATCGGCTACAACGTTACCGCTGGCGCTGTGCAGACCGCAGGCGTTGTGAACGCTATCTGGAAGAGCTACACCGGCGTCTACTTCCTGGGCTACGGCATTGCAGTTGCCATCCTGTTCTTCGTCTACCCCCTGACCAAGCAGAAGACTGCTGAGATGCTGACCGAGCTGAAGGCTCGCCGTGCCGCAAAGGAGAGCAAGTAAATGAAGATCTTACAGGTCCAGTTTCAAAACCGCAATGGTCACACCCTGCGCGGCATCGTGACCCTGCCTGATACGGAGGGCAAGGTGCCCTTTGTGGTGCATCTGCACGGCTTTGCCGGCAGCTGCAGCGGCTACAAGTCCATGTACACCCACCTGTCCCGCGCTCTGGCAGCGCAGGGCATCGGCAGCGCCCGGTTTGATTTCTACGGCAACGGCGAGAGCGACGGCGAGTTCGAGGATATGAGCTTTGACGGCCTGCACACCGATGCACAGGATATCTTTGCATGGGCCGCTGAGCAGCCTATGTGGACAGCGAAAAGATGTTCCTCTCCGGCCAGAGCATGGGCGGCTACATTGCTGCCTCCTGCGCTCCGGTGATCCAGCCCCACGGCTGATCCTGCTGTGCCCGGGCGCAGGGATGTGGTTCGGCTGCGCCCAGCGCGCCGACGGCGTGACCCAGACTGGCAAGGACTACGCCGACATGGAGGGTCTGTGCTACAAGATGGCCTTCAACTATGAGATGGCCAAGCACCCCGATCCCTTCACTGAGGCCAAGGGCTACAATGGCCCGGTGCTTCTGCTGCGGGCGACGATGACCGTCTGGTGGACGAGGGCACCTGCAGCCGCTATGCCGAGGGGTACACCGCACCCGAGTGGATACCATTGCAGGCGGCGGACACAACTTTGCCACGCTGACCGCTCGTGCCGCCGTGGAGGAAAAGACCGCCGCATTCATCAAAGCACATCTGTAAGGAGGCATTTGTATGGAAAACATGATCCTGCAGCCCATTGTAGTGGGCGGACAGACCTTTAAGAACCGCATCATGTTCCCCCCGCTGACCACCGGTTACGAGAAGAACGGCATGATCAGCGAGCAGGACATGGGCTTTTACACCCGTCTGGCAAAGGGCGGCGTGGGTTACATCGTTCTGGGCGATGTGGCACCCATCAACAGCTTTTCTCCCACCCCCAAGCTGTTTGACGACAGCCAGATCCCGGCCTTTAAGGAGCTGGCCGACAGTGTTCACGCCTACGGCACCAAGCTGGGTGTCCAGCTCTTCCACCCGGAGTACGATGTGGATGCCATCAACAGCCTGTTCATGCAGAAAAAGTTTGACGAGATGCGTCAGCGCCTGCATCACGATATGATGTTCTTTACCGATGAGGTCAGCGAGGAGATGCTGATGTCCATCATCGATAAGATGTGCGCCTGCGCGGTGCGTGCCCAGAAGGCCGGTGTGGATGTGATCCAGATCCACGGCGACCGCCTGAACGGCTGCCTGTGCTCCACCCGGATGAACCACCGTACCGACAAGTTCGGCGGCAGTCTGGAGAACCGGGTCCGCTTTGCCCGGATGCTGACCCGGGCCATCCGCAAGGCTGTGCCGGGGATGATCATTGACTACAAGCTGTCTATCGTTACCCCGCAGCGCGGCAAGGGTGGCATTGACGAGGCCGATGCCGTGCAGTTTGCCCAGTGCTGGTGGAGGACGGCGTGGATATGCTCCACGTTGCCCAGGCCAACCACACCGGCAACATGGCGGATACCATTCCTCCCATGGGTGTGCAGCCTACGGCTTCTTTGTCAAGATCGCCGGCGACATCAAAAAGGCTGTCAACGTGCCGGTGAGCGCCGTGGGCCGTATCGTGGATGCCGAGATGGCTGAGCGCGTCATCGAGAGCGGCATGGCTGATATGGTGGCTGTTGGCCGCCCGCTGCTGGCAGACCCTGATTGGGGCGCAAAGATCGCTGCAGGTAAGGCCTGCGATATCCGCCGCTGCATCAGCTGCAACAAGGGCTGCACCGATGCCATCCAGAACCGCCAGTTCCTGTCCTGCGTGCTCAATGCCGAAAATGGCTATGAGAACAGCCGCAGTATCCAGCCTGCCGCACAGAAAAAGAAGGTGGCTGTTCTGGGCGGCGGCCCTGCCGGTCTGGAAGCTGCCCGTGTGGCAGCCCTGCGCGGCCATGATGTGACCCTGTTTGAAAAGACCACCTCTCTGGCGGTCAGCTGAACATTGCCTGCGTGCCTCCCCGCAAGGAGGAGATGCGCCGCGCCACGCAGGATCTGATCCATGCAGTCTGCAACGCCGGGGTGCACCTGTGCATGGGCCAGACCCGCACGGCAGAGCAGCTGAAGGAGGCCGGTTTTGAGGCAGTCATCAACGCTGTGGGCGCACACAGTGCCGCACCCCGCATCCCCGGCATTGACGGCGTGAACGTGGCCGATGCCTGGAAGGTGCTGGCCGGTGAGCAGCAGGTCTACGGCACCGTGGCTGTCATCGGCGGCGGCATGGTGGGCTGCGAGACCGCAGAGTATCTGGCTGCCCGCGGCTGCAAGGTGTCTGTCATCGAGATGATGGACAAGATCGCAGCAGGCGAGAGCACCACCATTCTGCCTACCCTGCTGGAAAACTACAAGACCTACGGTGTGGAGCAGTACCCCGGCCACAAGGTTAAGGAGTTCCGCATGGATGCCGTTGTCTGTGAGAACAAGGACGGCGCAGAGGTGACCATCCCCTGCGATTACATCGTGCTGGCTATGGCGCACGCTCCAATGAGTTTGACGCTGCTGCGCTGGAAGCTGCCAACATCCCGGTGTACTCCATCGGCGATGCCGCAGGCAAGGCTGCAGATATCTCCAACGCCATCCGTACCGGCTACGATACCGCCTGCCAGCTGTAAAGTAGTCTGAGATGCGCACAGCGCATCGCCAAAAGTGCAAGCCCGGAAGGTCTGTGTGCCTTCCGGGCTTGCTTTTTTCGGAAAAAGGCGTGATCATTGGCCGCCCTCTGCGATATTTTTCCGCCGGTTAAGCCTGGATATAGAAATCCGACAAGAGTTGTGTTAGAATAAGGCATCCGGGAGCGCCATGCGGCGGGTGCTCCGCTTCAACATGAAAAATGGAGGCTTTTTATGAAAAAGACCTATCGCTCGTTCTTTTGTCTGCTTGCAGTGCTGCTGCTCAGTGTCAGTGCACTGCCCGCTGCCTCGGCACTGTTTTCGGAGCGGCTCTACTACTATGGTACGGTGGAAGAGATCAGCCGCGCTGCGGACGGTACAGTGGAGTCTGTACTGGTGACCGCAGAGGGGCAGGAGACCTATGAAATGGTGATCACTGAGCGCACCCAGTGGCAGGACCATGACGAAAAGACCACCTCCGATCCCGCTACCCTTGCAGTGGGGGAGCAGATCTGTGTGGTGCACGACCCTGCCGTGATGATGTCGCTGCCGCCGCAGTCGGTGGCCTATACCGTCATCCGCAATTTCCCCGAAGGTACGGATCTGGAGCAGGAAGCCCGCGACGCTGCCTGCCCGGTGAAGCAGTTCTTCGCCCGGACCCGCAAGGCCATTGAGGACTGGTTCTACCAGACCATGCCCATTGCGGAGTGAATCTGACTGCATCGTAAAAAAGGAAAAACATCTGCTGTCCCACGCCGGAGGCTGTCACGTCCGGCAAAGGGGCAGCAGATGTTTTTTTGTGTGTAATCCTGCCTTGTTCAACTTACGATTCATCCAGTTGGGCAGCAGTGCAGAAACACTCAGTTCCGCTGGAACCCAAGATAGCGGGTGCCTGAAAACTCAGCTTTCCAATGTCGCCCTCCACAAGCATTCCGTAGTCCGAACCACTTACGGTAAGCTCCATGCGGTCGCCGCTCTCTACCTGAAAGGTCACATAATAGGTGGTAAACGTATGCATCATCGTGTTGTCCGTGTGGTGATGAGAGACCTCCGTGCGCTTTGCCACCACCGCTGCCGGAACGGTGAGCCGCGGCGAATGGTTGTTTTTATTCCATGTGCGGATATTTCCGATGATGGTGTATAGAATCATGCCCAGAACCACAAGGAACAGGATGGGAAACAGGATGCTGAACAACAGATCAAATCCAGCGAAAAACATCTTACTCCTCCAAAATTTCTTCCAGCAGTCCCTTTACGTCCTCCAAAAAGGATTCCTCTCCAAGGGTGTTCACTTTGAAGAACACCGCCTGACTGCCGCCTGCGGTGATGGCGGATAACCGGATCGGACTGTCCCCGTTCTGGAACATGGTCAGTGTCAGACTCAGGCGGTTGCCGCCCATCATGCTGTACCGTTCAAATACACGGACACTGCACCGGGCATCGCCCTCTTTGAAATCACTTCCGGCTTCCAGCTCTGCCGACCAGCTGCTGGCCGGAATTTCGTTTTCCAACTTCCAGAGCAGCTGATCAAATTTCTTGTTCTGAATGGTCTTTTCAAAGATCGCCATAATGGTTCCTCCGTTTTACCAACAAAATTCGGTCCCTTATCCTTAATACGAACGAACCCGCAGGAAAATTGCAGAATGCCATCCTGTGCTCCGGATTCGGAGGAATACTTTGTGATCTTCCAACAGCATACAGTAGCACCAGGGGGTGCTGTGTATGCTATTAACGCTGCTGCAATTTTTCGCTACAAAATTTCTGGTGCTGGCGCTGCATCTGGAAGCGGGGAGTTTCCCACAGCCGCTCAGCGCGCGGGAGGAGATCGAAACCTTTGCGGCTCTGCGGGCGGGGGACAGGAGTGCGCGGGAAAAGATCATCCGGCACAACCTGCGGCTGGTGGCCCATGTGGCAAAGAAATACTACGCCCAGCCCGGCGACCAGGAGGACCTGATCTCAATTGGAACCATTGGCTGATGAAGGCCGTGGATACCTTTGACACCACCCGCAAGGCGCGATTTGCGACCTATGCCAGCAGATGCATTGAGAATGAGCTGCGGATGCATTTTCGCAGGGAGCGCAGAAATGGTGTGGTCGTTTCCCTGCAGGAAACACTGGAAGCGGGAAAGGAGGACAGCGCACTGACCCTTTCCGATGTACTGCAGGACGGTTTCTGCATGGAGGATGCCTGTGAGCGGCAGGACGAGGCCCGGCGGCTGCGCAGGCTGATCGAGGGCCTGCCCGCCCGGGAGCGCAAGCTGATCCTGCTGCGGTACGGGCTGGCGGGTCAGCCGCCCCTGACCCAGCTGGAAACGGCACAGCTGCTCCAGATCAGCAGAAGTTATGTCTCAAGCTCGAGACCCACGCACTGGAACATCTGCGCAAAGGCTGGCTTCAAGAATCACCGGGAGAATAAAGGGTGCCGCCTGCGGGCGGCGTACATATCCTCTTTACAATGGGATTGGGTTGTGGTATACTGAATTCGTAAAATTAAAACGGGAGGTAGCAAAATGAAATGAAAGAAGTCCGTAAGGCAAAACGCGAAAAAATAGATTCCAATAAGAACGAG
>ENA-OQAZ01001075-OQAZ01001075.1-human-gut-metagenome-genome-assembly--contig:-NODE-1075-length-13918-cov-2.361685_pt1 | contig 13918 bp, 19 predicted proteins | sample MGYA00242737_ERZ504531 | MGnify/ENA primary metagenome ERZ504531 (study PRJEB26092, sample SAMD00036244) | human gut metagenome | host: Homo sapiens | study: EMG produced TPA metagenomics assembly of...
AATAAAAATACCAATAGTTTGTTGATCATTGTATTGGATATTAACCGATAAACCAAAATAAGAATCCCACTCCTTCCAATTTCACTCATATTTTCCAAAAATCCGCCAATACTAACACCAGAACTTTAATTTCATCTAAAACCAGGTTTAGCACATCATATTTATACGGATAAGGAGAAAGTCTATGAAAGCAACAGGTATTGTACGAAGAATCGATGATCTCGGGCGGGTGGTGATTCCGAAGGAGATACGGCGGACGTTGAAGATACGGGAATCGGAGCCTCTGGAGATTTTTACGGATCGGAATGGGGAGATTATTCTGAAGAAATATTCGCCGATCGGGGAGTTTTCGAGCGGGGCGCAGCAGCTGGCGGATGCGGCGGCAAAGACGTGCGGAAAGTTGTTTTGTATCTGTGATCAGGAGCAGGTGGTGGCCGCGGCCGGGCCGGAGAATAAGAAGTATCAAGGGAAATCTCTCAGTAAAGCGATGGAGCAGCGACTCTTTGACCGGGATTTTATCCCGGAAAATAACGCTTATTATCCGGTGACAGACGATGATGCGCACACGGAACAGGCGCTGGTTCCTGTGACACGGGACGGGGATCCGGTCGGGGCCGTGTGTTTTCTTGGCATGAAGCGCACGGATCCGATCTCCGAAGCTGATGCAAAGGTAGCAGAAATGATAGCCCGATATCTGACCTTCACTATGAACAATTGATGATATACAATGTAACAACAAGGCGGAACACCAGCATCTTTTGCCGGCGTCCCGCCTTGTTTTATTTCTGCTCATAATATTCTTCCAATGTCAGCCCTGTAAGTGTCAGATACAACGCCAGCGACCGGGTTACATACCGGATATGCCAGGGTTCCCATCCATATCCGGTTATATGCTCTTTCCCTTTCGGATAGCGCAGGATAAAGCCATATAAGGGTGCACACCGTTTCAGCCACCGACCTTCCCGGGTTTCTCCGAAACGCTCATCCAGTTGATAGTCAACCGCCTGGCAGGAAACATCCAGTGCCAGACCCGTCTGATGCTCACTGGCTCCCGGCGGTGCTATCCAATGCACATGATCTCCGGTTTCTTTCAGCTGTTCCCGCCGTTTCTTTTGATAGAGTTCTTCCTGTCTTTCGTAGCTTCGGTAGCCAGATACTCCGCACAGATAGATTCCTTCCTCTTTTCCTCTCGCAAAAAGCGCCTCCACTCCCTTCGCCGCACTGACTGCAAGTATCTTTTCCTGTCCCCGACAGGTGCATCAAAGATGATTTCCGGCTCAACTAAGGTCTGTGGTATCGCTTTTCGCGGTAAGCGGTGTGTACGGTTTACCAGAATCGTGGCATCCATCTTTTCCCCTCCTTTGTTTCGTTGCTATGAAACTATCTGCATTCTATGCAGCCGGAAGCCGGATTATGAACAGGGAAGCCGTCTCCTGTAAGCGAAAAAAGAGAGTGCAGACACGTTTCCCGTATCCTGCACTCTCTGTTCTTATTTTCTCTAGTTCACCTGATACACATCTGCATATTTCATACCAAAGTTCAATGCCTGGCTGTGGCTTCCCATGAAGATGTCCACATGTCCGTATGCGGTTCCTCTGTCTTCTACGGTATAGATCTGACCGTTGATGGAAAGTTTGGTTCCGAATGGAACTCCCGCCATCGCGATGGTACGTCCCGGTGTCGGAGTGGTTCCGCTGGCTGTACCGCCGCCGGACCATTTTCCGCAACAGATGGGACAGTTACAATATGCTGTCAGTTTGAATCTTCCCAGGTATTTGCCCTGTGAAGTATCGATGGTATCGTCGGAGCTGTCTGTTGTAGTTGTTGAAGTTGTTGTATTCGCAGCAGTATTACTTGTCGTTGTAGTCGTTGTTGTACTGCTGTTTGATTTTTTCTGTGTCGCTGACGCTGCCTGCTGCGCTGCTTTCTGCTGTGCTGCCTTTTGTGCTGCTGCATCTTCTGCTGCTTTTTTGTCTGCCGCTTCTTTTGCTGCCGCTTCCTGTGCTGCTTTCTCAGCTGCTGCCTGTGCCGCCTGCTGTGCTGCTAATCTGGCTGCTGCTTCTTCCTCTTTTGCCTGACGAAGAAGGTCGTTGATCGCATCTTCCTGACTGCTGATCTTGGTCAACAGATCATTCTCTGCTGTCTGCTGACTCTGAATATCTTCCTGATATTCACGGATCTGCTGGTAAGTTGCCTCCACCAGTTCTTCTACTGCTGCCTGCTTGTCCGCGCTCTCCTGCTGAAGAGCCACAATCTCTTCTTTTTCCTGTGCCACCTGTTCCTCTTTGGTCTGGATGGCTTCTTTTGTTTCTCTGTATGTATCCAGCATGTCTCTGTCATACTTTGACATCTGGGAAATGTTCTCAGCCTGATTTAAGAAATCAGAAATACTTCCTGATTCGAACAGCAGGTTCATATAATTGCTGGCTGAGTTTTCGTACATATAGCGGATACGGAGTTTCATCGCTTCATACTGCTGCGCTTCATCCGCTTTCGCATCTTCAAGGTCACTTTGCAGCTGTGTCAGTTCTTCCTGCTTCGCATCGTAATCGTTCTGCAGTTTTTCCAGACTGCTGCGAAGATCGTCCAACTGAGTGTTCAGATCTGCAAGATATGTTTCGGATTCACCTTTTTTTTGATTCCAGTTCCTGAATCTTTTCCTGGGTCTGTTGCAGGGAAGACTGATTCGCCTGCTGCTGTGCCTTCGCATCGGAGATCTTCTCCTGCGTGGTAGCAGCTCCACCCTGTACCGCACTTCCCACGATAAGACATGCGGAAAGTACCAGGCTTATGATTCTTTTTCTTCTCATATTAATTCCTCTCACTTTCTCAGGCAAGAGTCATTATAGCATGATTTTGTAGCATTGTGAAGTAGTTTTTTAACATCTCGTAATATTTGCGTAATAATTAGTGGAATTTTGGCGAATTTCTGCATGAAAGCGCGGATTATGTCAACTCTTTAGCCGCCAGCCGCTCCAGTATTTATTCTTCAGCACTCCGTTCACAAGTTTTCCCCACCCGAGTGCATACTGATCCACACAGACCAGGATCCAGCCTTTCCTCTCTGGTCGCCTCCCCCGGTTCCAAAAGCAGGGTTTCTCCACGCAGATACCGTCCGATCCGTTCATCCTCCGGTGAAAGGGATACGCTTCCCGCATAGTCGGAAGCCTTCAGCGTCATCGCCAGCTGCTGGGATGGTTCAAAACGGTTTTTCTTCAAATCTCCCAGATACAGTCCGTTTCGTAAGAAATGGATCCCGTTCAACTTTGCCGGAAGTTCCGGTACCAGGTAGACTTTCTCGCCCTTGATCTGTACCCGCTCCCAGCCCGGCTTCCACTGACAGTCCTTGAAGAATTCTTCCAGAACTGCTTTATTTTTCTTATCCATCCGTGTCGGCGGTTCCAGTCTGATCCTTGTCTCGGGCGCATCCTCAGACTTTTCAGCAGAGCCAGAAAATGCCCCTCTCCTTTCATCTTATGCGGCCAGATCCGCACACAGCGGCGCAGTTCCTCTCTTCCATCACCCCACGCAGGGTTACCCTCGGAGAATCCTTCATATCCTTCGATGGGAATCAGTTCCATCTCCGGACACTGCTCCAGGATCCAGGAGATACTTCCCTCGTTTTCTACCGGAGCAAAGGTACAGGTGGAATACAGCAGTTTTCCACCCGGGCGCAGCATCCGCACACCATTTTTCAGAATATCTTTCTGCAGTTTTGCAAAGTACTCCGGGCGTTCTTCCTCCCAGGTTTTGATCACTGCCGGATCTTTGCGGAACATCCCCTCCCCGGAGCACGGTGCATCGATCAGCACTTTATCAAAAAATCCTTCAAACCGCTCTGCCAGGTTCTGTGGTACTTCGTTGGTCACAAAGGCGTTGGATATGCCAAATACTTCCAGATTCTTTAACAGTGCTTTGGCCCTGGAATTACTGATATCATTTGCCACCAGTACACCTTTTCCCTGAAGCGCTGCGCCGAGAGCCGTTGCCTTTCCTCCGGTGCTGCACACAGATCCAGAACTCTCTCCCCCGGTTCCACCGGAAACCTCGCCGCCGGAGTCATGGCACTTGGCTCCTGCAGATAATAAAGACCGGCACTGTAATATGGATGTCTGGCCGGCTGATCTTCTTCTTTATAAAAATACCCGGTCTTTGTCCACGGAATCGGATCCAGAGAAAAACCGGAGCCTTCCGCCAGTTCCTCTTCCGTGATCTTCATCGGATTGATCCGGAGTCCGTACTGTCTGGGGTTATCATAACTTTCGATATACGATTCGTATTCATCCCCCAGCATCTCTTGCATTCTCTTTTCAAAGCTTTCCGGCAGTTCCACTCTCATCACACACCTGTCTCCTCTTTTTCTTTCTCTTCCGTCATTCTCCCACGGACATTTTTCTACGCTCCACTATAGCAAGACTCTGGCATTTTGTAAAGAAAAAGCGGTGGCCCCCCAGCCACCGCTTTTATCTCGTTTTTGCGTCACCCCATATATATGACAATCCGGTTACGCATTATCTGCAACGGCATCTTCTGCCATTACTTCCTCGTATTTCTCCAAAATCAGACTCTGGATCTTTTCTCTTGTGTTGGAATTGATCGGATGTGCAATATCGCGATACTCTCCATCGGAAGCCTTACGGCTTGGCATAGCGATAAACAGTCCTTTCTCTCCCTCGATTACTTTAATATCATGTACAACAAATTCATCATCAATTGTTATGGAAACAACTGCTTTCATCTTACCTTCTTTTGTCACTTTGCGCACTCTTACGTCTGTAATCTCCATAGCACATGCCCCTTTCATATGTCGTTCTCCTTCCGAACAGTTATAGCCGCTGATTAGTTATTTCTCCGCGAACCACCAGACAGCTGCTCTGTTATTACAGCGCATAGCGCTCGTTCTTTTCCACGACAACTTTTATTTCGCCTTCTCCGCAATAGTAAGAATTGGCCCGGATGGTATCCCGGCTTTCTACGATGCAGTTTTCGATATGGGTATTATCACCCAGATATACGTCGTTCAGAATAATAGAATTCTTGATAACGCAGTTATTTCCCACATATACTTTCTTAAACAGAACAGAATTCTCCACCTGCCGTTGATGATACAGCCGCTGGATACCAGGCTGTTCTTTACCAGACATCCCGGATTATATTTTGCCGGCGGAAGATCGTCGATCTTGGAGTTAATTCCCGGATACTGACGGAAGAAATAATCTCTCACTTCCGGTTTCAGGAAATCCATATTGGTCTTGTAGTAAGCCTCAACGGTAGAGATGTTGTTCCAGTAATCCTGGATCTTATATCCATAGATCCTCTTCAGATTCTTATAGCGGATCAGAATATCTTTTACAAAATCATGTCTTCCTTCCTGTGCGCAGCGCTCGATCATCTCGATCAGCTGGCGGCGCCGGATCACATAGATTCCTGTGGAGATCGTATGATAATCGGACAACATCGGTTTCTCTTCGAATTCTTCGATCCGGTAGTCTTCATTCATACGAAGCACACCAAATCTGGTCACATCCTCATTGGCATCCACATCCTTGCACACAATAGTCACATCGGCACGTTTTGCGATATGGTATTCCAGAACTTTGTTATAATCCAGTTTATATACACAATCACCGGATGCGATGACCACATAGGGTTCATGCTTCTCTTCAGAAAATCCAGGTTCTGATAAATCGCATCTGCGGTTCCCTGATACCAGAAGCTGTTATCCGGAGTGATCGTCGGTGTAAACACAAACAAACCTCCCTGCTTTCTTCCGAAATTCCACCATTTGGAAGAGCTCAGATGCTCATTCAACGATCTTGCGTTGTACTGTGTCAGGACTGCAACTTTCGCAATATGAGAATTGGTCATATTACTCAGTGCAAAGTCGATGCTCCGATAGCTTCCCGCTACCGGCATCGCTGCGATGGCACGTCTGTTGGACAGTTCTCTCATCCTGTTGTTATTACCGCCTGCCAGAATAATTCCTAATGCTCTCATATTACTCACCGTCCTTCTTTACAATTGCTCCGCCGCTTACAAGCTCTCCGTCCGGATAATCCTCCACAGTGGTCTCTCCGCTGATGGCTGTGTTCTTTCCAATCTTCACACCTGACGGAATAACAGAATTTTCTGCGATTGTAACAAGGCCAAATCCATAGACAGCCGGTTTCAGAACATTCGGAGCTTCCTCGCCCACACCTGTGACAACATTTTCTCCGATATCCACACTCTCTGCGATAATGGACTTGTCAATCTGGCTTCCGGCGCCGATGCGTGTATGTTTCATAATAATGGAATCCCGCACCACAGCTCCCTTTTCAATCGTTACATCCGCACCGATGACGCAATTATGCACTTCACCATAAATCTCCGCGCCTTCACCGATGATGCTTCTTTCAACAACGGATTCCCCGGATATGTACTGTGGACGGATGATATCACCTTTGGTATAGATTTTCCAGAATTCTTCATACAGGTTAAATTCCGGAATGATATCGATCAGTTCCATATTTGCTTCCCAATAAGACCCCAGTGTTCCTACGTCTTTCCAGTATCCGTTGAATTCATAGGCAAACAGTCTCTTTCCATTATCTCTGCAGTATGGCAGGATATGTTTACCGAAGTCACAGTTTGGCTGATCTTTCAGTGCCATCAGAGACTCTTTGAGTGTCTTCCAGGAGAAAATATAAATTCCCATAGATGCCAGATTACTTCTTGGATGTTCCGGTTTTTCTTCAAACTCGGTAATACGTCCCGCGCCGTCAGTGATCATAACACCGAAACGGCTTGCCTCTTCGATCGGCACCGGCATACAGGCAATGGTCACATCTGCCTTATTTGCCTTATGATAATCAAGCATCACTTCGTAATCCATCTTGTAAATATGGTCACCGGAGAGAATCAGAACGTAGTCCGGATTATAGGTCTCCATGTATGCCATATTCTGAAAAATTGCGTTTGCTGTTCCGGTATACCAGTCGCTGTTACCATTTTTTTCGTAGGGGGGAAGCACGGTAACACCGCCCACATTCCGGTCCAGATCCCACGGAATACCGATTCCGATATGGTATTCAGACGCAGCGGCTGATACTGGGTCAGAACACCCACGGTATCAATGCCTGAATTAATACAGTTACTCAACGGAAATCGATAATCCGATATTTTCCTCCAAATGCCACCGCCGGTTTGGCAACTTTCTCGGTAAGTACGCCGAGTCGGCTTCCCTGGCCTCCGGCCAACAGCATTGCAATCATTTCTTTCTTGATCATGCAATCACCTCTTGTCATATATAGTAAAAAGATTATATCACACTTATCAGATTTAGTGAACATTTTTTACATATTTTTATCAAATCTTTTCGTGTTTTTATGACATTTATACAACGTTTCTTCTCCCTTTCGTCATTTTCTTCTATATCTATTGGTTTTTTTTCTCATCCTTAAAAAAATCTTTCCATTTTCCCCTTTTCCGTCTATAATAAATGTTGTTACAAAATGTCTTTTGTACCCGACTGATGCCTGCAAATCGCCCGCTGAAAGCAGCTTTCGCAATCTTTCCGACCCCGGGAAGCCGGCATCATAAATATGATACAAACGTCTGTAAGAAAGGGAGAACTCCTATGTATACCATTGATTTTACAAAACCTGTTCACATACATTTTATCGGCATCGGCGGTATCAGCATGAGCGGCCTTGCGAGATTCTTTTAAAAGAGGGATTCACCGTATCCGGCTCTGATTCCAAAGAAAGTGCTCTGACGGATCATCTGACTTCAAACGGTGCACAGATTTTCTACGGACAGCGCGCATCCAATATTATTGACGGTATCGATCTGGTGGTTTACACTGCTGCGATCCATCCGGATAACCCGGAATATGCCTGCGCAAAAGAAAAAAATATTCCGATGATGACCCGTGCCGATCTGCTGGGACAGATCATGAAAAATTACCAGATCCCCATCGCAGTATCCGGAACCCACGGAAAAACCACAACAACTTCCATGGCTTCTCATATTCTGCTGGAAGGTGGTTTTGATCCGACAATCTCTGTCGGCGGTATCCTGCCGGCCATCGGCGGTAATCTGCGTCTGGGACATTCCGGTACTTTCATTACCGAGGCCTGTGAATATACCAACAGCTTTTTAAGCTTTTTCCCGAAAATCAGTATCATCCTGAACATGGATGCCGATCATCTGGATTTCTTTAAGGATATTGACGATATCCGCCATTCCTTCCGGCTGTTTGCAGAAAAACTTCCGGCTGACGGTACCCTGATCATCAACAGTGATACTCCTCATTATGAGGATATCATCAGGGATCTGCCATGCGAAGTCATCACTTACGGACTGGAACATGAAGCTGATTATACAGCAACCGATATTACATACGATACCTTCGGTCACCCGACCTTTACCTGTCTGCATCACGGTGAAACCACAGGAACCTTCTCCCTGAAGGTACCCGGTATCCACAACGTGTCCAACGCCCTTTCCGTGATCGCTCTGGGTGAAAAACTGGGTATGGACGATGCAACGATCCAGAAAGGTCTGATCAACTTCACCGGAACCGACCGCCGTTTCCAGTTCAAAGGAAACATCGGCGATATCACTGTGATCGATGACTATGCCCATCATCCGACAGAGATCAAAGCAACACTGACTCTGCCAAAAACTATCCACACAAAAAGACCTGGTGTATCTTCCAGCCACATACCTACACCCGTACCAAAGCTCTGCTCCCGGAATTCGCCGAAGCACTGACTCTGGCAGACCATGTAGTACTGGCAAACATCTACGCCGCAAGAGAAACCGACACCCTCGGCATCTCTTCCGCCGACCTTCAAAAAAGAATCCAGGAACTGGGAACTCCTTGTGAATACTTCCCAACCTTCGATGAAATCGAAAACTACCTTCTGGAAAACTGCCAGCCCGGTGACCTCCTGATCACCATGGCGCCGGCGATGTCTACCAGATCGGCGAAAAACTCCTGGGCAAATAAACACCAAGAAAACCTTCTTTTACCCCATACAAAAATGGCAACCGAACCTAACATGTCCGGTTGCCATTTTTATATGTAAAACCCCCTGATCCTTTCGCCTGCTCCGTACCCTGTACTTTTCTTAGACTTCCTCCTTCCATCCACAATCTACTTCACCCCTCCCCCACATGAAAACCAGGATCCGAAAGCAGTCCCTTTTCACCACCCTCCCCCACGCAAAAGCCAGAACCCGGAAGAGATCTGCGACACCACGGAGGCGGCAACACTTTGTTGCATTGCATCCGGAGGGAGCTGCCAGTGGCAGGTCCTGTAGGTGGGCGCTTAGGGCAAGCTTTGAGATCCGACGCTACGTAGGCTTTCGCGAGGGTCCGCTGACCCTCGTGAACTATAGCCGAAGTTAGCGGCTAGCTCAAAGTTGCCCTGCCCACGTTGCCGCCCCGTGGTGTTGCAGACCTCTTCCGGGTTCGTCCCCTTTTCGCCACCCCACCATTTTTTTCTCAACTTATCCACATTATCCACACATTTATCCCCACCCTCAGTTCCCATCTCTGTGGATTCCCCTGTGCATAACTCTGTTACATAATCTTACACTCTTCCCTCCGAATTTTCTCTGTTTTTCAAACAATTCCTCCATTTTTCCGGTTGCAAATAATCCCCGCACCTCATAATTTTCCACCACTTATCCACATCATCCACATGCTTATCCACCTTACTTACACACCAGCTAATCCCCCATCGCACCTTATTTCCCACCTCCTTCCCATAAAAAACCATGTTTGATTTCTTAAAGAATCATGCTATAATAAGCACGTAACCAGGACATATACCATCACTTTTCTATTACAGGAGAACTATGCAGTTATCTTTACATAATGGAAGCTCCAGCGGAGTTACCATTATTTCCAATATTTTCATAGATTATTATATGCCCCGCGCCAACGGGGAATTCGTTAAAATTTACCTTTATCTGCTCCGCAGTCTGCAAAGCGGCGACACCGCACTGGACCTGGCTGCTGTAGCGGATGTTTTTGACTGCACAGAATCAGATGTGCTTCGCACCCTTCGTTACTGGGAGAATCAAAAACTGGTCGTACTGGCAGGTACCGACACCCAGACTTCCATTGATTTTCTACAGCCCATGGTGCCGGATACGGTGCAAAACACACTGGCAGAACAGGCAATTACTCAGATTTCGCCTGCCACATCGACAAACACCGTCACATCCGGCTCACCGTCGACAGCCGGAGCATCTGTCACACCTGCCAGGAATGCCCCGCAGACAGGCACTCAGCCCTCTCAGACAACAGGGAATAAAAAAACAATGAGTGCTGACCGTTTGAAAGAGCTCCGCGAACAGGAAGACGTTCGCCAGATTCTCTTTCTGGCCGAAAGTTACCTTGGTACTACACTATCAAGAACAGTTACCGATGAACTTCTTTATATTTACGAGGAGCTTCATTTTTCTGTGGATCTGTTTGACTATCTGATCGAATACTGTGTTTCCAAGGGAAGCAAAGACATTCATTATATAAAGAAAGTAGCCTTCAGCTGGCACGAGGCAGGTATCGACACAGTTACCCGCGCCAAGCAGGAAACTACGACCTATCACAGAAACTATTTTTCAATTTTAAAAGCATTCGGAATCAGCAACCGTAATCCGATCCAGTCGGAAATCCACATGATCGACCACTGGATGAAAGATTACGGATTTACTATGGACATCCTCACGGAAGCCTGTTCCCGTACAGTAGCATCCACCGGGAAAGCCAATTTCCGCTATGCGGACAGGATTCTTTCCGGCTGGAAGGATAAAGGTGTCCGACACCTGACCGATATTCAGGCTCTGGATACTTTGCACAAACAGCTGCAAAGTGACCGTCAGGAACAAAAACAGCGGCAGGAACAGAAGGGAATCCGTCCATCGGGTTCCGGTAACAGATTCAATAATTTCCAGCAGCGAAATTATGATTACGATCAACTTGAAAATCAGCTTTTAAAATAATAAAGGAGAATTACCGTGGCACTACAAAACAGTCAGTACGATGCACTGATGCGCTATTATCAGCGATTGCAGTTTCGCAATAAACATGAACAAGATGCCCGTATCGCCGAAGCACAGGCCAGGATACCCCGGCTGGCACTGATCGATCAGGAGATTGCAGCGATCAGTGTGAAAAAAGCACGAATCTTACTCGGTGATAAAAACGCCACTGATTTTGACCTGAACGAACAGATTCAGGCTTTATCCAGAGAGCGAACCGATCTGTTAAAAGCCAATGGTTATCCGGAGGATTATCTGAAGATGCATTATACCTGTCCCCTGTGTCAGGACACCGGCTATGTGGACAACCGGAAGTGTATCTGCTTCAGGCGTGCGATCAGTGAACATCTGTATACCAGTCCAATATCCGGGAATTATTAAAAACAGCCAGCTTCGATGCATTTTCTCTGGATTATTATCCGGAAGATATGGTAAACGAAGCCACAGGACAGACCGCCCGGCAGAGTGCCGCAACCGCATTGCAGCGCTCAAAAGATTTCGTTCAGAACTTTGATCATTCTTTTGAAAATCTTTTCATTTACGGTGATACCGGTGTTGGGAAAACTTTTCTTACGTACTGCATCGCAAAAGAACTTTTGGATTCGATGCACAGCGTGATCTATTATTCTGCTTTCGATCTGTTCGATGCGTTCGCAAGAAACACCTTCTCGAACTCTGATACCACGGAAGGAGAAAATGACTATATTCTCAACTGTGATCTGCTTATCATCGATGATCTTGGAACAGAACTTACCAACAGCTTTGTTGCTTCTCAGTTCTTTTTATGTATCAATGAACGGATCCTCAGAAAGAAATCCACGGTGATTTCCACCAATCTGACACTGGGCAGTTTTATGGATACCTACTCCGAACGGGTATTTTCCAGAGTTTCCAGTAACTACACGATGATCAAACTCATCGGTAAAGATATAAGAATCCAGAAAAAAAATATTAGGAGGAAACTAACAATGTCACACAACAAAAATCACGATTCACAACAGCTTCCTGTAGGACGACTGGGGATCATTTCTCCTTACAGCTGCGCCGAACTCGGTACAAAGGTAGATAACTACCTGGTCAGCTGGAGAAAAAAACGCCACAATGAAGGTGTTTTATACGAAGGCTACGACAGAGATACTTACCTGATCGGGTCTGATCTTCCCCGTTTCGGTTCCGGAGAAGCAAAAGGTATCCTGAAAGAATCCGTACGTGGTGATGATATCTATATTCTGGTAGATGTCTGCAACTACAGTCTGACATATTCTCTGGCGGGACAGACCAACCATATGTCCCCGGATGATCATTATCAGAACCTGAAACGAATCATTGCTGCCATCGCCGGAAAAGCCAGACGAATCAACGTGATCATGCCATTTTTGTATGAGAGCCGCCAGCATAGACGTACCGGCAGAGAATCCCTCGACTGTGCACTGGCACTGCAGGAACTGATCCAGATGGGTGTGGAAAACATCATCACTTTCGATGCTCACGATCCGAGAATCCAGAATGCGATCCCACTGCATGGATTTGAAACTGTACAGTCCGCATACCAGTTTATCAAAAATCATCTTAAAGAAAGAAAAAGATCTGAAACTGGATAAAGAACATCTGATGGTCATCAGCCCGGATGAAGGCGGCATGAGCCGTGCCATCTATCTGGCAAACAACCTTGGCGTAGACATGGGTATGTTCTACAAACGCCGTGACTACTCTACTATTGTAGACGGAAGAAACCCTATCGTTGCTCATGAATTCCTGGGAGCTGATGTTCGTGGCAAAGATATGATCATCGTAGACGATATGATCTCCTCCGGTGACAGCATGCTCGAGGTAGCTCAGCTCCTCAAAGACCGGGGAGCCAACAAAATCTTCATGTGTTCCACCTTTGGTCTGTTCACCAACGGCATGACAAAGTTCGATGAAGCCTACGAAAAAGGGACCTTCGACCGCATCCTGACCACCAACCTGATCTACCAGACCCCGGAACTGCTGAGTAAACCTTACTATATCAACTGCGATATGAGCAAATACATCGCCCTGATCATCGACACCCTGAATCACGACGATTCCATCAGCAAACTCCTGAACCCGGTAGAACGCATCCAGAAAGTCCTGACCAAATACAGAAATAACGAGACGATCTGATAAATCAGGTAATGCCAGGCACACCGGCATTACCTGGATTTATGAAATATCCAACACAAAAGAGACATACTAACGAACCCTCACTCTACAGATTTCTTCGTTAATATGTCTCTTTTTCTTTTCATAACCTACCCAAAAAGGCGCGGGAAGGATCACTTCCCACAACCGTAATCCTTCCCGTGCCCTTTTCCCTAAACCTCCCTCGCAGCCACTCAATCCTCCCCCAGTTGACCACCCAGAAACGTGCTTCGGCTTTCTGCTCAGGCAACACTTTGCGGGCGGTTAGGGCAAGCTTTGAGATCCAGCACCTACGCAGACTTTCGCGAGGTCAACCGACCCTCGTGAACATAGTCGGAGTTGGTGATTAGCTCAAAGTTGCCTGCCCACGTTGCCGGAGCAGAAAGCCGAAGTACGTTTCGTCCGCGTCGTCAACCCCCTCTACCTCTCCATTCCTCTCAGCACCCGGATCTCCCGCGCATACCCCTCCAGTTCATTCGGTGTCTCCAGATAGATCGGAATCCCCTTCAGTTTCGGATGATTCACCATCCTCTCAAACGCTTCCAGCCCGATCGACCCTTCCCCGATCTTCTCATGCCGGTCCTTATGACTCGCAAACGGATTCTTACTGTCATTCATGTGAATCGCCTTCAGCCTCTCAACCCGATCACCCCGGTCAAACTCCTCCAGCAACCTCGATCCAACTGTCCCACCCAGATCATACCCCGCCGTCACTACAC
>ENA-OQAZ01001076-OQAZ01001076.1-human-gut-metagenome-genome-assembly--contig:-NODE-1076-length-13917-cov-1.685279_pt1 | contig 13917 bp, 21 predicted proteins | sample MGYA00242737_ERZ504531 | MGnify/ENA primary metagenome ERZ504531 (study PRJEB26092, sample SAMD00036244) | human gut metagenome | host: Homo sapiens | study: EMG produced TPA metagenomics assembly of...
AGCGGCTGATTATTGTAAGACAGCTGCATCAGGCTTTCCGAAAGATGTACGTTTTCGATGATCACATCTTCCGGCAGATGAAGATCCGTATGGGCAAAATTCCAGATTGCACGGATGCCGTGATCCACCAGAAAGTCTGCCATTTCCTTTGCATAACCGCTTCGGAAGTGTCAGGGCTGCGATCTGAATGTCATGCTCCTGTAAAAAAGCAGGAAGCTCGTCTGTCATACGGATCAGAATTCCTCTGACTGCAACGCCTTTCAGCTTTGGATTTACATCGAACAGCCCTTTGACAGAAAACCGTTTTTTTCAAATTTTACATAATTTGCAAGAGCCTGTCCGAGATTTCCGGCACCGATGATGATCATATTGTAATCCTGATCCAGGCCCAGGATCTTCCCGATCTCCGTATGTAAATGTTTTACATTATAACCATATCCCTGCTGGCCGAATCCACCGAAATTATTGAGATCCTGCCGGATCTGGGATGCTGTTACCTGCATGCGTTCGCTCAGCTCGCCGGATGAGATCCGCTCCGTACCGGATTCCAGCAGCTCACCGAGATAACGGTAATACCGTGGCAGTCTTTTGATGACTGCTCTTGAAATTTCTTTCTCTTCCACTTGCATACCTCCCTGTCAAATGCTGTTGTATAGTAACGTAAAAGACGGGCACACAAGATCCCTGCCATGTCCGCCGCAGGTTTTGTGTACCCTCTTTGATTTTTAGAGCTGTACGGTTACAAAAATATCATAGATTGATTTGATCGCACGCTCGAAATCCTGATTGCTCACACCGATGATGATGTTCATCTCACTGGAACCTGATCGATCATCTTAACATTGATACTTGCATGTGCCAGTGCGGAAAAAATACGTCCCGCTGTTCCACGCTGAGATTTCATGCCACGACCTACGACTGCGATCAGTGCCAGATCAGATTCCAGATTGACAGAATCCGGATTGACAGCACGGTGGATACCGGCCAGTACCTTCTGCTCGGTCTCTTCGAATTCGGACTGATGTACGAATACCGTCATGGTATCGATTCCGGAAGGCATATGCTCGATGGAGATACCATTGTCTTCGAATACGGTCAGGACTTTGCGGCAGAATCCGATTTCGGAGTTCATCATATCTTTTTCGATGTTGATGGCTGCAAATCCTTTCTTTCCGGCAATACCGGTGATCGTATAACGCGGTTTTCTGCAGGTACTTTCAACGATCAGCGTACCAGGATCCTGAGGACGGTTGGTATTGCGGATGTTGATCGGGATACCTTCCTGTCTTACCGGGAAGATGGCTTCTTCATGAAGCACGGTAGCACCCATGTATGCCAGCTCGCGAAGCTCTACATAAGTGATAGTATCGATCACTTTCGGATTTTGATGATACGTGGATCTGTGATCAGGAAACCGGATACATCGGTCCAGTTCTCATACAGATCAGCATGGACTGCTTTTGCGATCAGAGAACCTGTGATATCGGATCCACCTCTGGAGAAGGTTGTTACCTTTCCTTCTGCGGTTGCACCATAAAATCCAGGAATGACTGCATTGTCACATTCTGCCAGGCGTGCAGAAAGCTTTTCATTGGTTGTTTCTGCATCAAATGTGCCGTCTTCATGGAAAACGATCACTTCAGCTGCATCGATAAATTCATATCCCAGGTAATTTGCCATGATGATACCGTTTAAGTATTCTCCTCTGGAAGCAGCATAATTGGAACCTGCCAGTTTTTTAAAGTTTTCGGAGATCACTTCAAACTGATCGTCCAGAGACAGGGAAAGTCCGAGACCGTTTATGATCTCCATGTATCTTTCACGGATCGCAGCAATCGAAGCTGTGATGTCTTCTTTTTTCTCTGCTTTTGCGTAGCATGCATAAAGCATATCCGTTACCTTGATATCTCCATCAAACCGTTTGCCCGGAGCAGACGGAACAACATATTTTCTTCCTTTATCAGCACGGATGATATCTCCTACTTTTTTAAACTGTTCTGCACTTGCAAGAGAACTTCCACCAAATTTTACTACTTTTCTCATGCTTTTTATTCCTCCTAAATTCCGCATCTGTCTGTCACGCAAATATACGCTGTCTTTAATCATACCGCAAAATATGCGGTTCGTCCAGAGCATTTTTTTGAAATTGCTGGTGCAAAAAGCAGAAATATGCTATGATAATACGAGTCAGGGTCTTCGCAGACACAAATTATTTTTTGTAAAAATATATACACTTTGGAGGAAATTTTATGATTTTAGCCTGTCAGAATATCAATAAGGCATTTGGCACAAATGTGATCTTGAAAGATGCCTCATTTCATATAGAAGAAAAGAAAAAGCAGCCATTGTCGGCATCAACGGTGCCGGAAAATCTACACTGCTCAAGATCATCATGAAGCAGATCCCGGCAGATTCCGGAGAAGTGATCCTGGCAAAAGACCGCACGATCGGTTATCTTGCCCAGCACGAAGCGGTACCTTCCGGAAACACGATCTACGAAGAGCTTCTGGAGGTAAAGCAGGATATTTTTGAGCTGGAGCGTCATATCCGCACGCTGGAACTTCAGATGAAATCCCAGAGCGGCGGGGAGCTGGAACAGACGCTGGAGCTTTATAATCGTCTGAACACGGAATTTGAACAGAAAAACGGCTATGCTGCAAAAGTGAGATCGTCGGTGTGTTAAAAGGGCTTGGATTTACGGAAGATGAATTTTCCAAGCAGGTCGATACCCTCTCCGGCGGACAGAAAACAAGGGTTGCCCTTGGCAAGCTTCTGCTCGCAAAGCCGGATCTGATTCTGCTTGACGAGCCGACCAACCACCTCGATATGCAGTCGATCGCATGGCTGGAAATTTTCTGATTAATTACAGCGGTGCCGTGATCATCGTAGCCCATGACCGTTATTTCTTAAACCGTGTCGTAAGCAAGGTTATTGAAATCGACCATGCGAAGGCGACCACGTTTCTTGGCAATTATTCTGCTTATTCTGAGAAAAAAGCCCAGCTGCGTGATTCCCAGTTAAAAGCATGGATGAACCAGCAGCGTGAGATCAAACATCAGCAGGAAGTCATAGACAAACTGAAATCCTTTAACCGTGAAAAATCAATCAAACGTGCGGAAAGCCGTGAGAAAATGCTGGAGAAAATGGAAGTCCTGGATCGCCCGGATACGGAAGTGCAGGAATTAAAGCTTTCTCTGGAACCGAGATTTCCAAGTGGAAATGATGTGCTGCGTGTCGAAGGTCTTGCGAAATCATTTGGAGACCACACGCTCTTTACGGATCTGGATTTTGAGATCAAACGAGGCGAACGTGTGGCACTGATCGGCAATAATGGAACCGGAAAGACTACGATCTTAAAGATCATCAATGAGCTTTTGGCTGCAGATGCCGGAAGTTTTACGCTTGGAAGCAAGGTGTGTATCGGTTATTATGATCAGGAACATCATGTCCTTCATATGGAAAAGACGCTGTTTGAAGAGATTTCTGATGATTATCCGACACTGACTAACACGGAAATCCGTAATGTGCTGGCAGCCTTTTTTATTTACCGGAGATGATGTTTTCAAACGGATCTCTGATCTGAGCGGTGGCGAGCGGGGCCGCGTTTCTCTTGCCAAACTGATGTTGTCGGAAGCCAACTTCCTGATACTGGACGAGCCGACCAACCACCTTGATATTTTATCAAAAGAGATCCTGGAGCAGGCACTGAACCGCTATACCGGAACAGTTTTCTATGTATCGCATGACCGATACTTTATCAACCAGACGGCAACCAGGATCCTGGAGCTGACCGGAAATACGCTGGTCAATTATATCGGAAATTATGATTATTATCTGGAAAAGAAAGATGAGCTCACCAAAATCTATGTGCCGTCTGCCACAGAAGAAGAAACTGCTTCGCTTCCATCCTCTTCCGCGGAAACTGCCGGAAAACTGACCTGGCAGCAGCAGAAAGAAGAGCAGGCACGCATCCGCAAACGTCAGAATGAACTGAAGAAAACGGAAGACCGCATCCATGTGCTGGAAGTCCGTGATAAAGAGATCGATGAGCTGATGATGCAGGAAGAAGTGTTTACAAACGTGGCAAAATGCGTGGAATTAAATAAAGAAAAAACAGCGATCAATGAAGAACTGGAACAGCTCTACGAACGCTGGGAAGAACTGGCAGAATAAAACAAAAAGCATCGGAGAATGAAAGGTACTTTCTTCCCCGGTGCTTTTTTATAGAAATATAAAAATGCGTTATGTACTTTTTACACGTTCTTTTACAGATTCTTATCCAGCTCTTCACGTACTGCTTGATAAATCCTTCGCTGTTCAGAACGGTAGGATTTTCAATGCTGGTAATCAGTGCCAGGTCTTTTGTCATCTTTCCGCTTTCAATCGTGGTAAGGGTTGCTTTTTCCAGTTTGTCTGCAAATACGCCAAGCTGCGGAATCTTATCCAGCTCACCGCGTTTGCGGAGTGCCCCGGTCCATGCAAAGATCGTTGCCACGGAGTTCGTGGATGTTTCTTCGCCTTTCAGGTATTTATAATAGTGACGCTGAACCGTTCCGTGAGCTGCTTCATACTCGAAATTGCCGTCCGGTGATACCAGTACGGAAGTCATCATCGCCAGTGAACCAAAGGCAGAAGAAACCATGTCGCTCATAACATCACCGTCATAGTTTTTGCATGCCCAGATAAATCCGCCTTCTGCTTTCATGACACGGGCAACTGCGTCATCGATCAGAGTATAGAAATAAGTAATACCTGCCTCTGCAAAACGTTTCTTTATACTCTTCTTCGTAGGTTTCCTGGAAAATATCCTTGAAGGTGTGATCGTATTTTTTGGAAATCGTATCTTTGGTAGCAAACCAGAGGTCCTGTTTGGTATCCAGTGCATAGTTGAAGCAGCTCTTTGCAAAACTGCGGATGGATTTCTCTGTATTGTGCATGCCCTGCAGAATACCAGGACCATCAAATTCATGGATTAGTTCTCTTGTCTCGGTACCATCCTCTGCGGTAAAGACCAGTTCTGCTTTTCCGGCACAAGGTACTTTGATCTCAGAAGCTTTGTAAACATCACCATAAGCATGTCTTGCCAGTGTGATTGGCTTTTTCCAGTTGCGTACGCATGGTTCGATGCCCTTTACAACGATCGGTGTACGGAAAACCGTTCCGTCCATGATCGCACGGATCGTACCGTTCGGACTCTTCCACATTTCTTTCAGATTGTATTCCGTCATGCGGCTGCGTTTGGAGTGATCGTTGCACATTTTACAGCCACGCCGTATTTTTTGTTTGCCAGTGCACTGTCAATGGTAACCTGGTCGTTCGTCTCATTTCTGTGCTCCAGTCCCAAATCATAGTATTCGGTTTTCAGGTCGATATACGGGAGCAGAAGCTCATCCTTGATCATTTTCCAGAGGATACGGGTCATCTCGTCTCCGTCCATTTCAACCAGTGGTGTTGTCATTTTGATTTTGTCCATGATGTCCTCCTTTGACTTATCAGAAAGCTGATTTTATTCCTCATCGGAAGAAACGTCGCCTCCGGGCTGTTCTTCCAGAAGTTTTTCGATTTTGGTATAATGATGGTTTTTGATTGAATTTAATATATGTCTGGTTGCCAGGCGGTCTGCTTCATCGGCATTGTGGCTTTGATGGCTTCCATAACAGCCATATGTTCTTTTGTGGACTGTTCTGCCCTTGCTTCTTTTTTCAGGGCGTTTTTGCGCACCTGCTGTACATACTGATGGAAGATCTTCAGTTCATGTTCCAGAATCTTACTTTTGCATGCTTCGTAGAGCAGACTGTGAAAACGGCTGTCCAGTTTAAAGAGCTGATCGTAATGTCCCTGCTCTTCATGAAATGCAGTCAGCATCATGGTCTCTTCCATTTCTTCCAGTGTGGATTCATCGATCCGCTCTGCCGCCATCCTAGCACAAAGCCCCTCCAGCCTTGCACGGATCAGGTAAATATCCTGTACATCCTGTTCGGAGATTCCGTTGACGAAAGCACCGCGATTGGGGATGATCGTTACCAGACCTTCCAGTTCCAGCTGACGAAGTGCCTCTCTGACCGGTGTTCTGGAAACACCGATCTCTTTTCCGACTGCAGTTTCCCGCAGTTCATCGCCATGTTTATAATGACCGTTTAAAATGTTTTCACGAAGTTTTTGATAAACCAATTCATAACTGCTCAAAATACTCTACCTCTTATACTAACGCAATGGAAAGCTTTTTGCAACTTTCATCGATCACTTTTACCAGTTCGTTATCGGTGATCACGGTGACACGGCCCTCTTCGTACTGTTTGTCCACCCATTCTTTTACCATAGACACAAGAGGCATATCCTTTGTCAGTTTTTTCTCATCCGGCAGGCGGTAATAACTGTTGATCCAGTGTGCGATTCCGGCAAGCCCGGATGTATTGGATACAGCCACCATAGCCGGGCGGTTCAGGAATTTCTGAGTATTAAAAATGTTGTAAATCTCTTCGTTTTTCAGAAGTCCGTCCGCATGGATGCCGGCTCTTGTTACATTAAAGTTGCTTCCGACAAACGGTGTACGGGATGGAATATGATAACCGATCTCTTTTTCATAATAATCTGCCATCTCTGTGATGACGGTGGTGTCCATGCCGTCGAGGGTACCGCGAAGCTGTGCATATTCAAACACCATTGCCTCCAGCGGAGTATTTCCGGTACGTTCTCCGATACCGAACAGAGAACAGTTGACTCCGCTCGCACCGTAGAGCCATGCCGTTGTGGAATTGCTGACAGCCTTGTAAAAATCGTTGTGACCATGCCATTCGATCATTTCAGAAGGAACACCGGCATGGATCATCAGACCGTAAATGATACCCTGTACGGAACGCGGGATCACAGCACCGGCATAATTGACACCATAACCCATGGTATCGCAGCAGCGGACTTTGATCGGGATCTGATATTCTTTGGACAGTTTCATCAGCTCCAGACAGAACGGAATGACATAACCGTAGATATCTGCTCTTGTGATATCCTCCAGATGGCATCTCGGGCTGACACCGATCTCCAGACATTCACGGACAACACTCAGGTAATGCTCCATGGCTTCTTTTCGTGTCATTCTCATCTTATAAAAAATATGATAGTCAGAGCAGCTTACCAGAATACCGGTTTCTTTCAGTCCCATATCACGGACCAGTTCGAAATCCTTTTTGCTGGCACGGATCCAGCTTGTGATCTCAGGAAATTCATAACCCTGCTCCAGACATTTGTAAACAGCATCCCGGTCTTTTTTGCTGTACAGGAAAATTCGCACTGACGGATCTTTCCTTTCGGACCTCCAAGCCGATGCATATAATCATAGATACGTACGATCTGTTCGGTTGTGTACGGTGCACGTGACTGCTGTCCGTCGCGGAAGGTAGTATCTGTGATCCAGATCTCGTCCGGCATATGATGCGGAACGATACGGTCATTGAATGCGATCTTTGGAACTTCTTCGTATGGGAACAGATTGTGGAACACATTCGGTGTCTTGACATCAACCAGCGGGTACATATGCTCCTCAAGCTGTAACAGGTTTGTGTGCGAATCAAATTTTACTTTTCTGTTTTCCATTTATATTACCTTCCTTGACTTGTAGATTCGGCGTTTTGCCTTTTGCATAATTGTATACAATTATACCATTTATGTCAAGAGTAAATTTACATCAATCATGCCCCATCCCTGCTGATATTTCGGCAGATTCAGATTTCGGCACAATTTTTAAGACGCATTTTCACTTCCACGTTTGTAAGATGTGGTTCTTTTTCCAGAAGCAGGGCGATCGCACCGGAGACAACGGGTGCTGCCATGGAGGTACCGCTTTTGATACAGTATTTTCTGCCGTCCAGATACCAGGTGCTGCTGCAGGATCGGATGTTTGATCCGGGAGCCGTGATCTCCGGTTTGCAGATACATTCCTGTGTCGGTCCTCTCCCGGAATAGCAGCCGCCCGGAAAAATGCAGTCATCAAAGGCTCCGACTGTGATCACTTTCTTGTTGGTTCCTGGAACTGTTACACTGCCGGCGTGTGGCCCCATATTACCGGCAGCAACCACCACCACAAGTCCGGCATCCCAGGCATGTTCCATACATTCTGCCAGTACGGCATTCTTTTCCTCCAGGCTGTTCACCGCACCGACGGAAACATTTAAAATTTTTATATGATAGCGGTTTTTGTTTTTCAAAATCCAGGACACGCTGGATAACACCTGTTCCCGCATGCCGTTCCCATGGTAGTCAAGTACCTTTGCACTTACAATCCCGGCTCCCGGTGCCATTCCGGCATACTGGCCTCTGGAAAGCTGTCCGCTCCCGCAGCAGATCCCTGCTACATGTGTGCCGTGCCCACTGTCGTCGTACGGATATTTTTTCCCGTTCTGAAAATCACGGAAAGCAAGGATCCTGCCCTGCAGATCCGGATGCATGCTAATACCGGTATCTAAAAAGCTACCGTAACGCCTTTTCCTGTGAGATGTCTTTGATATGCAGATGTGGCATTGGTTTTTCGTCTGACCTGATCCATAAGTGTCCACCGTTTTTTCATTACTATACTATATGTTGCTTTTCACTCATAAGATAATGGAAATGACGATGGAAAGAGGAATCTTTATGCCTGTTTCTACTACAGAAAAGATTCTGTCGGAGGATTATTTTGATCTGATTGTCCCCATTACCGGTTCCGATACTGATTTTGAAGAGACATTTTTCCGATTCGGGGCACAGGCGGCTGTTCCAGGATACGGTATCATTCACATTAACCGGCAGTTTCTTCCGGATAATATTCTGAATGTGATCGGATATTCCAATATTCCCAAACTTTATACCTGATGGATACTTCTGCACTGGAAAGTTCCGGAATCCTAAAAGTGCAGACACAGCCGCTTCTTGGCTATCAGGGGGAAGGGGTTCTGATTGGTTTTCTGGATACGGGAATCGATTTTACGCATCCGGCATTTCGTACATCTGACGGAAGAAGCAGGATTTATCGCCTGTGGGATCAGACAATCCAAAGTGGAACAGCTCCGGATGGATTTTTCTACGGATCGGAGTATACAAACGAAAATCTGAATGCTGCGTTAAATCTGGAGGATCCGCTGGAAACTGTGCCAAGTGTGGATGAAAATGGTCATGGGAGCTTTCTTGCCAGTGTAGCAGCCGGAACAGCCCTTCCTTTGCAGGATTTTTCCGGTGCGGCACCCAAATCTGAAATTGTGGCAGTAAAACTGAAACCTGCCAAAGAGAATCTGCGGGATTTTTTCCTGATCCGTGAGTCAGCCGTCGCCTATCAGGAAACGGACATCATGCTGGCACTTCGCTATCTGCTTCAGTGTGCAAGGCAAGCTCAGAAACCACTTGTGATCTGTTTTGGGCTTGGAACCAATCAGGGAGACCACTCCGGGTATATGCCGCTTGCAGAGGCTCTTGATACCATAAGCCGCATGAATACTGTCTATGTCGTTTCTGCCGCCGGGAATGAGGCCGGGAGGGGACATCATTTTTACGGAAAAATGGAAAATACTTCCGATTATCAGAATGTCGAGGTACTTGTCCCGGAAAATGAGGGAGGATTTACCATGGAACTTTGGCTTCGCCGCCGGATCTGTTTGCAGTCGGCATGATCTCACCGCTTGGAGAGACGATCCCGCCCGATCCCACCAAGAGCCGGCTCTGTCACCAGCATTTCCTTTCTGCTGGAACAGACGGTGATCGAGGTCTCCTATGAGCCGGTGGAGATCGCATCCGGAGGTCAGCTTGTCTTTCTGAGAGTGCAGAATCCAACACCCGGCATCTGGGGATTTCAGATCTATCCAAGGCAGATTTCTTCTGGTATTTTCCATATCTGGCTTCCGATTTCGGGATTTGCATGGAAAATACCCGCTTTTGAATTCCAATCCGGATACAACGATTGTCTGCCCGTCAAATGCAGAAGGAGTTATCACCTGTGCTGCTTATAACCATGCGACCGGAGGATTGTTCATCCAGTCCAGCCGCGGTTATACAAGAACCGGAAACATCAAACCGGATATCGCATCACCTGGCGTGGAGGTATACGGGGCACGCTCGTCTGCTTCGAAATTTGCAAAGCCGGGATTTGGCAGAGAGAGTGGAACCAGTATCTCTGCGGCACTGACAGCCGGGGCGACGGCACTTTTTGTCAACTGGGGACTGCAAAGTGATCCGCCCCGTTATTTTACAAATCGTGAGATCAAAAGCCTTTTGATCCGCGGTGCTACAAGAAGCAGCAATCTTCTTTATCCAAACCGCGAATGGGGCTATGGTACGTTAAATCTCTATCAGATTTTTCAGGTGCTTCTGTAACCACTTTTGTTTTACAACATATTATGAAGTGTAGATCAATTCCGGAGGAATGAAAACATGAGTGATGTAGCAGCTACAAACTGTGGATGCGGATGCGAAAACAATGGATGTGGAAACACAAACAACAATAATGGATGCAATTCCATTCTCTGGATCATCCTTCTGCTTTGCTGCTGTGGCAATGGAAATGGAATCGCTGTGGAAACGGTCTTGGCGGCGACAACTGCCTGTATCCTGATCGTACTGCTTCTCCTGTGCGGCTGTGGAAATGGAATCGGCTGCGGCAACGGATGCGGATGCTCCCTCTGCTAAAGATATTCCCCCGCCTGTTGGCGGGGGCTTTTTAATGTTCTTTTTTGGAGGATGTGCTGTCTTTTGCCTGGAATTCTTTTTTCTTCTTTTGCTCTTCTTTTTTTCTCATACATTCGTCATCTATCTCATAGAACGCATTTCCTTCTCTTACAATTTTCTGTCTCATCTCCTGGCCTTTCTTTTTTGGATACATTCTATTTTATGATACTGGAGGAAAAAGGTCAAAATCCACACGTGCCTGCATATAAGAGGATGCACGATCTGGCAAAGATGCTATACAGGATTCATATTCCGAGGATTTTGGCATATCTTACAGAGAGAGAAATTTTGGCAGGTGACAGGATGATGGAAGAACAGCAGGAAGAATCTTACCCGCTCACACCGATTGATAAGATTGCAAATGGAAATTCTCTTTTGATTCTGAAAGCATTGCTGCCCTATTTGCCGTCCCAAAAACAGGCAGGGGCTGCTTTTCTGGTTAAATGGATGGAAATCCAGAATATCCGGAATTATTACCATACGCATCCTGCCGCTGATCTTACGGCAATGGCACTTCCTTCTCATTCCGTAACCGATCTGTTTCAGAGCATTGCACCTTTTTGCCGGAGAGGACAGAGGGAAATGATGGAACAGTTTCAGAGCATGATGGAGATGATGAAGTTACTGGAAACGATGCAGGATTTTTCGGGAGGGGAAAATAACGATGAGCAATCAGAATCCGGGTTCAGAAAATCTACAGAATGGATCACTGAACCAGAACAAAACCTCATGGATGAATGACAGCAGGCTTTCCGGCATTGATCCGGCAAAGCTACAGATGCTCTTTTCTATGAGCGGCCAGGGGGCATCGAAAAGTCAGAATGAACTGATGCCGTTTCTTATGGCTGTCGCCGCACGTTCCAGGCAAAACGGTATGACCTTTACACCGGAAGAAACCAATCTGATCATAGAAGTTATGAAACAGGGAAAATCAAAAGAAGAAATAGCCAGGATTGAAAAAATCCGCATGATGATGCGTCTGATCAAATAACAGAAGCATAAAAAAGCTTCCAGACGGATTTCTCCGAAATGGAAGCTTTTGTTTCATTTTTCAGCGGTTTCTTTTTCCAGGATACAGCTGCGAAGTAAGGTCAGGGCATTGACCGTAGAAAGCTCACGGATCTTCTGACGGTTTCCTTTGAAATGAAATTCCCTGATGCGAAGTTCATTCTGATATGCACATGCGATATAGACAAGCCCGACCGGCGTCGTTTCTGTCCCTCCGTCCGGACCCGCAAGTCCGGTGATGGAAACGCAGATATCGGAACCAGTGATAAATGCCCCATTTTTGGCCATTTCTTTGGCTGTCTTTTCACTGACCGCCCCATATGTTTTCAGCGTGTTCTTTTTTACATCGAGCAATTTCCGCTTTGCACGGTTGGAATAGGCAACAAATCCCTGCTTGAACACTTCTGAAACACCGGGAACATTGGTCAGTCTTGCTGAGAGCATACCACCTGTACAGGATTCGGCTGTCGTAAGTGTCAGATTTTTCTCTTTTAAAAGTGCCACAATGCTCTCTTCCAGTGTCGTTGCCTCATTCGTCGCATAAATATGACTGCCGAAGCGTTTTTTCAATTCTTTGAGCATCGGTTTTACCAGCTTTCTGGCTTCTTTTTCATCCGAGGCTCTGGCAGTCACACGCAGATGGACTTCGCCTGTTTTGGCGTAAGTGGCAATCGTTGGATTTTCCTGTGCCTCGATCAGATCGAGAATCTCTGTCTCTACCAGGCTCTCTCCCACACCGCACAATTTCACCATGACGGAATAAATAGTTTCCGGCTGCAGTCTGTTCAGATAAGGAAAAATATCCTGATGAAACATCGGGATCAGCTCATTTGGCGGACCTGGGAGCAGGATCATGGACTTTCCATCTTTTTCCATGATAATGCCGGGTGCGGTTCCGTTGTGGTTGTCGATGACGATGCATCCTTCCGGAACCAGAGCCTGTTTCCAGTTGTTGTCTGTGATAATTTTAAACGGACTGTTTTTAAAATATTCTTCGATGCGTTCTTTGCTGTGTGCATCTTCTACCAGTGGAAACCCCATCACAGCAGCAGCCGTCTCTTTGGTCAGATCGTCCCTGTGTCGGACCAAGTCCGCCGCAGAGGATCACGATATCAGAACGGTCAAGTGCCGTCCGGATCGTTTCTTTTAATCGCTCTTCATTATCTCCCGACCACAGACTGATGATACATGGATAATCCAAGCATGGCACACTGTCTGGCCAGAAAAGCAGCGTTTGTATTGACAATGTTTCCAAGCAGCAGTTCTGTTCCAACACATACCAGTTCTACAACCATGTTGTAAACCTCCTAACGTATTTTTAATTCTGCATTTTCAGAACCTGTTTGTTTTTGGCGATATAATCCACAAGTGATACTACGGTAAGGACCAGTGCAAGATAGATCATCACCTGACCGATCATATCAAAAACACCGCCAAAGTCTGCAACCAGAAGAATGATCATGATCATTTGAGAGATTGTTTTTGCTTTGCCCCACCAGCTTGCGGCAATTACAATGCCATTATCCGCAGCGATCAGACGGAATCCGCTGATGATAAATTCGCGGCTGATGATAATGATCACGATCCAGCTTGGAAGGCGATCCAAATCCATAAGGCAGATCATTGCAGCACATACCAGCAGTTTATCTGCGAGAGGATCCATAAATTTTCCGAAATTTGTGACCTGATTGTTCTTTCTTGCAAGATAACCGTCCAGAGTATCGGTCAGGCTCGCTGCAATAAAAATACCGAGTGCAATATACTTATCCACACTTGTGATATCGCCGAGCATAAACAGTACAAAAAACGGAATCATAATGACGCGAAGAACCGTTAACGTATTTGGCACATTCATTTTGTTTTCTCCTGTCTTTGAAATATAGTGAATGATGCGGCTGACATCATTCTGTGAGCCATAGGTGGCACTTTTGCAAATCCCATAAACACAGGTGCGTATACAGACATCTGTTTTGCACCTGTTTCTCCCTTGACCCATTCCAAACAATTATACGGCAAGAAAATCTATTTGTCCACTGTTCTGCTTCTTTTTTGCCAAAACCATGAAATGGTGTAAGGAATACATTGCTTTTCATCAGAAATTATAGTAAAATATTTTGGATGTTGGGGTCAAAAGATGCCATACGAATTGTTCCGTACTTCGTACTTCCACAATTCTACCCAATATTCGCATATCTGAAGCTTACGCTCCACTTTTATGCTCAT
>ENA-OQAZ01001077-OQAZ01001077.1-human-gut-metagenome-genome-assembly--contig:-NODE-1077-length-13905-cov-2.859341_pt1 | contig 13905 bp, 14 predicted proteins | sample MGYA00242737_ERZ504531 | MGnify/ENA primary metagenome ERZ504531 (study PRJEB26092, sample SAMD00036244) | human gut metagenome | host: Homo sapiens | study: EMG produced TPA metagenomics assembly of...
ATTTAAAAGGACGGTAAGCCTCTCTATAGTGTAGATGTGGACTACAAGAGCGTAGAGGAATACACACAGGAACTGGTTGCGCTAGCCAGAGAAGATGAACGGTTAGGTCAATTCTCGGAGGGATAAATATGGAATCACGGTTTAATCAACAGAAAGCAAATCTCGCTCCTATCTGCGTAACCGGGGAGCGGAGATTGATGTGAAACGGAAGACGATCAGGATTGAAATCGATTCATTAAACCAGAAAGAACTTGGCAAACTGGAGGAATTGAAGAGGTGGGGATACCAGGTGAATGAAGATGCTCCCCCCGAGTCTCCATCTTGCAATATTGAGTTTGAAATGATTCATTTATATCGTTTGCGGACGAAATTATGTCGATGTATTACTAGCTGACGAAAAGCGAAAGCATAGTGTAAATAATAAGAGATAACAATGAAGATAGTAAAAAGATTAGGCTCCATTTTTCGCAAAGAACTGTTCTTTTTCTGTCACTTCTAGCACTTTCCCCTGATCCATGAAGATCACCTGATCGGCAATTCGCTTTGCCTGAGCCAGATTATGTGTGACGATGACGAAAGTATACTGGTCTTTTAACTCCAAAAGCGTTTCTTCGATTGCAATTGTATTCTTCATATCCAGTGCGGAGCACGGCTCGTCAAGGAGCAGGATCTCCGGACCGGCACAGAGGCTTCGTGCGATAGCAAGACGCTGCTTCTGACCGCCGGATAATTTGAGGGCGGATTTTTTCAGTTGATCTTTGACCTCATCGTAGAGTTTTGCTTTCTGCAGAGACTCTGTAATTTTCTCAGCAATCTCTTTCTTATTACGGACACCGTGGTATTTCAGTACATAAGACAGATTCTTTTCGATACTGTGCGGGAAAGCGATCGGCTGTTGGAAAACCATGCCAACACGCCTTCTGAGTTTTTCTTTCGGAAGAGATTTGATATCGGTTCCTTCTAAAGTAATTGTTCCTGAGAGATAGCCGCCTTCTTCTTCTACCATCCGGTTCAGGGTTTTCAGAAAAGTTGTTTTTCCGCAGCCGGACTGACCAACGATGGCTGTAATCTGTCCTTTCGGGATCGTCAGGCTGATTCCGTGAAGAATTTCGTGTTTTCCAAATCCACATTTTAGATTTTCTATATTCAGCATATCAGTTGTCCTTTCGTAGATAGGTGATAAATTTACATATTAACTGGATGATGAGCAGGAAGAGCATCAGTACAAATGCGGTTCCATAAGCATAATCCAAAGAAAATCCGTTGTTCACAAGGATATACAGGTGATATGGAAGTGACATGAACGGATCGGAGAGAGAATGCGGAACATCTGCCTGCATGACAGCTCCGGTGTATAAAATCGGTGCAACGGCACCCATGCCGTATGCCATTCCAAGCGCAACGGTTCCGAGAAGCTCTACAGAGCAGACCGGAAGGATCAGTTTCCGGAGGCATACTCACGGGAAAGTCCGAGACTTAGGGAGTTCTTCATATATTCACGCCCCTTCTCTTCCAGAATCTTTTCTGCTCGGATTGCAACAAAAGGAATGATCATTGCTGCAACACACAGTGCCGAACACAGAAGGCTGCGGTTAAGTCCAAAACGGTAGATCAGAAGCGTATATCCAACCAGCCCGAACAGGATCGAAGGGATTCCGGAAAGCCCGGTGATCGCCATATTTACAAGGACGGAAAATCGTTTTCCGGTGCTGTAAAATACAAGATAAATGGCAGCGCCGATACCAAGGACACCGCCGATCAGTGCGGAAAGTGCGCCAAGATAAATGGAACCCATCAGTGCCGGATAGATACCGCCTGCAGTTCCAAGTGGAACACCAGCAGGCTTGTCCAGAAGGAAGGACAGGCTAAATACTTTTTTCCCTTTCCAGAAGACATAAAGGAAAAGGAAGAGTGTAACAACGATCACGCAAAGTCCGAGTATACTGAGAATCAGGCGTGTGAAAAATTTCTGCAGTTTAGTTCTCATGGGTGGCAAGCCTCCTTTTCAAAAGATAGCTGATACCGAGTACGATGAAAAGAATCACAAGCAGCACAGCATTTGCAACGTAAAGTACGGAGAGGTGAAGGCTTCCGTATTCAATACTTCCCATTTCCAGTGCGGTGAGGGCAGGAAGTGTCTGACCACGTCCAAGGAGTTTGGGATAAATCGGGGAATTACCGATTACCATCATGACGGCCATTGTCTCGCCAAGTGCGCGGCCGAATGCCATCATGGCACCTGCAATGATTCCCGGCCGGATTGCCGGAAGAATAAAATGCAGCAGGGTAAATTCTCTGGAGAATCCAAGTGTGATCGCACTGAACTCGTAAGTCTTTCGTGCAGTCTGTAAAGATTCATGACAGGTGGAAATAACGAATGGTAAAAGCATGATCCCCAGCACGATCCCGCTGCCAGGATACATTGACCGGCTGCCATATGGAGGTGGGTGGCAAAGGCTTTTACAAGAACCGTAAGTCCGATAAATCCGAAGATGACGGACGGGATTCCTGCAACTAGATCGATGAACGCAAGGAATATGGATGCCACCTTTTTCGGAAGGTAATAGTCCAGAAAGCAGGCACAGGCAACGCCGAAGATGAGTGCGAGGACAACTGCGATCGCTGAGACATAAAGGGTACCGGCAATCGCAGGTAAAAGTCCGTACTGCGGTTTCTGACTGACAGGGCGCCATTCAGTGGTAGGCAGGAACATTTTGATTCCAAGTTGTGAAATGGTAGGAATACTTTCCTTCACAATATGGATCATCATGACTGCCATCAGTGCCGTTACGAGAAAGGCAGCCAGATAAATGATTCCTTTGCTGAATTTATCTGAAAGTTTCTTAAACATAGTAAATCCTTTCTAGGTATGATGCAGGACAGACAGCGCTGTCCGGATACAAATCAAAATTGACCCCTGGGATTAACCAGCGACATATAGCAAGAAAAAGGGGTGTGTCTTTGCACACCCCTTCAATATCGGAAGATTATTTCATAGGAATGAATCCCATATCTTCTACAGTTTTCTGTCCTTCATCACCAAGAACGTAATCAAGGAAAGCCTGCTGTACATCTGTCGGATCACCAGAACCTACAAGAAGAAGTGGTCTCTGGATGATGTAAGATCCATCAAGAATGTTTTCTTTTGTTGCAGCAACACCGTTTACTTTCAGTGGAGTTACTTTTCCTTCATTCTGGTTAGCAACACCAAATGAAGCATATCCGATTGCGTACTGGTTATCAATGATATCCTGAACAAGTTCACCCATAGAAGAAGCCTGGATCGCATCCGCTTTTACTTCTGTGTCACCCATGATATTCTTCTGGAATACTTCGTGAGCTCCACCGTTGATATCACGTGTAATAACAACAACTTCTTCGTCAGGAAGAGATGAGTCAAGATCTTTCCATGTAGCATATTCGCCGGAGAAAAGTCCTACGATCTGTTCCGTTGTAAGGTTATCAAGAACATCATTTACTGGATTAGCCGGGTTTACTGCGATCGTCAGAGCATCGATACCAACCTGGTATTCTTTTTCATCTTTGATTGCTTCTTTTTCTTCATCCTTTACGCTTCTTGCAACCATACCAAATGTTGCAGTTCCATCGATAACGGCTTTGGTTCCCTGTCCGGATCCGCCTGCTGAAACGTAGATTGCGATATCTTCTTTTGGAAGAGATGAATCATATGCATCCCATGTTCCATAAGTATCAAAGAAAGTAGTAGCCATAGAAGTGATAACCGGTGCTAAAGTAGAAGATCCGTTAAATAAGATCTGGTTACTTTCTGTATCGGCAGAAGCTTCTGTCTTTGCACCCTCTTCTTTTTTGCTGTCAGCAGAATCTGACTTGCTGCTTCCGCATCCTACTGCCATAGATGATACCATAGCAAGTGTAAGAGCGATTGATAAAAATCTCTTTTTCATTGTATGTATTCCTCCCTGAATAAAATTTACATATCTAAAATATAAATTTAACATTCTTTTAATAAAATGTATGTTGCATGGACAACATTTCTTATAGATAATTTACATGAATGATATAGAATATATCTATGCACTAAATATCTATGGAAGGAATGGGAAAGCCATGCTATACTGTACATGCGAATATGTGTTTGGTTTTTATTCTACGGGAACTTCCTGTGAAATAAAAGGTATTGCGTGCCATAGGTGTACATTTTTTAAATTATGGAGGAATTCATGACGGAAGAAATTAAAAAGCTGATCATTTATACAAGAAAAATGAAGAAAAGGGAGCCGTTGTACCGGAACTACCCGGAGGAGTTCCGGGAAGAAATCCGGGGATATCTGGAAAGCAACCATATTTCCAGACTCTATGCACATCAGGTTGAGATGTTTGAGAAGGTCAGAGCCGGGGAAAATGTGGTTATTACGACTTCGACGGCAAGTGGAAAGACGCTTGCCTTTCTGCTCCCGGTATTGCAGGAAATTCTGGAAGACCCGCTGACACGTGCGATTTTTATTTACCCGACCAAGGCACTGGCAAGTGACCAGTACCGCGCGATGCAGTCGATTTTGAAATTTTTCGGAGAGGGAAGAGTTTCAGCAGGCGTATACGATGGAGATACCAAACCTGCCGAGCGGACAAGGATCCGCAAGAGTGCAAATATTATCCTGACCAATCCGGAGATGCTGAACTCGGCATTCCTTCCGAATCACAGCAATTACGGGTTTGACGCGATTTTTGCAAATTTACGATATGTAGTGATTGATGAGCTTCATTCTTATCGCGGTGCTTTTGGAGCACATCTGGCAAATATTTTCCGGAGAATGCACCGGATTTGCCGGTATTACCATTCGAATCCGCATTTTCTGTGCAGCTCCGCGACGATCGCCAATCCGGTAGAGCTTGCCGAAAAGATCTGTGGAAGCGGATTTACGCTGATTGACCGGGATGGATCGCCGCACCGGAGAAAGAATACTGTATTATCCAGCCGCCGGAGATCAAGGGGAATAATGACAAAGTATACGGAAGGATTGCGGCGTCAACCGTGGCAGCCGGACTGATACCGGAGCTGGTGGAAGAGGATCATCATTTTATCACCTTTGGACGATCCAGAAGAAATGTAGAAGTTATTCTAAAAGAAGCAAAGGATAAATTAGATGCTGCCGGATTTCTTGGAATGGCGCGGGTGGACGGCAAGAATCCGGCAGATCTGATCGCAGGATACCGTGGCGGTTATACCCCGCTGGAGCGAAAAGAGATTGAGCGGAAGATGACGGAGGGAGAACTGACCGGGCTGGTATCGACGAATGCACTGGAGCTTGGGATCGACATCGGAAAGCTGGATGCAACTGTGATCGTCGGTTATCCGGGGACAAGGGCGTCCTTCTGGCAACAGAGTGGACGTGCCGGACGAAGTGGCAGTGCCTGTGTAAATTATCTGATCCTGGAAAATGAACCGTTTGACCAGTACAATTGCCATCGATCCGGAATGGCTGTTCTCAAGAGAAAGTGAAAATGCGATCGTGGATCCGGACAATCTTCTGATCGAGCTTGCACATCTGCGCGCAGCGGCTGCTGAGATGCCACTTTCAGTGGATGATATTGCGCTTTTTCCGGATCTTGGAGAAATGATCCCGGTGCTTTTAAACGCCGGAGAAGTAAAAAGCCTCGCCGGAAGATTTGCCTGGGCGGGGCCTGCATTTCCGGCAGGGGATTACAGCCTGCGTAATATGGACAAGACCAGGTTCAAGCTGCTCGCGCAAGAGGACGGACATGAGATCACGGAGATGGACGAATCCCAGGCATACCATGAGATCCATCCGGGTGCTGTATATATGCATGATGGTGCATCCTATGAGATCACGAAGATGGATCTGGTCAGCCGGACAGCTTACGCCATTCCGTTTACAGGGGATTATTATACGGTACCGGCAGGACAGGAAGAGACGCGTATCCTGCATGTATTTCAGGAGGATGCGTATCAGAGGACGGAAATCTGTTTTGGAGATATCAATGTAAACGAAATCATTGCTATGTACAAGAAACTGCAGTTCCATAACCATCAGAATCTGGCTATGTGACGCTGACACAGCCGCTTCAGAAGGATTATGGAACGGAAAGCACCTGGCTTACGATGCCGGAGAATGTTGTCAGAGTCTACCGGAGTCTTCTTTTGCCAAATCGGATGGGAGAGCTGGTGCTGAACAATCATTTTGATGGAATGCAGTAGCGATCAAGAATGCGGTAATGATGGTGACGATGACGGAACGGGATGATATCGATGTGACCATGTCCAACAATGCGACCATTCCGGATGAGTTCCGGGAGGAAAAGGTGTCCCTCTTCATTTATGACAAATATGAGGGCGGACTTGGTTATTCGGAGAAGATCTATGATCTGATTCCGGAAATTCTGGAAAGTGCGATTAAAATGGTCAGCGGCTGTCCGTGTGAGGATGGCTGTCCGGCATGCGTAGGTGACTACAATCTGGATAAGAAGACGGTTCTGTGGGGACTTGATAATCTTCTGGAAGAGAGCGAACCGCCGGTTATCTGAAGAAAAATATCAAAGAGCCACAGCCTGTGATCCGGAAAGAATTTTCTTTCTTCAATCTGCCGGATGAGTGGGAGAAGGTCTGTTATGCCGTGGTCAAAAATGGCGAGGCAGGCGGGCAGTTCCTGAAGACCATTAAAAAAGTCAGTACAGAAGGACACAAGCTGATCCTGACGATGGAAAATGAATTTTATGCAAAATGGCTGATGGAGCAGGATAACCTCCAAAGTCTGACCAATACCTTGCGGTATCATGTGATCTGTCCGGCGGATATGCAGATCCGGGTACGGTATGAAGCGAAAATGGATGAGCAGGAGAAAAAAGAACGACAGAAGAAGAGAGACCGTTTGCAAAGGCGATATGATGAACAGCTTGGAAATGAATAATATAGAAGAAATAAAAACTTTAAATCCTTACCAGCAGGAGGCGGTGCTGGATGAAAGCCCGGCATGTCTGGTAAATGCAAATGTAGGGAGCGGAAAGACAACAGTGCTGATCGAGAAAGTGCGGCATCTGCATGAGAAAAAGCAGGTTTCGTATGAGAAAATGGCAGTGCTTACCTTTACCAACAAGGCGGCAGATGAGATCGCAGAACGTCTATCCAGAAAAGAAGCAGAGCTTACGGAAGAAGAACTGTGGGGATTTGGAACCTTTCACAGTGTTGCCTTAAGGATTCTGCGAAGATTTCTTCCGGAAAAGGCAGAAGACGGAACAAAATTGGAAGAATGGAACCGGGAATTTACCGTTATCACACCGGAAGATGAAATGGAAATGGTGCTTGCCATCGCAAAAGAAGGCGGTTATAAGATCAAATACCAGAACCGTCTGAAAAAGCGGATGGAAGAGGATTACGTGGCATATCGGAAAGGAAGAACACAGGGAAAATACAAAGACGATCTGTTTCAAATCTTTCCGCTTCTTGAGAAGGCAAAAAGACAGCAGAATAAAATGTCCTTTGCAGATCTTCTGGAAGAAGGAACGCAGGTGGCAAAAGAGCAGGAAGAGGTGCTGGATCTTAAGTGGATCATTGTCGATGAGGTACAGGACAGTGACGAAAAACAGCTGGAATTTCTGGAGGCGTTAAAAGGCACACGGACTCACTTTTTTGCGGTGGGGGATCCGAATCAGGTGATCTACAGCTGGAGAGGAACCGGACCGAATATGTTCTTCCTGATCAAGCACAGATTTGGCGCAAAAGAACTGACTCTGCCGATTAACTACCGGTCCGATGAAGTGATCCTGGAAGCGGCGAACCGTTTTCTTCAGTTTGGAGGAAAGATTGAGGGAAGTGGCGAAAGAGGGGAGAAGATTCTGGTAAGGAATCATTATGATCCATTTATCGAGGCAGAGTATCTGACAGAGCGGATCCGTGAGCTTCATGAGCAGGGACTTCCTTACCGGGAGATTGCGGTTTTCTACCGGGTGCAGAAGCAGGCAGAGATTCTGGAAAAAGTATTTGAAAGAGCAGAACTTCCTTATGTTCTTCCGGCAAAACAGAAAGAGGATGAGGATCCGGTTCCGGAAAGACCTTATATGATCCGGGAGTATGTTGCAGAAGGGAAGCTGAATGCGGTTTCGGGCGAACATACGATGGAAAAAGCGGCGGATATAGAACGACAGACGGAGGAAGAAGACGCAGTTCATCTTATGACACTGCATGCCTCAAAAGGTCTGGAATTTGACTATGTATTCATCATCGGAATGAATCAAGGACTGATCCCGCTTCGCTGCAAAAGCATAGAACAGGAAGAAGAGGAGCGCCGTCTGTTCTTCGTAGGACTGACCCGTGCAAGGAAGAATCTGGAACTTTCCTATTATACAAATCCGACGATCCCGGGGACATATGAGACACCAAGCAATTATCTGCGGATGCTGCCGGAGGAGCTGCTCGACTGGGAAGAAAAGCCAGGAAGTGAGTCGCGGAAAGCGAATCTGCAGAAACTGCGGAAAGATACGCGGGAGCTGATTAGGGAGAAGAAGCAGGAGGAAGAAGAACAGAAAGAAACACGGAAGCCAGAGCGAAAAGGCAGACATCCGAAGTACGGGGAAGGGGAGATTATTTCTGAGGACGAGATGATGATCGAACTGGAATTTCCGGGATATGGGAAAAAACAATTTCTGAAAGCATTTGGCGAAGTGGAAGTTTTGAAAGGCTTATAGAAAATGGCAATACAAATTGTTTGCTGAAAGAATTTATCAATAAAATTATTTTTTCATGAAAGGGCATATGGAAGTGAATTTTTTTTCACCTCTATATGCCTTTTAAAAGAAAAGTGAATATTTATTCATAGAATTATCGCGATAATTTTATTATAATTTCAATAAATTTTATGAATATTTTATTTATTTCTAAGGAGGTAGCAATATGGATGCTATGAAAATCGCCAACAGTATACCGATGTGGATCGCCTGTGGAATCCCGGTAATACTCGTTATCGCACAGGCCCTGATCTTTGCAAAAAAATCTTATTCGGCAGGAAAGAAGATCGGACTTACAGAAAAACAGATGAAGAACGCAATCAAGAGCAGCGCGATCACTTCCATTGGACCATCTATTGTAATCTTAAGTGGAATGCTTTCCCTTCTGATCACTGTTGGAGGACCGATGGCGTGGATGAGACTTTCCCTGATCGGTTCCGTTATGTTTGAATCTATCGCAGCAGGTTTTGGTACTGCATCAGTTGGTGTACAGCTTGGAGCAGATACACTGACACCACTGGCACTTGATATGGCAGTATGGACCATGATCCTTGGATCGATCGGATGGATCATCTTTGCAACTATTTCTGCAAGCCGTATGGACAAGGTACAGCACAAAATTTCAGGTGGAGATCCGGCAAAACTGATGGCAATTTCAAGTGCGGCTATCATTGGTGCATTTAGTTCAATGTCATCTTCTCATCTGATCAAGCTGAATAAAAACTCAGTTGCCTGCGTACTTGGAGCTGTATTTATGGCAATACTTTTAACCATTTCAGAAAAAAAGAATATCAAGTGGCTGAAAGAATGGAATCTTACGATTTCAATTCTGGCAGCAATGATCATCACAGCCGTGATTTAAAGGAGGAGCGAACATGGAAAAAAAAGATTTTTATGAAGGCGAATATATGCCGCAGATGCATAAGATTGGTAAACTTACCGGATTGCTTGGAGCTGTATTATCTTTCCTGCCGGCACTTGTACTGGCAGTTGTGTACGGACTTCTTCCAAAACCTGCTGCACTTGCCACCGCATTTATTTCTGCAGCAAGTGCATTCGGATTTCTCTGGGTTGTAGAACCGATTTCTTACTTTACCGTACTTGGTCCGGTAGGTACATACATGGCATTTTTGTCAGGAAATATTTCCAATATGCGAGTTCCTTGTGCCGGTATGGCTCAGGTCGCAGCTGACGTTGAACCAGGAACAGAAAAAGGTTCGATCGTTTCAGTAATCGGTATGGCGACATCCATCGTCATCAACGTATCTGTGCTGACGATCGGAGTTATCCTCGGAAGCTCTGTACTTTCAGCAATGCCGGCAAGTGTGATAGAGGCATTGAATTATCTGCTTCCGGCACTGTTTGGTGCCCTGCTTATGCAGTTTGGACTGAAAAGAATCAAATTTGCAGGTGGTATGCTTGCATTTGCAATTCTCATTGGTATTGCAATTAACGCAGGTCTTTTCAACTGGCTTCCGGGAGCAGCAAACTATCTGACAACTCTTCAAGTGTATTTGTAGCAATCGGTGTAACACTTGCAACTTATGGAAAGAAAAAAGAAGCCGGAAAGTAAGAATAGTGTATAATTGGATGGAAAAGGAGAGGTAGATATGACGAAAAAAGAGATGCTTGGGCAGATGGAGGAACTTAGGTCTACCTGCGTGGACATCTGCACTAATTTATGGAATAATCCTGAGAGTGGCGGGAATGAGCAGAAGTCAGCGGATATGATCCGTGAGCTTCTTCATCATGAAGGATTTGTGATTGTAAATGAAGAACATCTTCCACATGCGTTTTATGCAGAATATGGAAGTGGCAAACCGGTGATCGCTGTTCTTGGAGAATATGATGCGCTTCCGGGACTTTCCCAGAAATGCCAGATCACGAAAGAGCCGGTAACACCGGGAGCAGCAGGACATGGATGTGGACATAACCTTCTGGGCGCAGGGGCTGTGACAGGAGCGATCATGATCAAACGGTTTCTTGAGCAGGAAGGAATTCCGGGAACCTTAAGATTCTATGGATGCCCGGAAGAAGAATTGCTAAGTGGAAAAGTAAAAATGGCATATTATCATATGTTTGACGGATGCGATATGGCACTGAGCTGGCACCCGATGTCTGCAAACATGATTTATGATGAAGGATATCTGGCGAGTGCATCTGCGAAGTTTTATTTCAAAGGAAAAACTTCACATGCAGCATTTGCACCGGAAAGAGGGCGGAGTGCGCTTGACGCAGTGGAACTTATGAGTGTAGGCGCCAACTATTTAAGAGAGCATGTAGTTGACAAGGCAAGAATCCACTATACTACAGACAGTGGCGGATTTTCACCGAATATCGTGCCGGATAAAGCAAGTGCATGGTATTTTACAAGGGCTCCGCACATCAGCGATGTAAAAGACATTCTCCGCAGACTGACACTTGTGGCAAAAGGTGCTGCAATGATGACAGAGACGGAGGTTGAGACCAAAATTGAATATGGCTGCTGCGATATGGTCAGCGAAAAATCATTTGCAGATCTGACATGGAAGAATCTGCAGGAGGTCGGAACACCAACTTATACGGAAGAGGAAATGGGAATTTGCAAGACAGTTGCAGGCTACCGTTGATCCGGCTATCAAAGATAGAGATCAGAGAATGTATGAAGCAAAAGAAAAGGCATTAGCAGATGGTGTTGTTTCCAGAAATGCCTGGGAAAAAGCACCGCTTACTGCTTCTTCGGACAGTGGAGATGTGAGCCAGATGATGCCGATGAATCTCTTTACTGCAGTTTGCTGGCCGGTTGGTGTTGCACCGCATACCTGGCAGAGCTGTGCATCTGCCGGAAGCACGATCGGACAGAAAGGTGCATTTTACGCAGCAAAAGTCATTGCAGCAACAGCATATGACCTGTATACACAGCCGGAACTGCGAAAAGAAATTCAGGACGAATTCGATGCGCAGGACAGAGAACCATATGCACCGATGTATGACGGTGAATAAAAACAAGAAAAAGTAAAGAAAAAAGATCCCGGAGCCGTGAGGTTTCCGGGATTTTTATGAGGAAAAAAAGTAAGTGTGTGACTGGATTTGACAAGAATTTTCATGAATGTTACACTGAGAAAATAGGAGAAAAACAGACTGTGTGAGGGGGATAAGTGCAGTCAGGCAGGAGACAGAAATGGGTATCGCAATACAGGAATTATTATCGCAGGAATATTTTAAGGATTTTTACGTTCTGGCGGGGGCAAAGGGACTGCACCGTGAGATCCAGGGGATCACAGTTATGGAGGCACCGGATGCATTCCACTGGACAAAAGGGAAGGAACTGGTACTTTCATCAGGGTACGTTATTGCAAAGGAACCAGATTGTATTGAAAAAGCATTCCGGGAGGGAAGTGTCCAGAAATCAGCGGGAATGATGATCAAAAGAGAACGATATCTGGAGAAAATACCGGAGGAGATACTGGAGCTTTTTGATCAGTATGAGGTGCCCCTTATCTCCATGCCATTTTCAGCACCATGGATGGAAGTGATGAGCCAGATTAATACTGCTGTGCTGAACCGGACCATACGCAGGCTGCGGATCAATACCAGTCATATGACATTTCAGATGTCGAATTTTTCATATAAAGAGCAGAAGATCAAGCGGATCCTGCAGGCGATGGAGGCTGAGATGGGTTTCCCGGCATTTTTATATGATTTTGTAGAAGAAGAGGCGTATTACAGTTCGATGAATTTTCAGAAGATAGCGAAAGGATTCGGACTTGAAACAGAGGATTTCTGGGAGCCGTCAATGCCGTATACCCGGCATACGCTTTGTGATTACATGGACATGGTGAGATACCGTCTTGTGAATCAGAGTCACCAGGAGGACCGAGAATCAGCTGGATACGGGTCCCGATTTCTGTAAATGGAAGTGTACAGGCGTATTTTGCCGTGATGGAAGCGCGGGAATTCCTGGATTATTATGATGAGTACAGTATCCGGATTGCCTATCTGATGCTGCAGGGATTATATGAGCAGATCGTAGCGGCACAGAACATGGGAAATATCGGATTTGAGAACTTTGTGTTATACGCTTTGAGTGCAACGGAAGATGATACACAGAAGATGATGTTTCAGGCGAATGTACAGGGAATTTCCATGAGTACAAAATACAGGTATGTATTGTTCCGCGCGCGGACAATCAGGAAGAACTTCCAAACCGGAGAAAAGAGATCCTTGAGGCTTACAGGAAAAGCAGTCTGATCAAATATGCCAGAATCGCAATGATCGGAGAAAATGTGGGAATTCTTTTTTTGGAAGACAGAGAAGAAGACTGGGAGAAAGGTCATATCCTTGCACTTCTGGAAGAATTCCGGAGAAGAGTTCTGAAGAGCTGTCCGGAGACGGCACTGGAATTTGGTTATTCACTGGATGCCGCTTCTCTTGGGCATATCCATCAGAGCATAGAGAAATGCCAGAAAGCACTGAATATGGGGAAAATGATTTATCCAAGCCTTTTTGCATGGGAGTATTCTCAGCTTGGTGCACTTGCATGGCTGGATATTCCGGAAGAAGAGCTTACTCATATGCTCTCGGCTTACAGTGTACTCCTGAAAGATGAAAAGAATATCGAGCTTTTAAAGACTTTAAAAGTATATCTGGAAAATAATATGAACTACAGCGCAACAGCTGAAAAATTATATGTACATATCAATACGATCAGGAAGAGGATCGACAAGGTAAACGAACTTCTGCAGATTGACTGGAGCGATAATATTGCACGGATGAATGCAGAGCTTTTACTGCGCTTTTTGAATCTGGAAGAAAAAATTTAACGTTTCCTTGAACAAGAATTGATGATTTTCAGGGCAAAAGATGATACAATATATATTGTGTGAAAAAAAAGACAAAAAGGGAGATGCCTATGCCAAAGAAACAGAAGGCAAAGATAAAGCAGAAAAATAAGTGCCCTGAAAAGCTGATCCGGACAGAGGCTGCAAAAGAGATTGCAGAGATAGACCGTTCGCTTCAGGATCAGAAGTATCAGCTCAGATGCAGAGCTGCAATCGATCTTCTTACAGCAAAGTTGAATATGATAAATGCAGATCTTTCGCGCAAGAAACGCCATGTTGTGATCAACCAGATCAGCAGCAGAGTGAAGACGGCAGAGAGTATTTATACAAAACTGATCCGGAAAGGCCTGGAGCCGGATTTTGA
>ENA-OQAZ01001078-OQAZ01001078.1-human-gut-metagenome-genome-assembly--contig:-NODE-1078-length-13874-cov-2.015785_pt1 | contig 13874 bp, 16 predicted proteins | sample MGYA00242737_ERZ504531 | MGnify/ENA primary metagenome ERZ504531 (study PRJEB26092, sample SAMD00036244) | human gut metagenome | host: Homo sapiens | study: EMG produced TPA metagenomics assembly of...
TACTCTCCATCCCATCCTGTGTTCTTAACAAACATTTCCATATTAGATGTTGATATTTACCATTCTGATCTGTAAGCCATCCTTCTGTTACGAAATCTTTTCCGGCAACCTGTCCATTAGGATATTTGTCTGATCTGATATTTTCTAATGCTTTCTTCCAAACTCCACCATCTTCTTCTGTTAAGATAGAAAATGAACTAACCTTAGCATTTGTTGCAACATCTGTTCCATTAGAAGCATGTGCTGCTGAAACAACTCCTGTCATTCCAACAACCATTGTTAATGACATTGCTACTGCTGTAGCTTTCTTTAAAATACTCTTTCTCACTTTAAGTCCTCCCGACTAACATAAACTCTTCTTATTGTTACAGTTACCCAATGCATACGCATTGGGTAACCTAATTGCTTATAAATTTTATGTATTATTTTTTAATTTTAACTTTTACAGTCTTGCTCCATGCACCTGTTTTGAATCCTGTTGCTTTAGCACGAACTTTAATCTTGTATGTCTTGCCCTTCTTTAACTTCTTAACTGTTAAAGTAGCTTTCTTTGCTGTATAAGTTTTATTTCCAACCTTAACTTCGTACTTCTTAGCGTTTGCTACTTTCTTCCAAGTAACCTTAACTGTTTTAGCCTTGTTATTCTTAGCCTTAACTTTAGCTACTCTTGTAAGTTTTTTAGCTGCTGGCTTAGTTACAGCTGGCTGATTATTTCCACCATTATTGTTTCCAGGAGTAACTGAAGGCTTAGTTGTTGGCTGTGTTGGCTGTGTTGGCTGTGATGGCTGTGTTGGCTTAGGTGGTTCTACAACAAATTCCTTATTTAATCCTTCATCTGTAATTGTGAAATCACTTACAACAACTGTACCATTCCAGTTTACCTCTTTTTCAGTAATAATGTCACTAACACTATTTCCGGCGTAATCATACTGTGAATTAAACGCACCTAACATAATACTTGTTTTAATTTTCTTAGCTGATACCCAGTTAGTAAATGTAAATGTATATGTTTTATCTGTTGTTCCTAATGTAATAATCTGATTTTTTGCATCATCACTCATTTCAATTGGTGCCTGGTCATATGGTGTTAATGTTGCACCTGTTGCTGCATTAGTTACAATATCTGTTCCAAAGGCTACATATCCATATTTCGTTTTTGATGCTTTAGCCTTAAATGATACTTTGTAAATATGTCCTGCCTTAGCTTCAATAGTGTTTGATGCTTCTACAGCCATGGGTTAATATCAACCGGGTTATTGTTCCAGCCTGCATCCCAACCTGTATTTTCAATATTCAATGTAAATCCTGTTGTTGCTTTGCTTGCTGTCTGTGTCTGTTTTGTACTTTTATCTCTTTCCCAATTAGCTAATGTTTCGTTACCAACGCTTACTGATTTAATATATCCAGTATTGTCTGGTTCCTTTGGATTATACTGTCCACCCTGTGTAAATGACCATACTGTGTCTGCTGATTTTGCTTCATCTGCTTTAACTGTGTTTGTGAAGTTAACTCCTAATGCAAGTGTTGCAATTAAAGTTGCTGATGTTACACCTGCTAATGCCTTATTGAAAACTTTTCTCATCTTTTCAATTCCTCCTTTAAATAAAACTTAAATTTACACTTGAAATCTTTCACTCTCATTTCAATTGACGTCATTATATCATAAACGTTTTTATTTCTCAACCATTTAATGTTAATTTTAACGAATAAAACTGTTTTTATTTGTTATGAAATATGTAATATTGCATAATTTGTTTTACAATGAAACATTTTTAGATATATTGTTTATTAGTTTTACCTGTTTTTACAACTGTTTAAAAGTATTTTTCACCAATATTGTAAATATATTATATTATTCTTACTTTTTGTATCAAATTTTACAATTACTTCCATTTAATTTATCCTGTTAAATAAATTAAGTAAAAAAAGAGAGCCAATTTTTAATCAACTCTCTTCATCATTATATTAATCAGTTTATTTCTTAATTTTTACTTTCTTTGTCTTTGACCATTTTCCGTTAATACCATTCGAAACAGCTCTGACTCTAAAGTAATACTTTTTATTTTTTCTGTAATTTTTTAACTGTATAAGTTAATTTCTTTGTTTTCTTAATCTTTGCTTTCTTTGTAAACTTATTGTTCATTGCATACTGAATCTGATAAGATTTCGCTTTGGCAACTTTCTTTCCAAGTAACTTTTACAGATTTCTTTTTAATATTTTTTGCACCTGTCACTTTTACCTGCTTTAAAGTCTCAGCCTTTGTTGTTTCTTCCTGCTTTTTTGTTGCAGGTGTCTGTGTTGTTGGTGCTTGTGTTGTTGTTTCCACAGTTGTAGGTGCCTGTGTTGTTGTTTCCTCCGGAACATATACAAACATTTCATCATCTGAAATTGTTTGTGCATTATACCCTTCCGGATTTCCCTTTGATGAATACATTCTTCCAAGTTCAGTATATGCACCTGATGAATAGTCAAACATTGCTGTTCCACCAGAACCATTAAAAGAATCTATGTCATTTGTACTATCAATATCATATGGGAACCAGCAATATCTTTCTACATGTGGATTTGCATCTAATGCTTCCATTGCCCCTTCAAGATATTCCTGAATTTCAGCTCTCTTTTCTTCGTTCTCATAGCTAAAATCACTATCGGTTCCTTTCATTCCAAACAATGACATTTCAGTTATCCAAATAGGTTTATGATATGAATTCCAAAGTGTTTCCACTGCATCAAGCAATCCTTTCAAGTTAATTGTGTTTCTATAATAGTGCAACACTACAGAATCAACACTGTCTGATTCTCCTTCAACAAATTTTTTTGTAGCTTCATCTTTGTAGTCATAGAACAATCCCCAGCTTCCATCCCATGGATTCTTACAAATATAATCGCCATTCATAAATCTTCTAAGCCAAACTGAGTCTCCACCCGGAGCTGCAGGTGCAGGCGAAACCTTTCTCATATTAAGTGGTTTAATATATTCATCCCACACACTTGAAGCCTCAAAGAATTCAATATTAGCCTGTGTTCCAATATCAGGTTCATTAAATCCTAAAATATAGTTAGATGTTGTTACCAATTTCTTCATTGCTTCTTTGTTATCATCACCGCTTCCCCACATCATAGGAATATGCTGAACGCCTTTATCCAACGGTTTATTAAAAGCTTCTGTTGACCAGTTATAGTACCATGAACAGTTAAGCTTACTTAACTTAATCTTATCGCTCATGTCTCCGCCTAAAGCAAGTCCTTTCTTTGAAACATAAAAATTTCTTACAGATGTTAATTCAACATTATCTTTCTTAGCTTTTACAGTGATTTCATGTTTACTTACTGTTGTTGCATAAACTTCTGTTTTTCCTTCATCACTTGAAGTAAATGTCTTTGTAACAGAATCATCTGTCTTTTTCTCACCCAATTCTTCTCTTACAATATCATTGCCATTCCAATAAACAGGCTTACCATCAAGATATACAGTGTATGTGTATCCTTCCATTGAATTATCGAATTCAACATCAATATATCCTGCTCCAACAAGTTGTCCTTCACTGGGAACCTTAACTGCGTCAGTTTTCCATGAGCCTTCGCTTTCGTCAGCTTTTGCTACAGTTGAATATGTAATTCCACTAATTGTCAGTGCCATAGCAATAACTAAAGAGATAATTTTTTTAATACTCTTTTTCATATTTCCTCCTTTTGAATATAACCTTTTTATACAATATTACTTCATACATATGTAAAAGTCAAAACGTTTTTATTTATTATTTACAAACATAGAAAAAAAGTTTGTTTTCGAAATTTAATTCAAAAAACAACCTTTTTTTAACTCTTCAGTATTATATTTTATTCATCAATATATTCAAGTTTGCTTACAGAAACTTCGTAAGCAACATGCTTTTCGCTTTCCTCTTCGTTTATTTTTTTCACATACTCGCGACTCTGTACTCTTCCCCAGATTTGAATATGACCACCCACTTCAAAAGTTGATGCATATCTTGCATTTCGTCCCCATGCAATACAAGGTATGTAATCTGACTTGCCATAAGGTCGATTAACTGCAACTAATAAATCTGCTATTTCTCTTCCAAGAGGTGTTTTTCTATAAATAGGTGCTTTGCAGATATAACCATCTAAGAATATCTGATTAGTTTTGCCTGATTCCAGGTTTTCTTCTACTTCTTCCCATTCCCTTACAAAAATCGATAGAACTAACTTGTTTTTTGCTCCTTCATGACGATTATAAGATCTGAACTGACCTGATACTTCAACAAGCCTTCCCTGATAGTCTTCACTAACATCAACAAGTCTTTCTGACACCATTAACGGAATTACATCTGTTAATTCACTTAATCTGTCCACCGACACGTCAACTGTGTAGAAACCTTCGCCAAAAACTTCATGACTGAATTTAAACTCAGAAACTATCTCTCCTATAATACTTACTCTGTTGTTTTCAATAACTTTGTCAATCATTGTATTTCCCCCTTTACCATACTTTGGTTTATTATTTTTTATCATTACTATTATATGTAAAAAAATACCAAATATGTAAAAAATCGTTCGACTTATAACGACTTTCTACTTAGAAACGTTTTTTGATTGATTAAAAGAAACCCCTCATATCAAAGGATATGAGGGATAACAAAATTATTCTTTATTATTTAACCTTAACAGCTTTCTTCTTGCTCCAATCGCCGTAAGCTTTCTTACCTTTGTTGTAAGCTCTAACTCTTACATAATATTTTTTACCTTTTTTAAGTTTTGAAATTGTGTAAGTAGCCTTTTTTGTTGTTTTGCTCTTAGCTGACTTCATATTGCTCTTTAATGAGTACTGAATCTGATATCCTGCAGCTCCGGCAACTTTCTTATATTTAACTTTAACTTTACCCTTTTTAGCTGCCTTAACGCTCTTTAAGTTAACCTTTGCAGGCTTAGCAGCTCCTAAATAGAAGTTAGTAAGCTTAACTGTTGTTGAGAATGTTGGATCAACATCTTTAAGCTGTGAAAGAGCACCCTTTGTTGATGTGAATACACCATATCTGATTGCTGCATCCTTATCTGTGTCAACGCCCTGTCTGTCACCAAATTCTCCACCAATACCGAAGTATACTGATTTAGCATTAGCCTTAGCTGTAAATGTTGTTGAATACTTAGTTGTGCTACCTTTCTTTAACTGAACCCAATCTGAGAAAGCTAATGTTTCATCTGTTGAAACCTTAACGTATACCCACTTATCACATGTTGATGACTGTGCATCAAATGAAAGTGTATACTGCTGTCCCTTCTTAACACTGATTCCGTTCTTATAACCTGAGCACCCCAAACTCCACCGTATCCGATAGATGCCATCTGTGCTGTCCAAGCCTTATCTGTGTTAGATGTTAAAGTTCCTTCAGCTCCTTCATACCATCCTTCTGAGCCTCCGAAATAGCTACCCCAGTTTGCAGCAAAACACTGTGTTCCCATAGTAAATACGAGAGAAAGTGCTAAAGCAGATGCTGCAATCTTCTTTGTCAATCTTCTCATGACTGTTCCTCCTTAAAAAAAATTAATCTGCTGAGAACATAATAATTTCAATCACTGTTCCCGCCCCTTTTTTAGATTAGATTAACATTAATCCGTTCTAAACACCTTTCGTAATGCTATTCTATAACATTTATAGGGGTTCCTGCAACCCATTTTTGCAAATTTTTTGAAACAATTTTAATAAGTCGTGTTCTAGCCTCGATTGGAGCCCACGCAATATGTGGTGTAATAATAATGTTCTTAGCCTTAAGTAATACATTATCCTTTTCCATAGGTTCTTTTGAAACTACGTCTACTGCTGCATGAGCAATAATGTCATTGTTAAGTGCCCAAGCCAAAGCTTCTTCATCTACTACGTTTCCTCGTGATGTGTTAATGAATAAGGCATCTTTTTTCATTTTCTTAAAGAACTCTTTATTGCACATATATTTTGAATCTTCATTAAGAGGACAGTGCATTGTTACAATATCTGAATTAGCAAGAATATCATCAATTGATGCATATTCTAATATTCTAAAGTTAGGATCTTTCTTTTCCTGCTTCTACTATATGCCATAACCTTCATTCCAAAAACTCTTGCTACGTCGGCAACTTTTCTTCCGATTGATCCATAACCGATAACCCCAATAGTCTTCCCCTGTAATTCTCTCATGGCAAAGAATGGAGAAAATGTTTCAGCATTAACCCAACCTTCATTCTTAACGAATGTATTATACTTGTCTACTGTGTTATATTCATGCAAAATAAATGCAAATACATGCTGGGCAACTGCTTCTGTTGAATAATCGCCTGCATTACATACAGTTATACTATGAGCTCTTGTATAATCAATGTCAATATTGTTATATCCTGTTGCGAATAATCCGATATATTTTAAATTAGGTGCCTTGCTTAACTTGTCTGCGTTCAAAACTGTCTTGTTACACAAAACAACTTCTGCATCTTTAATTCTTTCCCCTACTTCTTCATCAGTGCTTGACTGATATATCGTTACATCCCCATACTGGTTAAACACTGAAAAATCAATGTCGTTATCTAATGTTAGTGTGTTGGCATCTAAAATAACTATATTCATATGTCCATCCTCCTTATATCCCTTTTATTTTGTTAATTTTTTAACAAAATAATATAAAAAAAGAATTTCTTTCCACTTATGCATTTCTGTAAAAAGATTCATATATTATATAAAAAGCTGCGCATTAGCGCAGCTTTTTATCAGCTTACTATGCATTAAACACGCTTTGAATATTCTCCCGTACGTGTATCAATAACAATTGTTTCACCCTGTTCAACAAACAATGGAACATATACTGTTGCTCCTGTTTCAACAATTGCAGGCTTAGTAGCATTAGTTGCTGTGTTACCCTTGAATCCAGGTTCTGTTTCTGTAATCTGAAGTTCAACTGTAATAGGTGGTTCAATTGCAAAAATATCACCCTTACATGAACAAATCTTAACTGTTTCATTCTCTTTTACAAACTTAAGTGAATCGCCTACCTTTTCAGCACTTACTGCTATCTGGTCATATGTCTCACCATCCATAAAGTAGTATAAATCACCATCGTTATATAAATACTGCATATCCTTTCTATCGATATGTGCATTTTCAAATTTTTCTGTTGGTCTGAATGTTGTTTCTACAACACCACCACTCTTGATATCTTTTAATTTTGTTCTAACGAAGCTGCGCCTTTTCCCGGTTTAACATGCTGGAATTCAATAATCTGACAAATCTTTCCATCATATTCAATAGTAATACCATTCTTGAAATCGCCTGCTGTTACCATAATTATTCCTCCTAAAGTTCGTCTGTGACTAAGTCACGCTAAAAAATATTATAAATTATATTTTATATTTATTTCAACCACTTTTTATTCTACACTAAAATGACCTGTTTTTTCAAGTTCTTTAAGTATGTAATAACAAGTTTCTACCCTGTCTCCCTTATCAACATTAACCTGTATGTCCGCAACTGAATTATATCTTGGTTCTCTCTGATTCATTAATTCAGTAATGTGTCTTACACTCATGTCATTATTTAAAATAGGTCTGTGTGTATGGTCTTTTACTCTTTCAAATACTGTTTCAGGTGTAGCCTTAAGCTGTACAATAACACTTCCCGTATTTAGTATTTCCACATTTTCATCTCTTAAAACAGCTCCTCCGCCACAGGAAATAATTGTTTCTTTTTCTTCCTGTAAATCTCTTAAAGCCTGAGTTTCCAAATCTCTAAAATATTGCTCGCCATTTTCTGCAAAAATATCTTTTATTGCCATGCCTTCTTTTTCAACAATATACTGATCCACATCTACTTCCTTAAAACCTGTTATTCTTGATAAGGCATTGGATATTGTTGTTTTTCCTGTTCCCATAAAACCTATTAAAGCCACGTTGCAATCTATCTTTCCACTTTCTGAAGCTTTCAAAAGGAATCTAACCATTTCACATGGTGGCTGTCCCGGTGCAGATGCATTAACTCCTGCCCCAAATGTAACGACTGATCCTGTCATTCTTGTACAAATTCTTGTTACCGCTCCAAGCTCTCCCATTGACATTGTTATAATCGGCGCATTTAATTCTTTATTAGCTTTCTTTGAAGCATTTATTAATGTTTTAACATCAACTTTTTCTTTAGGCATTACTGCAATCTTGCAAATACCTGCCCCTGCTTCTTCCATTGTTTTCAATACATTGAATATATCTTTTTCTGATGGTGTGCCCTCAAAATGATGATTAGAACCAATAACCTTAACTCCGGTGCTTTTAATATCTAAAAGCAACTTGCCAATGTCTTTCCGGTCTTTATTTTCATATAACTCCACATCAATCATTGCCACATTGTATTTCTCAGATATTTCTGAAACATACTTGCAAAGTCTGCAATAATCATCAACATCAATACTCTTTTCTCCACCTTCATTTGATGTTCTATATGTATAAATAATTGGGATTTTTTTTAGATTATCATTGATAGCCTTAAGACACTGTTCAAACTCAGTTTCGTCATTGTCCTTTACATCATAGAAATCTGCTCTCCATTCCACAACGTCAGGATTCATATTAGCAATCTTCTCTGCCTGTTCTTTTATTTCTTCTAAATCAGTTCCTGTTATCGGAACGCAAATCTTAGTTTGCTTATCACTTAATGTGATTCCTCTACACTCTAAAGTCTTCATTGGTACAAAGTCCTCCCTTTTTCGCATATACAGAGTATAAATTAGCAAAAGTTCTAAGTCAACATTAAGACCTTGGCTAATTTGTTTTATTGAGAAATTTTTCCTTATTATTTCAAAAAATTTTGACCATATTATATTTGTGTTGTATTATTTAAACAGATATGATTACAGTAGGTTGTGAAAGTGAAAAACGAAACACAATCCGTATAATCAAAATGTCGACTTTTTTACGTGTCGGCTTTATTTTTACATATTAGGAAAGGCGGATACAATTATGGGTTGTATATCAGAAATTACAGGACAGACTAGACTTACCGGACTTCTTGGAAGCCCTGTTTCACACAGCAAATCTCCTTTAATGCATAACGAGGCATATAGACTTTTAGGTCTTGATTACGTTTATTTATGTTTTGATGTACCTGAAAATAATCTTCAGGTTGCTTTTGAAGGTCTTAAGAAATTAAATGTTGCAGGTTTTAACTGCACTATGCCTGACAAAACATTAATGAGCAAATTAGTTGATGAATTATCACCTGCCGCAAAAATAATCGGCGCAGTTAACACTGTTGTAAATGATAATGGTAAATTCGTCGGTCACAACACTGACGGAACAGGCTATATCCGTTCACTTCAGGATTGCGGTCACAATATTGTTGGCAAAAAAATGACACTTTTAGGTTCAGGCGGTGCTGCTTCATCTATTTGTGTTCAGGCAGCTTTAGACGGTGCCCGTGAAATTGATGTTTTAAGCATAAAAGATAACTTCTGGAGCAAAGCAGAAAAACTTGTAAGCGACATCAACGACAACACAGACTGTAAAGTAAACTTAATTGAAATGAACGACGATTCAATTGGAGAATCAGTTTTTTCAAGCGATATTCTTACAAATGCCACACCAATCGGAATGGCACCAAATACAGACGGATGCCTAGTAAAGGATTCTTCAATCTTAAGACCTGAATTAATAGTTTCAGACATAATCTATAATCCTTTAGAAACAAAACTATACAAGATGGCAAAAGAAAAAGGCTGTTCAGTATTCAACGGATTATATATGTTACTCTACCAAGGTGCAGAAGCATTCTATCTTTGGACAGGCAAGGAAATGCCTACTGAAGAAATCAAAGCAAAGTACTTTGATTAGTGCAATAAAACTTACTAAAAGTTTTTCAAAAAAGAACAACCAGCTCAACGAAAGCACGCTCCCGCTGCCCTCAGCTCGTAGTGGTACTAAGAATCTGTGACAGCTACACTGCCCCATCTTCTAAGGGCCGACGGCTTCAGAGCACTTTCTTTAGAGTTGGTTGTTCTTTTTTATATACTATTTCCAAGTTTTTACTGTGTTTTTTGAAGTTTCTTTCGCCATCTCCACAAAACAAATTTTTCCGGGATTCGTTTTAAGACTATCTGTATTTCTTCTTTTTTGTCTATTTTTTTGAGCATTACTGTTTGCACTCCTGCTCTATTGGCTCCCCATATGTCTGTGAAGATTGATCGCCTAAAAATAGCGTATTCTTAGGTGTTGTTCCCATAAGTTTCATTGCTTTCCTGTAGTTTTTTGTGCTTGGCTTATGAGCATCAAATATGTATTTTGACTTTACTGCATATGCAAATGGCTCAACTCTTGGCTCTTGATTATTTGATATAAGACATGTATCTATTCCTAATTTATGTATTTTGTCAAACAATGCCACTATTTCTTCTGTGGCAGGTGCTCCGTGAGGAACCAATGTGTTGTCTATGTCAGAGATTATTCCTCTGATTCCCTGTTTGTAATACATTTCAAAATCAATATCATAAACTGAATCCAGATACTCATTTGGGTAAAATCTTTCCAGCATTTTGTCTCCTTAAGTTTTATTTTAGTAATTTTTTTAATTCATCCATAAAGGTATTTACGTCCTTAAATTCCCTATATACAGATGCAAAGCGCACATAGGCTACCTGATCAAGCTGTTTTAGTCTCTCCATTACAATCTCGCCAATAACCTGACTTGGAATTTCTTTCTTTTCCATGTTAAAAATAGTATTTTCAACATCTTCCACAGCCTGCACTATCTGGTCATATGATACCGGTCTTTTATGGCATGAGCGAAGTATTCCTGCCTCTATTTTTCCTCTGTCATATGGCTCTCTTATGTTTTCTTTTTTTATTACTATTAAAGGTATTGTTTCTACTTTTTCATATGTTGTAAAACGCTTGTTGCATTTCTCGCACTGACGTCTTCTTCTAATGGCATTGTTCTCTTCTGCCGGTCTTGAGTCTATAACTTTTGTATCATCTGCTCCACAATATGGACACTTCATTTAAATCCTCCGTACTTGTTAGTTCTTATAAGTTTTTACATATTTTCTTTTTAACTATTACATTCTTCTAACTAAAATGTTTTTACTACTAGATTATATGGAACTTTTATCCATAGGTCAAGAAATTTACACTTTTATTTTGTTTCTCACTTCTTTTTCATCAACTTTTACAAGAATTATGTCAGGTCCCACCTGAACAATACATTTAAATGGAATTACATATTCAAAATCACTACACACAAGACCACACCATTTTCCCGGTCCCGGAACTATTATTGCCTCAATACAGCCTGTACAAATATCAAACTCTATGTCATCTGCACAACCTAATATTTTGTCAGTTGCAAGTATTTATAACTTCTTTTTGTTTCAATTCTTCTATACGCATTATGATTGAACAATTTCACCCTTTTCTTTAGTATATACAGATTCTTATAATTGGTTCCTGATTTTATTACTCCATATATTTCTTCATTGCCTTCAGTGCGTTCTTTTCAAGTCTGCTAACCTGTGCCTGGCTTATGCCAATTTCATCTGCTATTTCCATTTGTGTTTTTCCATTAAAGAATCTCATATCTATTATTTTTCGTTCTCTTTCACTTAAACCTTTTAATGCCTCATTTAAAACTATATTCTCTACCCATTTTTCTTCTTTATTCTTTTTGTCACTTATCTGGTCCATTACATATAAGGTATCCCCACCCTGGTCGTATACAGGATCATATAGAGACACCGGGCTTTGGATTGCGTCAAGGGCATACACCACATCTTCAGGTTCCACTCCTATCTCTTTTGCAATTTCTACCACAGTAGGCTCCCTGTGAGTAGTTTTTATTATATTTTCTTTACAATATATTGCTTTGTAGGCAATGTCCTTTATGGAACGACTTACCCTGATTGCTGCATTATCTCTTAAATATCTTTTTAATTCGCCCGAAATCATCGGCACGGCATAAGTAGAAAATTTCACATTTAATGTATCGTCAAAATTGTCTACTGCCTTAATCAAACCTATGCAGCCTATTTGAAACAGGTCATCCACATTCTCATTGCTATTAGAAAATCTTTGCAAAAATGCTTAAAACCAGTCTTAAATTTCCTCTTATATATTTTTCTCTCGCAACTTCATTTCCTTTCTTTATTTCTTTAAATAATTCCTTCTTCTCGTCCTCTGTTAACAAAGGTAATTTTGATGTATTTACTCCGCATATTTCTACTTTAAAAAGAGCCATATATTCCCCCGCAATTACAAATCTATAGATATTTATTTTTTATTAAAACCCGATTATTTTCATTTTTAAAAATAATCCACTTTTCAAAAATCTAATAAATATTATTTATATCTATCTTTTATAATTGCCTAAAATATGGCTCTTTAATTCAAAAACTTCTCTATTCGAATTTTAAAATTTCTCTTTTCAAACGTTTTATTATTTTCTTTTCAAGTCGTGAAATATATGATTGAGATATACCTAGGGAGTCTGCAACTTCTTTTTGTGTCATTTCTTCCCCATCTTTGTTGTTTAACCCATAACGCATTTCAACTATGACTTTTTCCCTATGGTTTAGCTTTTCTATGGCTTTGTATAAAAGTTTCTTTTCCACTTCACTTTCAATCCCTTTAGAAATCACATCTTCGTCTGTTCCCAAAATATCTGGAAGTAGTAATTCATTGCCGTCCCAGTCCACATTTAAAGGCTCATCAATTGATACTTCAAGCTTTGTTTTGTTGTTTTTTCGTAAATACATTAATATTTCATTTTCAATACATCTTGAAGCATAAGTTGCAAGTTTTATGTTTTTGTCCGGCTTAAAAGTGTTTATTCCCTTAATCAAACCTATTGTACCTATGGAGATTAAATCTTCCACTCCAACTCCTGTATTGTCGAATTTCTTTGCTATGTACACTACAAGTCTTAGATTATGTTCAATAAGCATAGACTTGGCTTCCTCATCATTGTTTTCTATTAAATTCTTTATGCACTCTCCCTCTTTGTCCGTGCTAAGTGGTGCAGGAAGAATATCATTACCTCCTATATAATGTATTCCACCCTCCCTTTTTATAATCATTCCCTGTCAAAAAGGAAAATTTCATTTCATTTGTTTTCATTTCACGATTAATTAACATACCTTACTCCCCTTTTAATATTTTAGGATGCAATATTAACTGATACCGGTTATTTCCACCAAAACTTCCTTTATGGATTCCTATTATGGGCTTTTCCACCGTTCTGCCATTTACAATCATATTGTCTGCCACAAAAGCCCTCATTAGTCCTCTCTCTTTTCCAACAGAATTATAAGGTACAAGCAAAATTTTATCCGGAATCTTTTTCAATTCTTCTGCCTGTATAACTGACACCGGTTTTCCTGTTATGGGTTCCGTAAGACTGTTCCCCGTGTCTGCCAGACCTATTACATTAATTCTGTTTCCATCAACCAATAGTGTTACCTGATAAAGAGATGTAATTGATACATCTTTCTGACTTCTTTTAACCAAAACAACTAAAAATATTTCTATAAAAACACAAACAAAATAGTTTTTGTTACATTTATACCATCTACCTGTTTTCCCAGTAGTATGCATTGACAGCACCGCTTAAAATAAAGGTAATTATGTATATAATAATCATGTTTCTTGTCATTGTAACTGCATTGTATTTTCCATATGCAATTAGCTCCATAACATAAACTATCACAACATAAGTTAAAACTATTTTTTAACGGTTTTGTAAGGTCTTCCCCTATACCTTTTTGAAATATTCCTATACTTTTTTGATATATTTCCATGCCTTCCGTAATCATAACTATTGTTGCATATGTTGCCCCAATTATGGCCGATACAATGGTTCTATATATTTTTTTTG